>Ga0210051_1000811_pt1 | contig 30540 bp, 26 predicted proteins | sample CryGey092014_all_FD_185464 | JGI IMG/M metagenome (GOLD analysis project Ga0210051, IMG submission 185464) | Groundwater microbial communities from aquifer - Crystal Geyser CG23_combo_of_CG06-09_8/20/14_all (SPAdes) (version 2) | ecosystem: Environmental > Aquatic > Deep subsurface > Groundwater...
AGAAATTGGATAAAAGAAGCTGAATCCATAGACAAAATCGCAAACGACAGCGACCTTTTTCCTAAAAAGGTCGCCGCCAAAGAAATCTTCGGCTCGAACCTCATTTTGCAAAACCGCGAGGCGCGCCGAGCGAAATTAATTCCCCTCTCAAAACGCAATGGGCGGCCATTTCGGCCGCCCGCGAATTCGTCGGGAAAAAAGAAAAAAGTTTTATTACGGAGCGGGATACCGGAATCGAACCGGCGCCCTAACCTTGGGAAGGTCATGTACTGCCACTATACTAATCCCGCGTTTTTTTGAATTAAGAATTTTATACAAGCATGCTAATCTAATTTAAATATAAATTAGCAAGAATTATTATATTAAGCTTAATTGGTATATTAGTGCTTAATTGGCAATTCGTAAAGATTATTTCTTTCCCAAATTTCTAAGCGCTATTTTGACTCTCGCTCCCACATCTTTGACATCTAGAGGAACAATTTTCAATGCTTCACGCGCTTCGGACACTGTATATCCCATAGTCAAAAGAGCTTCAATTGCATCTGAATCAATTGTTGCATTTTCTTTTTCTTTCTCGCTTAAATCAGCCACCTTGTTTTTCAACTCTAAAATTATTCTTTCCGCCGTTTTTTTGCCAATTCCTGAAACTTTAGTAAGTAAAGAAGAATCTTCGTTAAGAATTGCTGTGCGAATAGTTTGAGGTGTGGCAATGGAAAGCACGCTTAACGCCGCCTTTGGACCAATTCCGGAAATGGCGATCAAAAGTTCAAACATTTCCAATTCTTCTTTGTCCAAAAAACCATAAAGTGCCAAAGTATCTTCTCGGACATGCGTATGAATATGAAATTCAACTTCTTTTTTCCCAGCGATCTTTCCCGCAGTGTAAGCGCTTAAATAAACTTTATACCCTATTCCGGAAATCATAACGATCGCATAGTTGTCTTGAAAATATTCCAATTCTCCTTTAAGTTTAGCAATCATATTTTTTCAATAGAAATTTTGCTTAATAACTCGTTGTTTCAATTTCCGCCTTTTGGTCAAATTTCCCAAAAATTTTATTGTTTTCGCTAAAACTAAATCGCAAAAATTGTTTGAAAAAATTATGCTTCAAAATGTCCAAAAATTTCGTTGTCGCAATTTATCAAGCAACAAGTCTAATTATTTTAATTTCTTCTATTGACCAAAAAGCTAGACAATCACTTTTAATTTTTTTGTATTCTTCAACGGTTTCATTCTTATTGTAGTTTATTTGAAGAAAATAAAAAAGAGGTTTAAAAAATGCCTCCCTAAAAAATAAAGAATTATAAATTTATCCGATAAAGTTTTTGGTCTTTTATGTTGACGAAAAAAAGGACGCTTTCGTCCGAATTCAAAAATAAATTTTGCGTGTCAAATTCTTCTTTGATATCTTTCACTTCAACCAATCTTGTTTTTTCTCCAGTTACCGTATCCACTTTCCAAAAAGTGTCCGCCGTTTTTATTTTTCCGGTTTTGTAATCTTCCGGCAACTTGGCGCTGGCTTCTACTCCTGAAGGAACCGCTAAAAAAACTAAGTGGTCATCTTTTGACCAAACACACTTAGAAACAAAAGTAGGCACGTCCAAATTTTTGAATCCTTCCCCTGCATAACTCATAACTCCCAATTTCAACTTTCCTTCCTCTTCCGGAGATATATAGCTTACTAAAACATAATCTCCCGATTCGCTCCACAAATAATCCGCACCAAATTTTTCTGAAAATATCGTCTTCTTTTCTCCTCCGACAATCGGAACATATTCAAAAATAGTCTTCTCATCGCTTTTCCCACTGTTCCAAAAAGAAAGTAATCCCGTTTTGGGAATTTGCGCCAAAGAAACATCGCAATAAGAAATTTTGTTTATCTCTTTCCAATTTTTTCCGTTCAAATCAGAAACATCCAGTGTTCTTTCTCTTGTGGCAGAATTATAATATTTGTAAAAAATTCGATCAGCATTAATTTGCCAAGAAACTTCATCCAACTTTTTTTCTATCTTTTCGGTTTTTTGAGCGACAATGTCAAAAACATAAAACGAAGAATTGTCTGTTTCGTTTAATAATTTTAAAATAATTTTGCTTTTGTCTTGCGACCAAATTGCTTTACTTGGATTTTTTATTCCGCTATCGGATATTTTTTTCTTTCCCGTTCCATCCAATTCAATTTCAAAAACACTGCCTTCTCCGGGAGAAAAATATCTTATCCTATCCCCTGATTGACTCAAAGTCGGAGATAAAACCACCTCATCGGAGATAAGCGAAATCTTATTGTCATAAACATTTTTCACCTTTTCTATATTTTCGGCAATTTGACTGTCTCCTTTCTTTTTCAAAATTCCACTTTCTCCCTCATTATCCGAAGTTTTGAAAGAGATATTGTAAACACCCCAAAAAAGAAGCGAGCCTACAAAGAGAAACAGAGAGAAAAAGAATATTTTTCTGAGATTAGACATAAAAAAAATTGTTAGTTACAACCACATTTTTTTCCAATGCTAACATGAACATGATTTCCTTCATTTGCAGTATAATTAGCTCCACAACTTTTAGCGACTGAAATTATCTCACTGGAATATTTTTCATTGCCGAAATCCACTGCGTATGATTTCATCTCGCATGTTTTTCCTCCATAGTGGCAAGAGTATTTAGTATGAGCACAAACCGAATCCTTCCAAGCTTCTTTATAACATTTTTCTATTCCAGCCGAATCAGAAATAGAACTGATTTTTTTAGCTTCCGCAGAAAGCTTGGGTTGCATACAAGATAAAAAACTACTTAAATCCGATGAAATATCTTTCTTTTGTTTTTCAATTCCCGGATCGTAAGTATAGCCCGAGACATCCCCTCCAGTCTAATCGCCACCGCTAGAAGATGATGCGTATCCGCTTCCAGTCGCAGATGATTGAGTACTACAAGTAAAGGTGTACCAATTTTCTTTTTCTATTCCCAAATCAGTTTTGGCGGACATTAGCCACATTGTTAAATTGACAAAAAACCACGTCATCAAAACTATCGTAAAACCTTTCAAACTGGCGCCCAAAAAATTTTTAGCGTTTCCAACCATTTGTTCATTACCAGAAGAAACTATATACATTGTTCCAGCGATAAAAATAGCTACTACTGCCACGGTAATCAGAAGTTCCAATCCAAAATCCACCAAACTTTGAATACCAATAATAAGATGGCACAAAGTGCACGCGTTTCCTGGATCATTTCCATTTCCACAAGGCACGATTCCTTCCGCTTGGACAAAAATCGGCAAACCGAAAAAAAATATAAGGGCTAAAATTGAGAATTTTTTTAACGACATAAAAATTTATTATTGATTTTCAAAAAATTTCTTTCCGTCGGGACAAAAACTCAAGCCATAATTTTCCCCTGCCAGATCTTCATTAACCCCAAACGGCACACTCAGAGTAATTTTTAATTTGCAAGCCTCTTTTTCGCTTATGCCTAAGACTTCCAAAAAATCTTTTTCCAACATATCTCTGGCTGATTGAACATCAGAATTTTCTATCACCATCAGAAACCCTTGATCTTGAGGATAAAAATCCGCGATATAACTTTCATTTTCCAAAAATCTCACTCCACTTTGAGACAAATTTTTTATCGGATTTTTATAAATATTATTCACTGTCACTTTTCCATTTTTTGTTTTGATCTCAAATTTTGGCTCGCTTGGAGAAGGAACAAAAAAAGACTCGCCATTTTCTCCCAAAGAATAATTTCTTGAAATCGCAAAAAAATAATAACCTATTATCCCCACTGTCATCAAGACAAAAACAAAAAGAATTATTTTATATATTTTACTCATCTTGTTTGAATTATTTTTTATAAATTAAAAATGACAATGAGTTTTATTTGCTCCCCATTTACCCCATTTGTTTCCATTTTCTGACAATATAACTGCTTCTTGGATATTTTTTTCGCCTGTTTGAGCCGCTTTTTTACATTTCTCATAATCGCTTTGAGGTTTGCAATTATGATTTTTTGACGTATATACAGGCGAAGCAGCTTTATCCACACACTTCACATCCGCTACATCATTTGCCGATATATTGATTTGAAACAATCCAAAAGAAACTGGTTGTCCTCCCGGCTGGCATTTATCCGCTCCCGATGGAATATTTTCAATTCCTCCACTTTCCGCGTGACAAATTCCCGAAGCTTTTTCCGCGTTCGCTCCAAAATATTTTTTTAGGTTTTCCACCGAGCAAAGACCTGTTGTCATTGGAGAACAATGAGAATCGGGGTTTCCGCTTGATCCTGATCCATCCGAAATTGATCCAGTGCCCAAACTTAAGCTGGCGGAAAGATTGCCCGGCAGATTGACTAGATTTGGATTGATTGTATGAAGAATCAACCACGCAGTCAACGCCAAAATAAGACCAGTAATCGCATCCGTGATCACTCCTTTAGCTTTACCGGCGGAAGCGGCATTCCCGGCACTTATAAGATACATATATCCACCAATCATAACCATCAACATCGCTGAAATTCCAATCGTCCAAATTCCAAATTGATAAACAGACAAGATATATGAAGGCCAATCACCCGGACGACCAAAACCCGGAATTTCTTCCATTGGAACGTAACCTCCAGTCGCATCTGAAATGGGAGTTGACCCCCCAGATTTACAAGCATCAATTTCCGAGCATTTTTTTGATTCAAAGGTTGCCGGAGATTGACAATCGCTAGCAACCTTTGCGTTAGTGCAATTACTTCCGTTAACACAACAACCGGTGGTATTTTTGCAACAAACCCAATTATCGCCACAACTTTCACTACTTTTTTCTTTACCTTCCGGACAAGGATTTTGACCTGTGCCAGTTGGATCTCCTGGATCAATTTCACATGTTCCTCCAGCACTTTCACAAGAAGTAGTTGTTTGCGCTTCCGCAAAATTTCCTAACAAAGAAACTCCCGCCAAGATAAAAAAGAGATAAAAAGTGACAATTTTTTGTTTATTTTTCATTTTATTTTTCAGGAAAAATAGAAAAAATTAAATTAGACACAAACAATAAAACAAATACCATTAAAACAATTCTCAATAAAAACAAACTGTATTGTGGCAAAGTGCCGGAAAGATTGGCTAAAATTCTGTTATTCCCCTTTTTAGAAACCTCTAATAAAGTATTCACCACATCCACATTCATCCTGTCGGCAATTTGTTTTTCATAAAATTCATTATACCCAATTCCCCAATATTTTTTAAGAGCTTTTTTTGTTAAATCATCTTGAACATAAACCGCTCCAATAGAAATACTGAAATTTTCATCTTTATTTTTTTCATCCAAAACCAAAATTTCATTTCCTTTTTCGTCTATCTCCATCCCAGCTCCAATTTCAGAAACGTTATCCACGCCTATTGGGATATCATTATAATACCAAGAATGTTTATAAGGAGAAATGGACCGTTCATTCACTTTAGCCATCAATTTTATCGGATAACCAGTCAACGCCCAAAAGTTTATCTTGCTATAATCTTCCCATTTTTTTCCGTCCAAATCAACATAATATCCTTTCAATTTCGGAGCGCAGGTTGTTTCGTCGGCGGAAGAAATTTTTACTTTCGGTTCTTCCACACTAAAAATTTTATTCAAAGATATTTTTTCTCCAGTTTTTTGATTAGTGGCACTAAATCCGATAGCATATTGTTCTCCTTCATTTTTCAAAACCGGGAAAAAAGCTTTGTTGGTTTGAGAAGATTCATTACATCCTTCAAAAAAACATTCCGGATAAGTGATAGGCTTTCCATCAATCGTCCAAAGAAAATCCTCCAAACTTTTATCATTCACTTCCACTGCCACAATTTCATTTTTAAAAACCGGACAAAGCGCTTTCTCTATTCCATCTTTGCACATTTCTTTGTCTTTGTCAGAATTGATTGTCAAAGAATCTCCTTCTTCTGAAATTTTTGTCCCAAAAACATTTATCTGATCTTCTGTTGAATATATAGGCACAACTATATATTCATGCCATTCTCTTTGACTGACACCGGAAACATTTTCCGACACAGTCACTTTGACTTTGAGATATTTAGGGATGGGATCTTCGGCAAAATTCAATCTAAATTTAAAAGTGTTTAAACCTATTCCACTGGAATTGGATGATTCCAGCAATAAATTTTTGCTAATTGGATTCCCCCAGCTTTCCGGATTGGGTTCATCGCTTCCATAAACTTCCCAAATATATTTTACAAAATTTTCATCTTTGGCATTTGGCACTGAAGCTTGAATCACTAGCATATCTCCATCAGTTGAATTGGGAGAAGTGCTATTTACCGGATTTTGAGGAGAATAAGAAAGTTGGATTTCTAATTTTTCTTTTTCTTCGCTAATTTCAGTTGGAGAAATCAAATTATCATACAAACACTGATTCAATTCCGTTGATTTTTCTATATTAGTGGAAATACTTTCATGTATGTCTTCTATTCTTTCGGAAGTGCCTTGCGAATCACGAATAGTTGAGATAATTTCCTCAGTTTCCGAATTGGTTACAATGGTTATATTAGTAACTGAAATAGTTATTGTAGCTATTTCGCCTGCAATGTCTTCAACTGATTCTACTGTCTCTTGAATCACAGTTGTTGTTTGTCCCACCTCGGGAGTATCAGAAGAAACTGAGATAGTTTCGTTAGTGGTTTCAGGATAGCCAGTAATACTTGCAGAAAACTCACACATACTTTTTGGCATCGCCCACATTGTGCGAAAAGAAGCATCCGCTTCCTGTGTCGGCTCTACTGAAACTCCTTCCACCACCACTCCCAATTCATCACCCTCCTCATAAATCCAAGAAAAACTATCCAGTCCCAATCCCACCACATTGGCTTCATCCACATTCCCCAGCTTGGCAGTATCATTATCGTTAGTGTCTGTATGCCAAAATTTTTCTTCATCTCTGCCAAAAGAATCATCTCCTGAATCTTCATGCAAGTTTATTGTTTCTCCGGTATAAGAAGTAAAATTTTGATAATCAGCTTGGGCAAAAAGATGTCCATCGCATTCTATTTCATATTCATCTCCCGATTCAACATTATGAATAAAACAATGCTTGTTTTTTCCTCCCTGATCATTTCCACCAAAGATAGCCTTATATCCGTCTGAATCGGAAGTTTCGGAATAATCGTTTTTTTCCCATTCAAAATCGGCATTCACAATAATCCTAGCCGCCTTTATTTTGTAGTCTTCAATATCAATCTTCTCATCGTTATTAAAGTCGCATTTTGTTTTTTGGATTGAATTGGGAGAATCGTTTTTATCGCAATCTTTCTGTTTTAAAAACCAAGTGAAATACAGGTCTTCTTTATCATTCATAAAATAAGAGGGAGTAGCTTCAGCGCGCACTCTGTCTCCCGTAATCGGATTATCCGGATTAAAACTGACTGAAACCAAGGGTGGCTGTTTTTTTCGACGAGAGACATTCATTGTTTGAACATTATATTTCAATTCAGATTTGTCCACTCCGATATCAGCCAAGATATCGTTGAAATAACCCACTGCGTCAAAACTTACCCAATCAGCCAAAACAAAATTGACATTCCCAGAAAAAATCAGAAATAAGATTGTTCCAATTACGATTACTTTTTTTATTTTATTATTTTTCTTCATTATATTTTAGCCAGATAAACCAAATAAGCGTTAAAAAAAATCAAAAATAACAGTCCGCTCAAATATGAATACACCATTGATTGAGTTTTATAAGCCGTTATTCCTCCCGTCAAAGATAAAATCAAAGAAGGAGAAAAAATCCAGAGGTTTTGTTTGAAAATAAAAATTGTCAAAAAATATATTCCGAATTGAATCAGAATCGCCCATTTGCCGACATATAAAGAAAAAAAAGACAAAACAAAACCGTGAAAAAAATATTCCTGAATAAACAAAATAAAATTGAAAAAAATCAATATCATTAGCAAAAAAATAGAAAAATCTTTCGTCATTGAAACCAAAACCTCATAATTGGACAAAAAAATTGTCTTAGTCATCAAAAGATACATCGCCACGCAAGAGAGAATCAACATCAAACTTCCCCATAAAAATCCTTCTTTTTTATTTTTCAAATTTAAGCCAAATTGATTGATTCTTTCTTTCAGAACAAATTTTATGTATAAAATCGGTGCTATCACTAAAAAAAATAAATTGCCAATCAAATTTTGAATTTCACTTTTAGAAGGGAAAAAGAAAGAGAGCAAAAGACAAGCGACAATAAAAAAAACAGTAGTCACAAAAAATTTCCAATTTTCTTCTTTATTTTTTTCAAAACTAGGCATAAAAAATGTTTTTATTTTATGGTTTATGCGTTTGGTAAAAAAATAACAGTAATCAAAATTTTCAACTTTACTAAAGAATAATGATTTGCGTATTTAGCACCAAACTAACGACATAATTCTAAAACATTATGATATTTTATTTGTTAAACTCCCAAAAATTGTCTTAATTTTTTTCAGTTTACAATATTATTTAATTTTATTTTCTTTTCAAAAAATTAAGCGTATTCTAAAGAAAGCTTCTTCTCTTTTTTTCTTTCTTCTTTGGCTTGTTTTCTCGCCAAAAGCGCCAAACCGTAAATCGCAAAGACAGCAATCGTTTCCATTGGGATAAAATCCACTCCGATAAGAAGTTCTCCGGTTGTCGCCCCCGAAAGAATCAACCATCTTTTCATCATTCTCCTCCCAGCATTTTTTTGTTCTTCCAAAGCATTTGCCAAAACCATCATTAGGGAGATAAAAATGGAAACGCAGAATGTCGCCACAACCACAACAATATATAGAATGACCACACCCTCAATAAGATCCAAAAGATCCTTAAGAATCGCTCCGGTTAAAGCCAAAAAATATACCCAGTCCTTCAAAGGATCAATTTCCAAAATAAGAGAAAGAGTTTTCTCTGGCGTTGCCAACTTTGACATTTCCTTCATTTTACCCTTTATATTTCCTAATTTTTTTGGCATTGCCGGAACAGGACTTTCTTGATAACGCTTATTATCAACGCTGTTTCGTTTTTCCATTTCATCTTTCAATCTCGCCTCTTCTAATTGATTTTTATTTTTAATTTCTTCAGTCATTTTTTTTTATTCATTTTTCATTTCTCTTTTTGCTTCTTCTACTCTAAGAATTTGAGAAGGATCGGTGGTGATAATTTGATCTTCGGAATAAGAAGCTACTACTTCAATCGCCACATGTTTGGTTCCGGCAAAAAATATCCCCTCGCCCACATTGCTTTCCAAAAGAAGAAATTTTTCTTGATCAGTCAAATAAAAAGTTTCGCAAATCACATCCACCGATGCCGGAGATTGTTTGAGAAGAAGTTGAATGGAAGAATTGGTAACAATCGCTTTTCCATATCGCGAAGACAAAAAATCATTAACATCCTGAGTGATAGTGGTAAGTCCAGTATAATACTTGCGACATCTTTTTGCAATTCCAAAAACAAAAGAAGCCGCTTCTTCATATTGCATCATTACCCACGCCTCATCAATTAAAACCAATCTTTTTTTCAAGTTGGCACGCATTTCTCCCCAAATAAATTGCATCACCATATACATCGCCACCGGTCGCAAATCATCCTCCATGTCCCTCACATTGAAAACTGTCATTTGATTTTTGACGTCAATGTTAGTGGTATTATTGAGAAATCCCGCAAAAACTCCTTCTGTATATCTCTCCAATCTTACTGCCAAATCTTCTCCTCCCTCCATATTTCTCAAAACTTGGTGCAAATCCGATATTGTGGGGAAAGCTTCTTTTGATAAAGCGTTCAAATCGGAGTCCGTGCTGATATCTCTGACTGCGTAAGTCTCATGGATAGCTTTATCCAAAACAGAATCTTCTTCCGGAGTAATACTGCCCAGCATTATATGCAATAGTCCTATAAGACTAGCGATATTATTTCGCAAAATATCTTCTGGATCTTCGTCTTCTTTCACTTTTGGCAAATCAAAAGGATTGATATGATTTTCCGAGTTTAGCGAAATTTTGACAAAAGCTCCTCCCACCGCTTCAGATAAATGTTTATATTCATTTTCCGGATCAATCACTATAACATTCGTTCCCATCATTAAAGATCTTAAAATTTCCAACTTCACCGTATAACTTTTTCCCGAACCGGATTTGGCAAAAACCACCATATTGGCATTTTCCATTTCAAAACGATCAAAAATAATCAAACTGTTATTATGACGATTGATTCCATAGAGAATTCCGGTATTAGTGGAAAGAGTGGAAGAAACAAATGGAAAAGTGGTGGACAAAGGCGCGCTATTCATACTTGTTCCCACATCCAACTCATCATTGGCAAGTGGCAAAGCGGAATTAAATCCTTGTTCCGATTTGAAAATCGCCGGTTTAACATAAACCAATTGAGCTTCCAAAATCGCCTCCACTTTTTTGACAATATCCGCAATTTCTTTTTCAGTCTCTCCATAAACCGTTATATAAAGCCCGAAACGAAAAAACTTTTCCGTTCCCTGTTGCAATTTGTCTCGCAAATCATCAATATCTTTCGCCGCCGTTTCCAGTGCTGGATCGCGAATCATTCCTTTTTCTTGTTCAATATGAATCTGAGATTCAACCCTGGTCGCATTTTTTTTAAGAGTTTTTAAAATATCGTAAGTGTCAATCGGATGAATAAACATAGAGATATCCATTGGCATATCAATATTAACAATCGGAGAAAACCAATTGCTGTGCAAATATCTTGGATAAGTTACCACAAAAATAGTTTGCGCGAATATCTCACCCACTCTTATATTTTTGGGAAAAACTTTAATCGCCGCCGGAGCGATAAGATCTTCCAATCTAGAAACTCCTTCCTGATAATATTTCTCGCCTTCCAAAATCTTATCCAATTTTTCTTCCGGTTTATTTTTTTTCTTTCCAAAAAAATTTAACATCATTTTATTTTATAAATTCCAATTTGTTAGGATCTTTCAATTCTACTGTATTATACACTTCCGGGTTGTAAGAATCAAAAAGAAGTTCTATTAAATCTTTTGTTTTAAGCGGAATTAATTTGACTCCAATTCTGGAAAGTCCAATTTTCACTAGATCCACTCTTTGAATCAATTGATTTTTATAAGTTTCAAAATTTTCCCTTTTTTCCAAGATATTTTTTTGAGGATTTTTCAAACTCAATAAATTACTGAAAAAACCGCCCTCTTTATTTTCTATGGGAGAAAAAGGAATCACTATATAAAAATTTTTTTCCATAATATTGGAAACTTTCACCAGCTGATCTATAAATTTTTTGTATTCAAAAATTTGAAATCTCAAAAGCTCATTGGGTTGTTCTTTCTCTCTAGAATCCAAATAATCCAAATAATTTTGCATATTTAACTTTCGCGAACTGATAATGATTTGAATGGGAAAATCCAAAGAGTTGATAAAATCTTTATAATTATTGATGATAGCTTCTTGTTCTTCGGATGATTTGAGATCAAAATTGATAGCCGAGACCGCCAAAATAAATCTCATTGAGCCGTTTTTCAAAATTATCACATCTTCCTTAACTTCCTTCACATCCAGATATTTTTGGGTGGAAGAAGTGGAAACTTCTTGAGACATTTTTTTTGAATGTAAAATTTCCATAATTTTTTATGTAAAATAATTTTAAAAAAAATTATAAATTATTTTTATTTTATGATTTAAATCTAATAGCGGGATTATCCGGCAAATCAACTTGTGATTTTGCCGAACCCCAATCTTGAGAAAAACTAATCCTCATCGGTTTTTTTTCTCCTTCAAATTTTTCTTTCTTTTCCAAAACTCCTTCAACAATTCTTGAAATTTTTGACTTTGCATCTCCGGAAAAATTGTCTTTTGATGCAATATTGGTTTGAAGTGAAAAATCATTTCTATCAATTGATCTATTTTCATCCAAAAGAACTGAAATCCTTTCTATTTTTTCACTGCTTATTTTTTTATGTTTTGGCGTTTCTTTCTCTCCGGTTTGAGCTGAAATTTTTCCTAACACTTTTATATTATCATAATTTCTTTGCCAAACATAAATTTTAGGACGAAACAAAAAGAAAACAGAAAAAAATAAAAACTGACTGAAAGATTGACCGTAAGGACGAAAAAAGGCCAAAGCCCCCACCACCGCTACAATAATGATAGCCGCCATAATAAACGCTTCTTGTGTCAAAATATTCCAAAGAATCATTAAAATAAGTCCGCCCGCAACCAACCAACCTAATTGTTTGGCAGTAAAAGGACCGACAATTTTATCTTCTATATTTATAAATTGGGGAACATTGAACAACATAAAACTAAAAATAAAAAAATTATCTTTCTTTTAAATTAACCACATTGGAAGGCGATTTATTTGAATTAAAGCTTGCGTTATTGGAAAAACTTTTTGAAGAAGGAATACTCTTTTTGTCGTTTGAATTTATCATAGCATCTTTAAGAGCAATGTTTTTGTTTTTTTCTTCTTTTTCAAATGGCATTTTTTGAGAATAAACAAAATTCATTTTTCCTCCCGCTTTCTGTTGAGAAGAAAATTCTCTCCCTCCTGAAACATTTTTTTGAGAAACAGTTTTGTTTTTCGGTTGATTCATTTGACTATGAACATTATTTTTTTCACTGGAAGAAAATGTTGAAACACTGCCTCCAAACCCTATTCTAATTGGTCTTTGTTCTTCCACAAATAATTCGCTTTTAGGAAGAGTCGTTTTAATAACTTCATCATCCGCTTTTTTGTGGGGAGAAGAAACTGAATCTTGGGAGAAAACTTTCGGCTTTTGAGAAAAATCAATTTTTTCCGTTTTTCTTTCCTGAAATCTTTTTTTCTCTTCTCCGACGCCCCTCCTTTCAAAAATATCTTGCGGAATATCTTGGTCGGAAGAAAAATCGGAAGAAATTTTTTTTGAAGGAAATTCTTGACTAGAAATATCTTTGCCTCTGTCCTGGCTGGAAGGAAAAACAATTTTTTTTTCTTCTTTGTCAACCATGACCAAACCTTTTTCGTCAAAAGCGTTAAGGAGAAATGCTAATTTTTGTCTATCAAAAAAATTCAGTTTTTTGGCATTTTCATTCCTAAATAGATACTCTCCTCGCACTGTCGCTTTATGCGATTCATACCCTAAATTGGAAGTATAATCAAAAATCCAATTTTTAACAGACGGTCGCGCCGGTTCCGGATATTTTTTGATTTTTATCATGTCTTCGGTAACCAATTGCTCATTAATTTCAGGATATTCCTTGATCGCGTCAAAAAGAGATAATTTTGCAAACTTTAATTGGTATTCTTTTTTGAAAGAATCGTCTTGAATAATTTCCTTCACTATAAAATCGGAAATTTTTTGCGCAACATCAAATTTTACTTTCATTTCTTTCTCTAAAATTTTAGCGATTGCATTCAAACTAATTTCTTTAAAATAAAAAGATCTGATAACTCTAGCAATATCCGCCATTTGCAAAAGATTCAGATTATACATCCTTCCGATTCGTTGAATCTTTTCTCCAGTTCTATAAGAGTTCAATTTCATTCTTATTTCCATTGGCAACTGCAAAAACCTATTTTGAAGTTCCACTAATTGTTCAAATGTTTCCTCATCCGGATTTTTCGTCACAAAAACACTGTGAGGAATAGTGCATCTCTCAATCTTTATCCACTGGCTCATTTTTGAAAAAGGAGTTTTTAACATAAAACCTTTTCTTGCTTAAAAAAAATTTAAACTATTTTTTTATCTAATTTTTAATTATTAATTTTGAATATAACTATTGCACTATACCAATTGTGATTGTGCTATCTTAACCATGCTAGCCCATTTATCAGCAGCCATATCATTTTCCATTTTTTCTTTAGCTGCCACATTTCTATGATCGAAAACATCTCCCACAGCTCCTGTAATTATCATTTGTTCATCATTTGTTTTTGAAGAAAGTTCTTTATTCATCTTAACCCAATCTTGTTTTTCCCAACTATCGCGATCTAAACTTCTGAATAATTTATTCGCCTCTTTCTGCGCTTCTTGCTTGGCAAATTGTTTTCTGATTTCTTCTTCTGCCCACCCAGCCATATTCGGATTTGCATCTTTAAAATTTGCTGATTCTTCGGCAGTCATTCTTCGATTATTTATTTCATCATATTTTTTCTTGTAATTATTAGACGCGACCAAATCAACCCTTGTTTTTCTGACATTGGCATTAATTTCTTTTTCTATTTTTTCATCTTTATTTTTTCCTATAAAAGATTGATAAGTTTCCGCATCCATTTTATTATCTTTGGATAAAAGATAAGCCGCCGCCGAATCTCCGCCTTTGGCTCTTGTTTTCAAATCTTCTTCGCCAATTTTTTTATCTTCATATTCTTTCGCTTTCTTTTTCATTTCTTGTTCGCTATCAACTTTTCCGCCCATTTTTTTATAAACATAATCCTCTATTTTCCCTTTTCTTTTATCGCTCGCTTCTTTGCCAAAATAAGAACTGTCCCAACGTTTTTTAACTCCACCCCCAATTCCGCCAGCTAAAGTGGAAGCTTCTGTAGCTTTAGCAATAAATTTCGCCGGTTTTATTGTCCCCCAACTCGCCAATTGTTTTCCCCATTTAGTTGCTCTTCCCATCACAGCATCGGCTCCAACCGCCCCCATCGTTTTTGCCATTCCAATCCCAATCCACAAAATTACAATCGGCAAAGAAGAAATCGCCATCGCGGCTACCAATTCAGAAAATCCCGAAAAATGTCCTGCCACAGTGACCGGAGTTACTTTGCTTTCTGATTCTTTTAGCGCTCCTGAAATGCTTCCCATCATTGTAAGCGCGACATAAAGCATAAAAATCATTGCCGGACCAAAAAAAGAATTGTTAAAAAGAGCCGTCCACCACTTTCCGGCATGTTGCGAAAGGGGTGGGACTACCGGTCCCACAAATGCCACAGAAGAAAAGATAACCAGAATTGCCAAAGTGATCGCTCTAATCACCATCAAAATCGCGATAGCCAAAACAGTTATCATAAAAATAAATAAAAAAACCACCACTCCTATCAGAAAAGCGGTTCCATCAGTAGCTCCAACTTGCTTTTGAGATTGATCGATAATTGTTCCTATCCCTCCGGTTTCAAGAATGTCCACAAAAGAATGTCCTACCCCCCCCGACATCATACTCAAAAAATAATACATTAAAGAATTGGAAAAATCTATAATCGCTCGCGTAATAGGAAAACTAAAATTGACCAAAAGCGCCATAATAACCAATTTCACCAAAATGTTTTTATAATTATATTTATCCACTTGGAAAACTGTCGCGAAAGCTGAAAAAAGCAACATCAAAATGAAAGCAATATTGAGCGAATCCCGCACCATCGCCCAAATGCCGTAGATAACACTACTGTCAACAATAGCCTTGAAAACCGCCGGTTCCACAATCCAAGTGAAAAGAGTGGCTGCCATAGCAACCATTGAAGCCAAAAAACCAATAATAGCCAAAAGAGAACAATCTAAAGGATGGCTTGTCCAAGCAAGAACTCCAGAACAGGCTGATCCCCCTTTTACCCTTCCTTTTAACAATTGTGCCTCCGTTGATCCATCTGGTATCCAACGAGGATTCTTTCCGTAAAATCCACCCTCTTCTTCACATTCCGTTTTTGTTTTTTTCTCATTATAATCTTGAAAATTTCCGTCTGAATCGGTATATGTAAATTTGCAAGTTCCCATTTGTTTTTTTTCTTCCGCGTTTGCCCAAGAAAAATTTGTCAAAAATAAAAACAAAACAACCGCAAAAAACAAAGCGGAAGTCTTTGTCAAAAAAAATTGTCCAAAAAAATTTATCCTTTTTGTTTTCATTTTGCGATCTATTTCAAAAAATTCTTTTTTCAAATTTATGCTTGAAATGTTTGAAAAAAAATAACAATAATAAGCAAAAATCAATGTCTATTTTAGATATTGAGCACTTGGTCCCACTTCGCTTATCGCTTTGTTCACTTGCGAATTAACTTGATTGGTAACATCGTTAATTTGTTTTTGCACCATCCTATCAACTTCATTAAAACCTCTTTGAATAAGCTGAGTCATCATCCTAGACACCACTGAAGAAATCACTTCCGGCATTGATTGCGCCGAAGCGATAATCTTGTTGCCCAAATCTTCTATATTGGCAACACTCTCTTTGATAAGACTTCCGGGATAAGTTATATTGCCCTTCCCGTTTTCTTCTCCTGTCCCAATAAAGCCTTCATTGGCAATACTTTTGACTAAAGCTTCATTTTGGGTTTGTTTTTTCACCTCTTCTTTCTTCTCATCCATATGAATTTGCATTCCCCACGCATTATTGATTCCGGTAAAATAGGTTTCCAATCCGCGAAAATCACCCGAAGCGAACAAATCTTTCGGAGAACCTTCAAAAGTGATTTGAGGAACGGTTTCTTCAGTGGAACTTTTAGCAACTTCTGTCAATTCAAGCAAATGATTGGCAGCCTGTTCTTCAAATCCTTCACTGGAAGAATCTTCCCCCAAAACCATTGGTTGCCCATTTTTCAATCCCAATGTTTTTGAACCATTATTCGCCATTATAGATGTTCCCAATCTTACCGCTTCATAAGAAACCGCCGAGCCGACACCTCTAGTAACTTGACTGACATAATCATTTAAAATCCTTTGCTCTTGCATATTCGGTTGTGTCACCAAATAATCCGTCCAATTGGTTATAAATCTGACACCCATACCGGTAGCTCCTCCAATAATAGAATTTATTTCTCTGTTTATCATCATTACCGCTTGTTGTTTGAGTGTTCCCATTATCACTCCCGTAATTTGATCTTCAATTTTTTGCAACATAAAATGATAAGATTCTTGGACAAATTCGCCCCAAAACGCCTGCGCCTCATTCTCCTTCCCTGGCGAAAAAAGCAAAAACAAAACCAACAAAAAAACCATTATTTTTTTTCCAAAAAATCTCTTGTTTGATTTTGAAAATATTTTTTCCATTGTTTTTCTATTTTTCACTTGAAGATGTTGGCAAATCTTTTTCCTCTGGAGCCAACAATCCGGCTTCTTTCAATTTTTCTTTTATGCTCTCATCATAAGTTATGCCATATTCTAAAAATTTGGCTTCTACCTGAAGAGAAAAATTAGAAACCGCACCTATAAAACTTTGAATTTTTGATAATCTGGCAATGTCTCCCAAAGGATCGTCTTTTTTGGCGTTCAAATCGTTTTCCAATAGGGACGCATATTGAGCAAAATTCAAGGCTTGCAAATGCAATTCCACCAAATCTTCCGGCACTTCCATTTCTTTCATTTGTTCCAAAATTTTTTCCCCGCTTTTCGCCAGTTCGCTCAAAGAAGAACTATTACCGGAAGAAACAGCCGCAATGACGGTTTGAGAAAAATTATTCACTACATTTCCAAGATCGGAAGCAGTCGTGATCGGTTGAGGAGAATTGCTGGATAAAATATAATAAATAGCAATCAGATAATCCACAAAATCATCATTTCTTTTTTCTTGGGCTTCTTTCTTGTCGTATTTTCCATAATTTTGTTCTTGTATTTTTATATCGTCTCTAGCGATAAGCGGAATATCGCTTTGATAATCTTGCTGACTGACAATCGCTTCAATTTTTTCTTGAATATTATCCATAGAAAGTTGTTGTTGCTCCGGATCAGTTTCGGAAATTACTTGTGAAATCTCCTCTGCCACTTGTTTAGTAAGACTAGATTCTTGAGTTTCATTTGATATATTTTTTTCGTCGTATTCTCCCGCTACTTCCAAAGAAATGATTTTATCTCCAGGCGCCGAGATAGTCGGATTATAACCAGAACTCACTTCCGCTCCATCGCCATATCCATCGCCATCCGTATCAGGATTTCGCGGATCGGTTCCAAAAGCTTTTTCTTCTCCATTCGTCAAGCCATCTTGATCATAATCCGCAAAAACGTTTTTCGTTTCTTCGGAGCTATTCTGCGCCAATACAAAAAGGGCAAAGCTCAAAAATATCAAGCTAGCCAAAACTAAAATTGATCTGTTCGCATTTTTCAATTTCATCGTTAAAATTATATCACACTTTCAAAAAATCCGCCAAAAAAATTTTACCAAAAAAAATTTGATTAAAAGTTCCAAGACTGTTAGATTTATGATAGTAAAGTTTTTAAACATTTTGAAAAAATTACCCCCAAAATCCGACTAAAAAACTCCTGTTTTTCAACTGAAATTCAGGGCTTGTTCACAATCAGACCTGCACTTTTTTTGAAAAAGAAATTTATGTTAATTTCATTGTGTTTGCCGAATATAACTTTAAAAAGCCTTATTCGTTTTTTGTGAAAACAATTTTTTAATTTATGCTTTTAAAATTGAAAGAAAAAAAAAATTTAGCTTTAAAAAAAGAAATCAGCTTAATGAATTGGACTGCCATTTTTTTGAGTCTTATTTTTTTGAGAGTTTTTATAGAACAATTTCTTTCTCATGCTCGTCCGCGAGCTTTTTATTCTCTATTTATAGAATATTCTCACGACATTTATTTTTTCGGAATAACTTTCCTTTTTCTTTGGATTTTGACAAGTTTTCTGACAAAAAAAAATCCGTGCGAACTTTCTTTTATTTTTCTTCTTGGCAGTTGGTTAATTTTGCTCCCGCCTGTTTTAGATATGATTCGCACTCAAGGATCAGTTTTTTGGAGTTTTTATATCCTAAGCGATTTTGGAAATTTATCTTCTCATTTTTTCACCTTCTTCGGTAATTTGCCCAGTGGAATAGTTTATTTCGGAACAAAAATCACTTTTTTCTTGGCGATTATCTTTCTTTCAATTTTTATTTTTTTTGAAACGAAAAATAAATTGTGCGCTTTGATTTCATTTTTATTTTTCTATATAATTTTATTTTTTATGGGAGCTTTCCCAACTTTTTTCTTTATCGGACACACCTTTTTTTCCGCTTCGCAAAAAGTGACAGAAATAAAAGCTTATCAAATAGCTCAATTTTTCGGATCTTCTCAAAAAATTTTAGGGGTCGCTTCGCAAAACTTAACTTATAATTTCGCTTCCAATTTAAATCTGATTTTTTTTCCTCTTTTGATTTTTATGCTTATAATTTTCTCCTTTTTTTGGGACAAAAAAAAATTGTTCGCGGTATTTTTTAATTTAAGATTTCCTCAAATAATCTATCACAGCGGACTTTTTTTGATAGGTATAGGTTTGGGAACAGTGGACTTTTCTCAAAATTTCTCTTTTACTATTTTTTCTTTGATGGCAATTTTGTGTTTGCTCTTGGTCGTCTGGTTGGCATGGACTGCGTCTGTAATTGTCAATGACATTTATGATTTTGAAATAGATTGCGTTTCCAATCCCGATCGTCCTTTGGTGCAAAAAATTTTCACCGTTAAAGAATATTTTTCTTTGGGAATTTTTTGTTTTCTTCTGTCTATTTTAGGAGCTTCTTCTGTGGGTTTCTCTTTCGCTGGATTGATAATTGTCTATCAAATTTTAGCTTATTTTTATTCGGCGCCACCTTTTCGTTTGAAAAAATTTCCTTTATTCGCCACATTTTTAAGTTCCTCCGCTTCTCTTATGATTCTTTTTTTAGGATACATTTTGCTTTCCGACGACCAAACTATCCGTCATTTATCTTGGCGAATTATTTTGCTTCTTTGGATAACTTATACTTTTTCTTTGCCCATAAAAGATTTTAAGGATATTGAAGGAGACAAAAAATATCGCATTTGGACTATCCCCGTTATTTTAGGAGAAAAAAAAGCTCGTTTGATGGTCGCTATCAACATTTTTGTCTCTTATATGTTAAGCGTTTTTCTGCTCAATGAAATGCGTCTTTTCATTTGGGCGCTTATTTTCGGAACAGCTTCTTTTTTAACAGTCACCTCTCTCAAAGTGAAACCGCGTCAATTATTTTGGCCAATTCTAGGTTTAGTCGCTCTCTATACTTTTATTTTAGTCCGGATAATTTTTTTATGATTTAAAATTTATCCATTCTAGAAACTTGTCCCGCGATCATTTGTATAAATTTTATGAATACTCTTTTTGAAAAATAATTTTTGTTTTGTTTATCCATTTTTTTTATTTCAAGTGAAATAAAAAATGTTTTCATTAAATATCTGGTTTGCAAAATTTTTTTTGAAAAAATAAAAAACAATTTACAATTTTTTGTTTGATTTTAAATCTGAAAATTGATTAACAATTTCTTCCCAATCCCGAACGCTAAGCTCCTGCGCTCTTTGCGCCGGATTAAATTTCGCTTTTTTTATCTTTTCTGCCACTATTTTTTTATCTAAATGAAAACTGTTGGAAAGATTGTTGAGAAGCGTTTTTCTTCTAGAAGAAAAACCTGCTTTAACCAATCTGAAAAAAATTTTATTTTCTTCTTTTTTTCTGTTTTTTTTAGCCGGAGTAATTCTAATCACGGCGCTATCCACTTCGGGAACCGGGGAAAAACTTTCTCTACCGACATAAAACAATAACTCCGTTCGACCATAATATTGCGCGCTTAAAGAAAGAATGCTCATCTGCCCGGGTTGCGCCGTTATTCTTTCCGCTACTTCTTTTTGTGTCATAAGAATCATTTCTTCAGGCGAATATGCTGTTTCCAAAAAAAGTCGCAAAATAGGAGACGTTATATAATACGGAATATTAGCGACTAACTTGTAATTTTGAAAACAATTTTTTTCAATCAATTCAACCAAGTTTATTTTTAAAATATCTCCTTCAATCACTCCTTTTTTATTCTTAAATTTCCAGTTTTTTTCTTTTTGTTTCTCCATATCGATAATCGGGAATTGCAAATCACGCGCGATTTTTTCCGCCAAAAATTTGTCCTTTTCCACCATAATAAAATTTTTTGTCTTTTTGGCAATTTCAAAAGAAAGCGCTCCCGTTCCCGGACCCACTTCTAAAATAGAATCATTCTCTTTGATAGAAGCGATTTCTATTATTTTTTTCAAAATTTTTTCATCTCGCAAAAAATTTTGTCCCAAGTATTTTTTTGGTTTCATAAATTTTTTTGGAAAATTCCGATTTTTTAATTTTTAATTTAAAACTTCTTCCACTTTCACTCCGATGACCCCCGCACCCAAAGACGCAATTTTGACAAAAGCCACTTTATCTAAATCAATAATTCTCCCCTTTCCATACGGTCCGCGATCATTAATTTGAACAATCACCGATTTTCCGTTGGCCAAATTAGTCACTCGTGCGTAATGTCCGATAGGAATGCTTAAACTGGCGGCAAAAAGACCTCCTTTAAAAGCATACCAAGTGCCTTGTCCTTTTTGAGCTTTTCCGGTTTTAACATAAGTTCCATGCAATTCAATTTGTTCAATCGGATCTTTTATTTTTTCTTTTCGCAAAATTGTTCTCGAAACTTCTTTGCCATCTTTATAGGTTATTTTATAAGTTACCTCATTAATTCCTTTTTCTCCTTCTTTTTTAATTTTTTTTTCTCGCCAACCCAAATCAGAATCATTTTTCGCCACAACCTTAAAATCAATTTCCTCTTGCTCTTTTTTTTCTTCAATATTTATTCTAGTAACCACAATGGAAACATTTTTTTCCAAAAGTTTTTTTGGCATTGGCTCAACCTTATCCAAGCGAGACAATTCTATTTTATTTTCTTGCAAAGCGTCTTCCACTGTTTTCCCTAAAAAAAATCCGCTCAATTCTTTTCCATCCACTTTTATTCTCACTTGTTTTGCGCGCTCTATCAAAATAGTTGATCCATAATAAAGTTGACTGCTTTTCTCCGGAATAATTTTGTCGCGATCGGAAATTTCTATTTTTTTATCTTTCAAAAATTCTTCCACTGTTTCCGATTTGGAAAAAGTTGAGAAAAAAAAACCATCATCGTTAAGCATGATTTTTTTTGTTTTTTCGCCAAAATTTTCAAAATTGTCCCCACCGAAGAAAATTCCCAGCAACTTAAAAAAAAATATCGCGATTATTCCCGCGAGCAAAAATATCTTTATTTTTTTCAGAATAAAAAAAATCATTCTTTTTTCAAAAATTTATATTTTAGACTTTTCCGGTTTGATAAACTATCCCGCGATAAAGCGTGCTAAACCAATTTTAGTTGCAGATAAATTTGAAAATTGCGATTTTTTAAAGAAAAAATAAATAAAAAATCATTCATCTCTAAATCTATATTGGATGGCTTCGGCGATATGAGCAGGGTTTATTTCTTGGCTTTCTTCTAGATCGGCTATGGTTCTTGCGACTTTGATCAAGCGATAATAAGCTCTAGCACTCAATTGGAAACTAGAAACGGCTTTTCGTAAAAGTTCTATACTTTTGATATTCAAAGGACAAAAAATTTTTATCTGTTCATTGTCCATCTCGCTGTTAGTAACCGTTTTTGTTTTAGAAAATCTATTTTTTTGAATAAGTCTCGCTTTTTCAACTCGTTCTCTTATTTTTTCAGAACTTTCTCCGGAAAAATCGCTGGATAATTTTTCAAACTTGACTCTAGGGACTTCAATGTGCAAATCAATTCGGTCTAAAATAGGTCCGGAAATTTTTCTTTGATATTTAATAATAGCGGAGGGAGAACAGGAACAAGCTTTTTCCGGATCAGTCGCATTTCCGCAAGGACAAGGATTCATTGCCGCCACTAAGGTAAAACGTGCCGGAAATTCCAATGTCCCCTGTGCTCTTGAAACCGTGATAATTCCGTCTTCCAATGGTTGGCGAAGATTTTCCAAAACTCCTCTGGAAAACTCGGGAAATTCATCCAAAAACAAAATCCCTCTATGACTCAAACTAATTTCTCCCGGACGAGGAAATGTTCCGCCTCCTACCAGTGAAACAGCGCTGGCGCTATGATGAGGAGAACGAAATTGTCTTTCGGATATCAAAAATTTTTTGCTTGGCAATTGACCGGCAATAGAAAATATCTTAGTAATTTCCAAGGCTTCCTCAATGCTGAGACGGGGCAAAATTGACGGAATAGCTTTGGCTAAAAGAGTTTTTCCCGATCCCGGAGGACCGTTTAAAATTACATTGTGCCCTCCGGCCGCCGCAATTTCCAACGCTCTTTTGGCATGTTCCTGCCCTTTTATGGAAGACATATCCATTCCCTTTCTGTCATAAAGAAAAAATTTTTCTAAATCAATTTCAGGAGAAGGATAAATTTCTTTTCTTTTTTCTAGATGATCTATCAATTGCCCTAAAGATTTTACGCCAAAAACTTTTATTTTTGTGGCGATTGAAGCCTCAGACGCATTGCCTTCCGGAACATAGAATTCTTTAATTCCTCTTTCCGTCGCCATTAACGCCATTGGCAAAACTCCTTTCACAGGACGTGCTTTTCCATCCAATGACAATTCTCCCAAAAAAAGTTTTCCTTTTTGATCAAAAGACACTTGACGAGTAGTCAAAAGAAAACCCAATGCCATCGGTAAATCATAAATTGGACCTTCTTTTTTGAGATCCGCCGGAGCAAGATTAACTGTCACTCTTCCCGCTCGATGAGGAGGATTAAACCCTGAATTTCTAATCGCCGAACTTACCCTGTCTTTTGATTCCTTGACCGCCGCGTCAGGCAATCCAACAACATTAAACTGATGCAGTCCGGCACTAACCGTATCTGCTTCCACTTCAATCAATTCACTTTCAAGTCCGATAGTAACTGCGGAAAAAACTTTGGCTGGCATTTGAAAAAAATTAGAACTTGCGCGTTTTTTTGAAAAATTAGCGCTGGCAAATTTTTCTAAGCGATTCAAATTTTTGGTAAATTTAAATCAGTTTTTTTAATCTCACCCTTGCATTGGAATAATTTTAAAAAACGTGTGTCCTAAATATAAAAAATTAATCTAACTTTATTTTTTGGCAATATCTTTCAAAAAATTTTAAACTGAATAAAATTCTATTTATTTTTTCTTGAACCAAATTTCCAATAAAAGAAAACTAACATTCCTAATCCAAGAGTGATAAAAATATCCGCTAAATTGAAAATCGGCCAAATTTTAAAATCAATAAAATCAATTACGCAACCCCAGAAAAAACGATCTAACGCGTTAGAAAACGCTCCCGAAAAAATTATTATCAAAGAAATTTTTGACCAAAAACAATCTTTATTTTTTTTGAAATACAGTTGTGTCAAAAAAAACATTATCCCGCTCCAAAAAATCCAAAATAAAAAATTAAATTTCCCCATCCCAAAAGCAATTCCCGAATTGCAAACATAAAGTCCGCCTTGAAAGCGGACAACTTGTTTGGAAATTTGATCCAAAAAAATCAAAACTAATATCCTTATTCCATCTTTCGCCAGACCGTTTCCCATTTTCATTTTTTTTATATCAAGATTTGCCTACTTTAAGAACAATCCATACATATTCTAGCGCTAGGATTGGCAACCAATCTTTCTAGTGGAATATCCTTCCCGCATTTTTCGCATTTTCCATAATTTCCTTTTTCAATTTTTTCCAACGCATCCAAAACATTTTGCAATTTTTTTTCCAACGAGCTTTCCACTGACAAGTTTTGAGTGTATTGGTCAACTTCTGTGGCACTATCATTTTTATCAGTTCCAATATCTTCAAAAGAAGTTTCATAATCTCCTTCTTGGATATTTATGGGTTTAGCGATTTTTTTCAAATTTTCTTCCAAATCTTTTTTTTCTTCTTGAAGAGATTTCTTCAATTCTTCCAATTTTTTTGTTTCCATATTTATATATAGTTAGGATTTATATTTTTGACCTAAAAAATCTATTTATATAGCTAATATAATGACAGATAATTCTCCCCGATAATCTTAGTATTTTTTAAGTAATTTTCAACAAGCAACAGACTTGGAGGGAAACGATTAGGATATGTTAATAATAAAAAACAAAAAAGAGAATCGGCAAAATCACCCCTTCAAAATTAAATCAAAAACTTTTTTTTATTCTCGCTCAAATTTATAAAATCATCCAATTCTTCTATCAATTTTCCACTAGTAGATTCCAAAAAAGCCATCCCCTCCACTCGACAACCAGTGATTCCTTGAATATATTTAACCAAGGGGATATAATCTCCGTCTCCGCTTATCAGAACAATGGAATCCAAATTTTTTGACATCTTAATGGCATCTACCGCAATTCCCACATCCCAATCGCCTTTTTTCGCGCCTCCGGGAAAAATTTGCAAATCCTTAGTCTTCACTTCAAACCCTTGTTTTCCTAAAGCCTCAAAAAATTTTTCTTCTTGTCCTTCTAATGTTTTTATCCCATAAGCGATAGCACGAATCAATTTTCGATCTCCTACCGACGCTTTTAAAACCGCTCCGAAATTAACTTTTTTTCCAAAAAGCACTTTTGCCGAATAATAAAGATTTTGAATATCCACCAACACTCCCACTCTTTGTTCTTTGTAAATTCCCATAAATTGCTGACAATTTGTCAAAACAAATTATCCTTTTAATCCTAATTTTTTAATCACTGATTTATACGCCTTTTCATTGACATTTTTCAAATAATCCATCAATTTTCTTCTTTTGGAAACCATCCGCAAAAGACCTCTCTTGGAATGAAAATCTTTCTTGTTTTTCTTGAGATGAGTCGTCAATTTTTTTATCTTTTCCGTGAAAAGAGCAATTTGATATTCCGGAGAACCATTGTCTTTTTCATGACGTTTGACCTCTTTGGTCGCTTTTTCTTTTTGCTTGCTTGTAAGAGCCATAAATTTTTCGGCCAAACACTCGTTGAAATTTTGAAAAATTTAAAAACAAAATTTTCAAATTTCCCAACCCCCTCAACCAGCATTTGCTAATTTAGAAATTATTTACATTCTAACCTTACAACACATCGGATTATTTGGCAAGAATTACCAAATTTCACGCCGGATATATTTTGGCAAATTTAAAAGTTTTTATCAAACATTGAAAGATATTTTAGAATAATTTTTATCTTGTGCTAGAATACCAATACTGGAAAAATTTATAAATTGAATTTATTTTTAAAAAAAATGACTGATATTATGGAAAATCTCAATTCTCAACAAAAAAAAGCCGTCCAAAAAACCGAAGGACCGGTCTTAATAATCGCTGGTGCTGGATCAGGAAAAACCCGCGTTTTGACTTACCGGATCGCTTTTTTAATCAACGAAAAAAAAGTCTCTCCGGGCAACCTTTTGGCAGTAACTTTCACCAATAAAGCCGCTCAAGAAATGAAAGAAAGAGTGGCTAAATTGCTTTATCATGAAGATGACTACCGCTTTAAAAAATTTTCCCAAAACTTTTTTCAACCCATTTCAGAGTTTTCTTCCATTCCAATGATCGGAACTTTTCATTCTATTTGTGCCAAAATTTTGCGTGCCGAGATAAAAAACATCGGTTATGAAACCTCTTTTTCCATTTTGGACGACCAGGATCAACTGGCAATGATAAAAAAAATAATGAAAGAAATGAAACTGGACACAGAGCAAATAAAACCGCGCGCTATCTTGGGAAAAATTTCCTCCGCTAAAAATGAATTTATGGATTTGTCTTCTTTTGTCAAACAAACCACTGGATATTTTGAAGAAATTGTCGCTAAAATATACACCGCTTATCAAAAAAACCTTCAAAAACAAAATGCCTTGGATTTTGACGATTTGCTTCTTTTGACTGTAAAAATTTTTCAACAATATCCCAAAATTTTGGAAAAATATCAAGATATATTTCGCTATATTATGGTGGATGAATATCAAGACACCAATCGTATCCAATATGTTTTAGTTAAACTTCTCAGTCAAAAAAGAAAAAATCTTTGCGTAGTAGGCGATGATTTCCAAGCTATTTACGGTTGGAGAGGGGCGGATATTCAAAATATTCTAGATTTTGAAAAAGATTATCCCGATGCGGAAGTCGTAAAAATGGAACAAAATTATCGTAGCACGCAAAATATTTTGGACGCCGCTTATGGGATTATCTCCAAAAATGTCCGACGGAAAGACAAAAAAATTTGGACAAACAATTCTTCCGGACATTTTATTACCGAGTTTGAAGCCCAAGACGAAACAAAAGAAGCCGAATTTCTAGCGGAAGAAATTCAACGTCTTTATAAAAAAAAATCTTATGATTTTTCCGATTTCGTTGTTCTTTATAGAACCAACGCACAGTCTCGCGCTATTGAAGAAGCGATGTTGAAAAATTCATTGCCGTATAAAATTATCGGCGGGATAAAATTTTATCAAAGAAAAGAAGTCAAAGATGTTATCGCTTATTTGAAACTTATTGAAAATTTCAACGATGAAATTTCTTTGGAAAGAATAGCCAATTTTCCCAAAAGAAATATTGGAAAAATTAGTTTGCAAAAATGGATAAACTTTTGCAAAAAAAATTCATTGGACTTTATCAATGGCGCGATGCAATTGGACACTAAAGAAGACTTAACTATACAAAAAATAGATGCGATAAAAAAATTTGGCGCTTTTATCTTGGAAGCGTACCAAAAGTCTCACTCTATGAATTTGAAAAATTTTTTGGAATTCATAATCGTCAAAAGCGGATTGAAAAAAAATCTTTTGGAAAAAAATGAAGAAGGAGAAATTCAAATGGAAAATGTAAGAGAACTCTTAACAGTCGCTCAAAAATATGAAAAAAATGAAAACGATTCCGGCGTTGCTGATTTTTTAGAAGAAGTGGCGCTCCTCTCTGAAGCTGACGGGATTGACAAAAAAAATAAAGCTATCCATCTTATGACACTTCACAGTGCCAAAGGATTGGAGTTTAAGGTGGTTTTTATCGTCGGGCTGGAAGAAGGAATTCTTCCGCATTCAAGAAGTATTTTGGATAATGAACAAATGGAAGAAGAAAGAAGACTTATGTATGTTGGAATAACCCGCGCACAAGAAAAAGTTTATTTGGTTTTTGCCAGTCAAAGAAATATATTCGGATCCACCCAAATCAATATTCCTTCTCGTTTCTTAGAAGATATTCCTGAAAAAATACTCCGCCAATATAAGCAAAAAGAGGGAACTATTTTGAAAAATAAACCATACAAAAAAAATAAAAGCACGATTGAAACAAAAGAAAAATTCAAAGATGGAGAATATATTTTTCACGAAAATTTCGGAAAAGGTCTTATCGTCGCTTCTCATGGAGATATTCTAACCGTCGCTTTTTCTCTCTCTGGTCTGAAAAAAATTTCCGCATCTTTTGCGTCTATTCGCAAAACTGACTAAAATCAATAATTCTTTTATTTTTCAAAACATAACAGTTCACAAAAATAACAAACAATCGCGTAGGTTATAATTTTAAAAAGCGTTTAAAAACTTGAATTAAAGAAGTTATTTTGATTTTGTTATTTGCTAGTCGTATCTTAGCAGTTTAGAAAAAAATAATAAATAAACCTCTATTTTTTATTCAGAATATATAAATCCTTTTATTGCCCGACTGTTTTTGCTGATAGTGCGAGTGGATTTTTTCGCCCAACCGCGATAATTCATTTCTGAAACAGTAAAGGTATCGCTTCCCACGCTTTCAACGATCGCAACATGCCCCCACCAAGATTCGGAGGAAACCATAATTGACCCTGTTCGCGGAGTTTTTCCGGTGGCATATCCGGCAGATTTGGCGTGATAAAGCCAAGTTCCCGCATTTCCGCTCCAAGGAACATACTTTCTTTGCGACACATACCAAGTGCAATATCCATAAGGAAAACCGTGTCCGGTTCCCGCTTTCCCACTCAATTTTTTTCCAACTGAATCAAAAGATTCATACGGCCTGGAAGTGATACCCAAAGACCCGGAATTGTTCACTCTTTGAGGAACTTCTTTTTCTCCTCCGGGAATGATTAGCTCTTGACCTTCTTTAACCTCTCCATTGGCCGGAATATCATTAAATGCGATTATTTTTTCTTTATCCGCTTTATATTTATTGGCAATATCGTCCAAATTATCATTCTTTTTCACCACATAATTCAAACCGGAAACCGGAAGAATAAATATCTTGTCACCAGGCATAATAGAATCTAAATCTTCTATTTCATTTGCCCACATTATAGTATTGACACTAACACCTTTAGCTTCGGCAATACTGCCAACAGTGTCTCCTGATTTAACTTCATAGATAAACACTCCAGCTCCTTCTTGCGGATCTTTTCTTACCGGATTAGAACCGGCAAGAAAAGCCTCGCCCTGCATAATCATTTCTTCTTCCGATTCATCTTCTTCTTCATTTATTTCGGCAACCGGACTAATTTTAGCCTCTGTCAAAGGAGCTACCGCTAAATTTGTTTTCTCTGCTGTTTTCAAAAAAAGTCTGTCTTTTAGAGGATCTTCAAAGCTTGAAACATCATCAGTTTCGCCAAAATAACCAAACAAAAACCCACTAGACCCATGTCCGGCGGAAATATTTGTGGCAGAAACTAAAATAGCACTGGACGCTACAACCGCGAAAGCGGAATAATTTCTGAATATTTCAAGTAATTTTATACTCTTTCTTTTTTTTATAATCAGAACCACACATCTTTGTTTGCAATAAAGACGCGTTCTCAACTTTTTCAGATTTTCAAGGTTTAACCAACTTTTTAAAATTTCTATTATTTTACTAATAGATTTTCCTTTCTTATGATTTTGGTTCAAAAATGCCAAAAAAATATAAAGCCAACCAGCATTTCACCGTTCCAAAATCTTAATCTTTAACTGCCGGACATTCTAGCTTAAAAAACTTGTTTTGTCAATCAAAATTCGCCATTAATTGATTGTTTTTCAATATCAACTGATTGACCGAATCAACTGATTAACTGAAAACATTCTTAATGATTCACTCTTAATTTTGAATTTCATTCCAATATCTCGTCCTTAATCGCGGATATCATATTTATGATTTTTTTGTTTTTTTTCAATTCTGCCAAAGATTGAAGTATTTTTTCGGCTCTATCAGTTAAATTTTGCTGTTTTGACAAAAAAATTCCTATTGATTTTCCATCCGGTTTTTTTTCAATATACTTTCCCACTATCGCATACCATAAACGAAAAGTTTCCGAAGTCAAGTTCAACCCTGTCTCAACAAAAGGCGTGCGACTAAAAAAATTTTCCAATTTTTCCCAATTGGGAAAATTGTCATAAATCAACTCGTCTTCCAACATCTTAGCCGCCATTTGACCGTAAAAATCTTTTGTTTCTTCCAGCGAATAAAAATTTTTTTGGGTCAAAATTTCTTCTCTTCTAAAATCGCAATAAAGATGAAATTTCCAACCGGCTTGAAAAGAACCGATACCAGAAAAATCCAAATTCAATTTTTGAAAACACAAATGAGTGTCTTTTCTTTTTAGATTTTCGGCAATTCTTCGGATATCTGGAAAAACGCAACCAAGAAAAAACTGATCTTTTTCAATTTTAGGCTGATTTTGAATTTTTTTCTCTATTTTTTCCACACTCTCAAAATCAGTCGTTCTCATTTTTTCAAAATACTTTTCCGCATAAACTATGTGCGCGATTTGAGAAGCCATATTTTTTAGTTTATTTTTTCATAATATCCGAAAACATTCTTTCTGTAAATGATTTTTCTTCCGGTGTCAAAATTAAATAGAAATGTCATACCTTTGCGTTTAGTTAAAATGTCATACTTGTGGAAATTTATGAATTATGGACTAATTGTTTTTGTTCAAATTGAGCCGATATTTGTTTTCTCCAAGGATGA
>Ga0210051_1000813_pt1 | contig 30528 bp, 26 predicted proteins | sample CryGey092014_all_FD_185464 | JGI IMG/M metagenome (GOLD analysis project Ga0210051, IMG submission 185464) | Groundwater microbial communities from aquifer - Crystal Geyser CG23_combo_of_CG06-09_8/20/14_all (SPAdes) (version 2) | ecosystem: Environmental > Aquatic > Deep subsurface > Groundwater...
TGTGCCTGGTTATGAAGCGCCAGTCTATATAGCCTGGAGCAGGAGGAACAGGAGCGCGCTTATAAGGGTACCGCTTTACTATCCGGGAAAAGAAAAGGCAACAAGATGTGAGTTCAGGGCCTGCGACCCGGCTTGCAACCCATATCTTACCTTTGCGGCAATGCTTCACGCAGGCCTTGAGGGTATAGAAAAAAGGTATAAAGCGCCGGCCCCTATGGATAAGAACCTGTACCATTTGACAGATATCGAAAGAAAAGAAAAAGGCATAGAAACATTGCCTGACAGTCTTGGCGCGGCAATAGCAATAACCGAAGAAAGTAAACTTGTTAAAAAAATATTGGGAGACCACATATTCCCAAGGTTTGTTGAGTTAAAAAAGAAAGAATGGGATGATTACAGGATCCAGGTTTCACAGTATGAGCTTGAAAAGTATCTACCGATTCTGTAGGGAGAGTTTTAATGACGATGCATAACCGGTTTCCTCATAAACAGGGGCTTTATGACCCGCAGTTCGAACATGACAGCTGCGGCGTGGGATTTGTCTGTGATATTAAAGGTAGGAGATCCCACGAAATTATAAGGCAGGGGCTTAAGGTCCTAAACCGTTTGAGCCACCGCGGAGCCGTTGGCGCCGATCCTAATACAGGGGACGGCGCTGGTATCCTTATCCAGATCCCTCATAAGTTTTTGTCGGAAGAATGCCGTCGGGCAGGGGTTTCCCTGCCCGATCCCGGCACTTACGGTACGGGGCTCATCTTTCTGCCTACGGATAAGCAGGAACTGAATTTTTGCATAGGCATATTTGATAAAATCGTAGAGGAAGAAGGGCAAAAAATACTCGGATGGAGGGATGTGCCTGTAAATGATTCTATAATAGGCACAACCGCAAAAGAGACAAAACCCGTGATCCGCCAGATCTTTATAGCGCAGGGTAAAAATGCCAAGGATGCGCTTTCCTTTGAGCGCAAGCTATATGTTATTCGCAGGCAAATAGAAAAAACTATCCGCGCATCAGAGCTAAAGCAGAAATTATTTTTTTATATTACCAACCTTTCATCCAGGACGTTGAGTTATAAAGGGTTATTGACGCCGAGTCAGCTTGGAGATTTTTTCATTGATCTGAAAAATGAAAATATTGAAAGCGCTATTTCGTTAGTACATTCCCGTTACAGCACCAATACGTTTCCGACCTGGGATCTGGCGCAGCCCTTTAGGTTTTTAGCTCATAACGGGGAAATAAACACCCTGCGCGGCAATATAAATTGGGTGAGCGCGAGAGAGAGGTTGATCGCAAGCGAATTATTCGGCACGGATATAGAGAAGGCGAAGCCTGTTATCGTTGAAGGCGGAAGCGATTCGGCCACGATCGATAACTTCTTTGAACTTTTAGTGTTATCCGGCAGGCCCCTTGAACACGCTATGATGATGCTGAACCCGGAGGCCTGGGAGCACAATAAATTTATGAACAAAGAACTCAAAGAGTTTTACAAATATCACGCCTGTTTTATGGAACCGTGGGACGGCCCGGCGGCAGTAGCCTTTACCGACGGAAGATGTATTGGGGCCGTGCTTGACAGGAATGGTTTGCGCCCTGCCCGTTACATCGTAACCAAAAACGATTTTGTGGTTATGGCGTCCGAAGTCGGCGTTCTCGACATAGAGCCCTCTAGCATTAAGGTTTCCGGGAGACTTGAGCCGGGTAAGATCTTTTTTATAGATACAGAATTGGGCTCTATTGTGCATGATTCTGAGATAAAAAAGAGCGTATCCGCCCGTTGTCCGTATGAAGAATGGAATGCCGAGAACATGGTTGATCTTGGAAAACTTACCAGTAGTAGTGTGAAAAGTCAAAAATCCGAAGATATAGTATCCTATCTCAAGGCCTTTGGTTATTCCCGGGAAGATGTCAAAGTGATCATAAAGCCTATGGCTGAAGACGGAAAAGAACCCGTAGGCTCCATGGGTAATGACACGCCTCATGCCTTCTTATCGAAGAAGCCTCAAGCTTTATATAATTATTTTAAACAATTATTTGCGCAAGTGACCAATCCCCCCATAGATCCCATAAGGGAGAAGCTTGTCATGAGTCTTGAAAGTTTCATAGGCCCTGAAAAGAATATATTAGAGGAGACTCCGAAGCATAGTCATAAACTTATGGTAAAAAACCCTATATTAACGGATGATGAGCTTGAAAGAATACGCGATATAAGCATAAACGGTTTTAAAACAAAAACAATATACACCTTTTTTGATGCGGCAAGCGGCAGGGAAGGCTTTGTGCGGGCATTGGAGAGGATCTCGTTTGAAGCCGAATATGCTATCGAAAAGGGATATTCTTTTATAATATTGAGCGACCGGGGTTCGGGTAAAGATAATATTGCCCTGCCTTCACTTTTGGCTACAAGCGCTGTCCATCAGCATCTTGTAAGGAAGACAATACGCTCACAAGTCGCGATAATAATTGAAAGTGCCGAACCAAGAGAGGTGCATCATTTTGCCTTGCTTTTTGGTTACGGAGCCGATTGCGTTAATCCGTATCTTGCGTATGAAGGAATAGAATATCTTATAACGCAAAAAGAGATCCGCCTAGAACTTAAAAGCGCGCTTAAGAATTACAATAAAGCCTTAACGGACGGTATATTAAAAATATTATCAAAGATGGGAATATCCACTCTTAGAAGTTATCGCGGCGCCCAAATATTTGAAGCTTTGGGCCTAGATAATGAATTTATAGATAAATATTTTACGGGGACTGTGTCGCGGATCGGAGGAGTTGGCCTTAGCGGTATTGCGGATGAGTACATATCGAGACACATGAGCGCTTATTACGAAAGAGACATAGACAGTCCTTATTTGTCAAGCGGCGGGATCTACCAATGGAAAAAGGACGGCGAATCCCACCTTTGGAACCCGGAGACGATCCATGCCTTGCAGGACGCTACACTCGAGAATAGCTATGATCGATATAGAGAATTCGCCAATATCATAAACGATCAGTCGGCAAATCCCACGACATTAAGGAGCTTGTTTAAATTTTCTTCCGAAAAAACAAAAGCGATCCCTATCAATGAGGTTGAGCCTATCGAGAATATTATGAGAAGATTCGCGACAGGGGCTATGAGCTTCGGCTCGATAAGCAGATTGGCGCATGAAACAATAGCTATCGCTATGAACAGAATAGGCGGCAAGTCTAATACAGGAGAAGGCGGTGAGGACCCTAATAGATTTATAACCCTGCCTAACGGCGATTCCAGGCGGAGCGCCATAAAGCAGGTCGCTTCGGGAAGGTTCGGAGTTACGACGAATTATCTTGTTAATGCGGATGAGATACAAATAAAGATTGCTCAAGGCGCAAAACCCGGAGAGGGTGGCCAGCTGCCCGGACACAAGGTTAGTGAAATAATTGCGCGAACCAGATATACGACTCCGGGCGTTACTTTAATATCGCCTCCGCCCCATCACGATATATATTCTATAGAAGACCTCGCACAGCTGATCTTTGATCTAAAAAATGTTAACCCAACGGCGCGGATAAGCGTGAAGCTCGTATCAGAAATAGGCGTTGGGACCGTTGCGGCCGGTGTGGCAAAAGGCCGGGCAGATATGATCCTGATTTCAGGCGGAGACGGAGGGACCGGGGCATCTCCTTTGAGCTCTATAAGATATGCCGGACTTCCTTGGGAACTGGGCCTTTCCGAGACGCACCAGACGCTTGTCCTTAATAATCTGCGTTCAAGGACCAGGATACAAACTGATGGGCAGATGCGCACGGGTCGTGATGTCGCTATCGCGGCTTTGCTGGGGGCCGAAGAGTACGGTTTTTGCACGGCCGTGCTTATTGTGATGGGATGCGTCATGCTGAGGCACTGCCATTTAAACAACTGTTCGGTCGGCGTGGCTACGCAGGATGATATTTTACAGAAGCATTTCAGCGGAAGGCCGGAATATATAGTGAATTATTTTAGATTTGTAGCGCAGGAACTTCGGGAGATAATGGCAAGCTTAGGGGTGCGGACCATCGACGAGATGATAGGGAGAACGGACCTTCTTCATGTGAACAAAAACCTTATTCCTTTAAAAGTTAAGGAAATAGATTACTCCAAGATCCTTTATAAACCGGACCTGCCTGAAAGCGTAGGACGGTATTGCAAGTCCAAACAAGAAAGTGGGCTTGATACAGTTCTCGATAAAGAACTGATTAAATTGTGCAAAGACGCATTTGAGAAAAATAAACCGGTCAAACTTTCACTCGAAATTAACAATACTAACAGGGCTACCGGCACAATGCTGAGCGGTGAAGTTACGAGAAAATGCGGCGACGGTATCCTTTTAGAAGATACCATAATGTGCAAATTCAGGGGTATTGCAGGGCAAAGTTTCGGCGCGTTTCTGGCAAAAGGTATTACGCTTGAACTGGAAGGAATGGCCAATGACTATGTTGGAAAAGGGATATCGGGCGGAAAGATCATCATTTATCAGGATAGAACGGCGCAATATAAACCGGACGAGAATATTATTATAGGCAATACGACCTTCTATGGGGCCATTTCCGGAGAGGCTTATATATGCGGCGTTGCCGGAGAAAGATTTTGCGTGAGGAATTCAGGGCTCCATGCTGTTGTGGAAGGTGTCGGCGACCATGGTTGCGAATATATGACAGGCGGAAGAATAATTATCCTTGGCAAGACGGGCAGGAATTTTGCCGCAGGCATGTCAGGCGGAATAGCGTATGTATACGATGAAGATGGAACGTTCAAAGACAAGTGCAACATGGATATGATAAAGCTCGAAGGAATGAAGGAAGGAGATAAAGATGTGATATATCACTTGCTTCATAATCACTTTAAATATACAAAAAGTGAGAAAGCAAAAAAAATTACGGGCAACATGCGGGAAGAACTCAAAAAATTTGTCAAAGTTATACCGATAGAATATAAACGCATCCTGGAAGGTATAAAGGTAGAGGAAAAGCTTGATTTGGTGGAGGCATCAGATGGGTGATCCGCGAGGATTCTTAAAATTGGGAAGAGAAAAAACTCTTTACAGAGAAGTCTGCGAGCGCGTCAAAGACTTTAAGGATGTTTCAAAAATGTGCCCTGAGAAGCAGTCGCAGGAACAAGCTTCGCGCTGCATGGACTGCGCGACGCCGTTTTGCCATTGGGGTTGCCCGGTAGGGAACTACATTCCTGAATGGAACGATTATATGTTTAAAGGTAAATGGGAAGCCGCGCTTGACCTCCTTCAAGCTACAAATAACCTGCCTGAGATAACTGGCAGATTATGCCCAGCGCTTTGTGAATACGCCTGCGTGCTGGGCTTAACAGATGATCCTGTAACTATAAGAGAAAACGAGCTGTCTATAATAGAATATGCCTTTAAGGAAAGTCTTATCAAGCCAAAGGCTCCAAAAATCCGCACGGGAAAGAAAATAGCTGTCATAGGTTCCGGCCCTGCAGGATTATCGTGCGCAGGCCAGCTTAATAAGGCAGGCCATTCGGTAACGGTGTTTGAAAAAGATGATAAGGTCGGAGGTATTTTACGTTACGGTATACCTGATTTTAAACTGGAAAAAAAGATAATCGAGAGAAGGGTCAAGATTTTAGAAAAAGAAGGAATTAAATTTAAAACAGGCCTTAATGTGGGGCCTGATTACCCGATTTCAAAATTAAAAGAGGAGTTTGATGCTATTTGTATCGCCATAGGTTCACGCATTCCCAGGGATTTGACTATTGAAGGCAGGGAACTAAAGGGAATATATTTTGCCATGGATTATTTAATGCAGTCCAATTGCAGAGTGTCTGGTGAAAAGCGTTCTGGGGGCGAACCCATAGACGCCAAGGGTAAGAAAGTTCTTGTGATAGGAGGCGGAGATACCGGGGCGGATTGCGTCGGGACTGCGCACAGGCAGGGGGCGAGCTGCGTTGTGCAGATAGAAGTGCTTCCTAAGCCTTCCGAATGCAGGACCGCTAGCGATCCCTGGCCAAGGTATCCTTTTATTTTGAAAACTTCCACCAGCCACGAAGAGGGCGGCGAGCGCCATTGGGCGGTGTTGACAAAACGATTTATCGGAGAAAAAGGCTGCGTAAAAAAAGTATCGTGCGTTAAAATTGAATTTTCTAAAGAAAATGGGAAAAACTGTCAGGTCATGAAAGAGATCCCGGGCACAGAGTTTGAAATAGAGGCTGATCTGGTGATCCTCGCGATAGGATTCATGCATCCCGAGCGCGGAGGTCTTCTGAATGATCTGGGTCTGGAATTAGACAATCGCGGCAACATCAAAACAGATGAAAAATATATAACTTCTATTAAGAATATATTTTCGGCAGGTGACGCCAGAAGAGGACAATCGCTAATAGTTTGGGCCATATCCGAAGGCAGGCGTTCGGCCTATTGTATTGATAAATATCTGATAGGCGAAAGCAATTTGCCGTCTATGTAAAACTATTGTGCGGAATCGAAGGGCGAAGGGTTATTGATATGATAAGTACAGGCATAAAAGGTTTGGATAGCGTGATCACGGGCTTGAGGACCGGGGACAATGTAGTCTGGCAGATAGACGATATAAAAGATTATATTGACCTTGTAACGCCGTTTGTGCGTCAGGCGCTTGGCGAGAATAAGAAAGTTATATACATGCGGTTTGCATCACACAAGGAACTGCTTAAGCCCTCAAAAAAGATAAAACGATACGAACTTAATGCCAATGCCGGATTCGAATATTTTACCACAAGGGTAAATAATATTATTACCCAGGAAGGCGAAGGGGCGTATTATGTGTTTGATTGCCTGTCAGAACTCCTTTCGGCGTGGGCTACCGATCTTATGACAGGAAACTTTTTTATGGTTACATGCCCGTACCTTTACGAACTTAAGACTATTACATATTTTTCTATATTGCGCAATAACCATTCCTTCAAGTCCATAGCCAGCATACGCGAAACTACTCAGCTCTTGATGGATGTGTACCATTGCGAGGGTAGCTTGTATATACACCCGCTTAAAGTATGGAACCGGTATTCGCCGACAATGTTCCTTCCGCACCAAAAGAAGAACGAAAGGTTTATACCCATTACCGACAGCGTTAACGCCGTAAAAATACTCTCTTATATTCGCGAAAAAGGAGCGGAGAACGCCAAGAGAAATCACGATTACTGGGACCGCTTATTCATTGATGCGGAGAAGCTTGTAAAAAGTCCTGCGAAAAAAGAGAAGATAAAAGATATGATAAAGAAGCTATCGAGCATAATGGTGACCAAGAATAAGAAGATCTTATCCTTGGCGATACAAAATTTTTCGCTTGAGGAGCTCGTAGATATAAAATACAGGCTGATAGGAACGGGTTTTATCGGAGGGAAAAGCGTAGGCATGCTTTTGGCCAGAAAAATACTATCGAAAGATAAATCTCTTGATTGGAAAAAACTCTCGGAACTGCACGACTCGTTCTATATAGGTTCGGATATATTTTATTCTTATATAGTGCAAAATCGATGGTGGAAACTGCGTATGCAGCAGAAGACCGAGGATGGATATTTTAATATCGCAAAGATCTTAAAAGAAAAGATGCTTTACGGCGTATTTTCCGATGATATAATGGAAAGCTTTCAGCAGATCGTGGAGTATTTCGGCTCATCTCCTATTATAATACGCTCGAGCTCTCTTCTGGAGGATGGCTTCGGGAACGCATTTGCCGGTAAATACGAAAGCATATTTTTGGCAAATCAGGGCACGCCGGAGCAGAGATATATACAGTTTGCAGAGGCCGTAAAAAGAATTTATGCAAGCACGATGAGCGAAGATGCCCTCGTATACAGAAAACAGAGGGGTTTGGATAAATTAGATGAACAGATGGCGCTCCTGGTGCAGCGCGTTTCCGGGGCCCATCATAAAAATTATTTTTTTCCGGACCTTGCCGGCGTCGGCGTGTCCCATAATACATATGTCTGGAATGAAAATATGGACCCGAAGGCAGGTATGCTTAGACTGGTGTTCGGGTTAGGCACAAGGGCGGTCAATCGCGTAGAGGGTGATTACCCGAGAATGGTTGCGCTTGACGATCCTTTAAGAAGGCCGTACGCGGAGAAGGATGATTTAAGGAAATTCTCACAGCACGAAGTAGATCTCATAAATACAAAAGAAAATGTTTTCCAAACTGTTCCGTTCGAAAGACTTGTAAGCGAGAAGACTTACAGAGATACAAGCCGCGTGGCGGTAAAAGATTATGAATCCATGCGCATGATGAACGATCGAGGCGCGGGAGATAAGGAATATTGGATATTGACACTCGACAAGGTATTCGACTATAATACGTTGGCAGATTCCTTCAGGAAAATACTTGTGACGATCGAAAAGAATTACCGCTATCCTATTGAAATAGAATTTACCGTAAACTTTACAAAGAACAACGCCTTCAAGATAAACCTGCTGCAATGCCGCCCCCTGCAGACAAGAAGGATCGGCTGTAAGGTTGATATACCTGGCAGCATAAGCAGGGAAAAGATACTTTTTGAATCGCACGGATATTTTTTAGGCGGCAATATATCTCAGGAAATCAAAAGAATTATATGTGTCGATCCGGAGAAGTACGGTAAGCTTGTATTGTCCGACCAGTATGAAGTCGCGCGCATAGTAGGAACGCTGAATAAAAATATAGAAGACAGAGAAAAATTACCAACACTTCTTATGGGGCCGGGGAGATGGGGCACGACAACCCCGTCCCTGGGCGTACCGGTCAAGTTTGCCGAGATAAACAATATAGCCGTGCTTGTGGAAGTCGCTTTTTCCGGCGGAAATCTCATGCCTGAATTATCCTTCGGAACGCATTTTTTCCAGGACCTTGTGGAGACGAACATATTCTATGTTGCGTTATTTCCTCAAAAAGAAAAAGTCGCATTGAATAATAAATGGTTCTCAAAGTCTAAAAATTTATTTATGAAACTAATGCCTAAGGCAGCCGCATATAACGACGTTGTCAGCGTCTACGATGCAGAAGGCAGGGACTTAAAAATAGTATCGGATGTAGTATCGCAAAAAATTGTATGTTTTTCAGGTTAGAAGAGAATATCCATATGAAGGCAAAAACAGCCTTTGAAGACAGAAAAATTTTTTAAGGGTTGTTCTTTTAGTACACATAGGGAGGAGTAGAATATGTTAAAGTCAGAAATTTACATTACTTTGAAGAAAAAAATAGTTGATCCGCAAGGTTTAACCATTAAACACGCATTAGAGTCAATGGGGTATAAAGGTTTAGACGAAGTCCGAATCGGTAAATTTATTACTATTAAAATAGATTGCCAAAATAAAGAGAAGGCTAAAAAGAAAATCGATAATATGTGCAGGAAATTATTAGCTAATCCAATAACAGAAGATTATAACGTTAAGATGAAAGGTGATAAATGAAATTCGGTGTTATAGTTTTTCCAGGTTCTAATTGCGAACAAGATTGCTTCTATGCGATCAGAGATATTTTAAAGCAGCCTGCGGAATATATCTGGCACAAAAATACCAAAGTGGATGCATATGATTGTTTGGTATTACCGGGGGGGTTCAGTTATGGCGACTATCTGAGAACTGGCGCGGTGGCTCGATTTTCTCCTGTGATGAAATCGGTGACTAGATTTGCCCATAGAGGAGGGTTGGTTATTGGAATTTGTAACGGTTTTCAAATATTACTGGAAGCCGGCCTGCTACCCGGCGCGATGCTAAGAAACAAAAACCTTCATTTTATTTGTAAGCATGTACATATAAAGTTAGAAAACAATGCTACGCCATTTACAAATTTGGGCAAAAGGGATCAAATTTTAAAGATCCCAATAGCCCATAATGAGGGTAACTACTATATCGATACAAAAGGGCTTAAAAACCTTACAGAAAATAAGCAGATTGTTTTTCGTTACTGCAGCGAACAAGGAGAGGTTGGCGATAGATTTAACCCAAATGGAGCCATAGGCAATGTTGCCGGTATTATAAATAAACAGGGTAATGTATTAGGGATGATGCCTCATCCGGAAAGAAGCGCTGAGAAACTACTTGGGTCCGATCACGGCTCCTTAATTTTTAAATCTACACTGAAATGGCTGAAAGGTAAATAATATGGTAACGTCTAAAAATTACAGAGAGCTAGGCTTAAACGCAAAGGAATATAGAAAGATCATAGATATTCTTAAGCGGGAGCCTACGCCTACGGAATTAGCCATGTTTTCCGTGCAATGGTCTGAGCACTGTGGTTACATTCACTCCCGGAAGATGCTTAAACTTTTGCCAAAAACCGGAAAATACCAAACACTGATCGGCGAGGACTCCGGAGGGATCATTGTGGATGATCTGGCAATAATTTTTAAGATGGAAAGCCATAATCATCCTTCGCAGGTTGAACCAAGACAGGGTGCCGCAACTGGGGTTGGCGGGATCATCAGAGATATCTTTACGGCCGGCGCAAGACCAATAGCGCTGTTAGATTCTTTGCGCTTTGGCCCCTTGAGTGACCCGTATAATAGATTCCTTCTTAATGGTGTAGTAGACGGGATCCAGTTCTATGGGAATTGCGTGGGAATACCCACGGTCGGTGGTGAGATATATTTTAATGACAGCTATAGCGGGAACTGTTTAGTAAACGTAATGTGCATCGGCGTAGCGAAAAAGGATAAGCTGTCAAGGGCGCGCGCATTTGGGGCGGGAAATTATATTATGTATGCGGGCTCAAGCACAGGCCGCGATGGAATCGGAGGCTGCAGTATTTTAGCTTCTCAAGACTTTAAGGAATGCGAAGAAAAAAGACCTACAGTGCAAATAGGAGACCCTTTTACGGAAAAGTGCTTAATAGAAGCGACATTAGAAGCCCTGTCTACGGGCTATATACTAGGAATTAAAGATATGGGGGCAGCCGGTCTTACCTGTGCTACGAGTGAAATGGCCTCTGCTGGAAATTCCGGCATAGAGGTAGAACTTCAATCTGTTCCCCGCCGCGAAGAAAACATGGCGCCCTGGGAAGTAATGATGTCTGAATCACAAGAAAGAATGCTCTTGTGTATTAAGAAAGGAAAAGAGAACTATATTAAGAATATTTTTTTAAAATGGGGTCTGACTGCCGCGGTTTTAGGCAGGGTCACAACTGACAATATGGTCAAAATTAAGGATAAGGGTAAGGTTGTGGTGGAAGTTCAGGCTGATGCCTTGACCAATACCCCCATGTACAGCGTTTCTTTTAAAAAACCGGATTATTTAAGTAAGATAAATAAATTGAATATAAACAAAATCATTCAACCCAAGGACTTTAACCAAATTTTGCTTAAACTTTTAGGTTCTCCTTCTATCGCAAGTAAAGAGTGGGCTTACCAGCAGTATGATCATATGGTGCAAACTAACAGTGTAGTATTGCCCGGCTCGGATGCAGCGGTATTGAGATTAAAAGGCACGGCTAAGGCTGTCGCGGCAACAACCGATTGCAACAGCCTGTATTGTTATTTGAATCCTTATAGAGGAGCGCAAATCGCAGTCGCAGAGGCGGCAAGAAATTTAGTTTGTTCAGGCGCAGAGCCTGCCGCAGTCACAGACTGTCTTAATTTTGGTAATCCTAAGAAAGAAGACAGGTTTTGGCAATTTAAAAATTGTGTCGAAGGTATAGCCTCTGCCTGCAGGTTTTTCCATATTCCGGTGGTAAGCGGAAATGTCTCTTTTTATAATGAAAGCCCGAAAGGAGCGATTTTTCCCACACCTGCCATTGGCATGATTGGTATAGTCGATGATGTGAGTAAAATTTGTACGCAATATTTTAAGAGAGAAGGAGAGATAATAGTCCTTTTAGGCAACGCTAAGGAAGAAATAGGAGGCAGCGAGTATCTAAAAGAAATACATGGATTAATTAAAGGCGATGCCCCAGATCTGGAATTACATTTAGAAAAGGCGGTTCAGCGTACCGCTGGAGAGGCGATAAGAAAAGGATTGATTAGTTCTGCGCACGATTGTTCTGAGGGCGGATTGGCAGTAGCATTGGCAGAATGCTGTATTTCTAATAAAGATAAGTTTGTGGGAGCAATTATTGACAATTTAAATTTCAAGATAAGAACGGATGCCTTACTTTTCGGTGAATCTCAGTCTAGAATTATTCTTTCCTGCCATGAAAATTATGTTGAGAAACTTAGGATAATTGCGGGGAAAAATAAGGCACCATTTCGCATAATCGGTGCCACGGGCGGTACAGAATTAAGGATCTTGAATAAAGATAAAGAAATAATTGGGCTGGGTCTTGAAAAATTATCTCAAAAATGGCGCGAATCGCTGGAAAGATATATTGTTACGCAAAATAGTGAAAAGATTTCCAAGGATGCGCCGGAGAAAGGTTGTAATTATGCCTAAATATATTTTTGTTACAGGAGGTGTTATATCGAGCCTGGGCAAAGGGATCACCTGTGCCTCGATCGGTAGAATTCTTGAATCGCGCGGATTAAAAGTTACTTTAATGAAACTCGACCCTTATATTAATGTAGACCCGGGAACGATGAATCCCTATCAGCACGGCGAAGTTTACGTCACTGGAGACGGGGCAGAGACGGATTTGGATTTAGGTCATTATGAAAGATTCACTAGCGCTAAAACGACCAAATTTAACAATGTGACTACCGGCCAGATCTATAATGCAGTGATCTCCAAAGAACGGCATGGTGATTATTTAGGTAAAACCATTCAGGTCATTCCCCATATTACGGATGAGATAAAGCAAAGGGTGAAAAAGGTTGCGGAGATTTCTGGTGCCGATGTCATCATTGTGGAAATCGGCGGAACTGTTGGAGACATCGAGGGGTTACCATTTTTAGAGGCAGCCAGGCAGTTTAGATTAGACGCCGGGCACAATAACGTACTTTATGTTCACGTAACGCTCATTCCTTTTATAAAGGTCGCAGGTGAAATAAAAACCAAGCCTACACAGCACAGCGTAGGGACGTTGCGGGAAATAGGAATACAGCCTGATGTTTTGATCTGCCGCACCGAAAAGCCCTTAATAGAGGATGTCAAAGAAAAGATATCTTTGTTCTGTAATGTGAGAAAAGAAGCGGTTATCGAAGCGATAGATGCAGATTCGATCTATCAGATACCGCTAGTTTTCAAAAATCAGATTTTGGATGAAATAATCTTGAGCCATTTTAATTTAATCTGTAAGTTTTCGGATTTAAAGGATTGGGGCAAAAATGTTGTAGAGCCGGCGCTTAAACCCTCCCGCAAGGTGAGCATCGCTATAGTTGGTAAATATATTGCTTTACAGGATGCCTATAAGTCCATTTATGAAGCATTGATACATGCAGGGATTTCTAATGACGCAAAGGTGGAAGTAGAAAAAATAGATTCGGAGGATTTTGGGAAAAAAAGCGCAGAGAAATTACTAAGAAATACCTCTGGAATTCTTGTACCGGGCGGTTTCGGTTTGCGGGGCGTCGAAGGCAAGATCAGGGCTATCAAATTTGCCAGGGAAAACAAAATTCCTTTTTTGGGTTTATGTTTAGGGATGCAGTGCGCAGTGATAGAATTTGCCAGAAATGTCTGCGCTTTGAAGGAAGCAAACTCTACGGAATTCAGACCAAAGACCAGCTACCCCGTTATTTCTTTATTAGAAGAACAAAAAAAGATCAAAAATCTGGGCGGCACCATGCGTCTGGGTAGTTATCCGTGCAAGATCAAGAAAAATACATTGGCATACAGGGTATATGCCAAGAAGCTGATTGGGGAGCGGCACCGTCATAGATATGAATTTAACAATAAATACAAAAAGTTATTTGAAAAAAAGGGTATGGTCTTTTCAGGCATATATCAAAAAAAGAATTTGATAGAGATGGTAGAATTAAAAAATCATCCTTATTTTATCGCGGTGCAGTTTCATCCGGAATTTCAATCCAAACCGGACAAACCGCACCCCTTGTTTAGGGAATTTGTCAGCGCAGCTTTAAAAATAAAAAAATAATATGAATGCTATATTGGTTTTAGAAGATGGCAAGATATTCAAAGGCAAGTCGTTCGCGGCCGAAGGAACCACATACGGAGAAGTGGTTTTTAATACCTCAATGACCGGTTATCAGGAGATCCTGACGGACCCCTCCTACAAGGGCCAGATTGTTACAATGGCATATCCGTTGATAGGTAATTACGGCATTAACAGCGATGATATGGAATCGCGCAAACCGTTTGTGGAAGGATTTGTAGTAAGAGAGCGTAGCCGCATTTCAAGCAATTGGCGCTCCCAGTTGGATCTGGAGGAATACCTTCAACAAAACGACATAATAGGCATTGAAGGCATAGACACCCGCGCGCTTACAAGGCATATAAGGTTAAAAGGTGCGATGAAAGCGGTCTTATCCACCGAAGACTTGGATGATAAAAGTTTGATACAGAAGGCGAGATCCTCCAAAGGTCTTATCGGCAGGGATCTGGTTAAAGAAGTCAGCCTTAATAAAGTAAGGGAATGGAGCAACAAAGGAAAATATAAAGTTGTGGTAATAGATTGTGGAGTTAAATTTAATATATTAAGGGAGCTGGCTGGAAGAAATTGCCGGGTCACAGTTGTCCCGGCAAAGACAGGCGCAGGAGATATCATGGCTTTTAAGCCTGACGGGATCCTGCTTTCAAACGGCCCCGGGGACCCGGAAGGAGTTCCTTACGTAGTTGAAACCGTGAAAAACTTGGTAGGGAAATGTCCGATATTCGGTATCTGTCTCGGACATCAGATACTGGGATTGGCCTTTGGCGGAAAAACATACAAGTTAAAATTCGGGCATCATGGCGCCAATCATCCGGTAAAGGATCTAAAGACAGGCAAAATAGCTATTACGGCACAAAACCACGGTTTTTGTGTTGATATAGATTCTTTAAATAAAAAAGAGATGGAAACTACGCATATAAATTTGAATGATAAAACATCGGAAGGGATGAGGCATAAGAAGCTTCCGATTTTCTCCGTGCAATTTCACCCCGAGGCCTCGCCCGGCCCCCATGACGCGGAGTATTTGTTTGATGAGTTTGTCAAATTGATGGAGAAAACAAGAAAGCGTAAGTGAAAGGATCAGCGACTAGCGATTAGCGGCTAGCGATTAGTAAAAGTACTAAACGCTAGACGCTAACCCCTAAACGCTAAAATAAATGCCAAAACGTACAGACATAAAAAAGATTCTCATAATCGGTTCCGGTCCTATCATAATAGGCCAGGCGTGCGAATTTGACTATTCCGGCACCCAGGCGTGCAAGGTATTAAGGTCGGAAGGATTTGAAGTGGTTTTATTGAATAGTAACCCGGCTACCATAATGACGGACCCGGTTATGGCGGATAAAACATATATTGAGCCTATTACTCCGGAAATAGTTGAAAGAATAATAGAAAAAGAAAAACCGGACGCTATTTTGCCTACGCTCGGAGGCCAGACGGCCTTGAATGTCACCGTGAAAGTGGCCGAAAACGGAATTTTTGATAAATATGGCGTAGAGGTTATAGGCGCAAACATTAAAGCTATTAAAAAGGCCGAAAATAGGCAGCTTTTTAAAGAAGCAATGCAGAAGATCGGACTTGATCTGCCCCAAAGCGGAGAAGCCCATACGTTAAAAGAAGCATACGAGATAATAAGCAGGATCAGTTTCCCCGTAATTGTGCGTCCGAGCTTCACACTGGGCGGTACAGGCGGCGGCGTGGCATATAATATAGAGGAGTTTAAGAAAATTGCCCAACGAGGCCTTGAGTCGAGCATGATAAGCGAGATATTAATAGAGGAATCGGTTATCGGCTGGAAAGAATTCGAGCTTGAAGTGATGAGAGATAAAAGAGATAATGTTGTTATCATATGTTCAATAGAAAACTTTGATCCAATGGGGGTCCATACCGGCGATTCAATTACAGTTGCCCCGGTGCAGACCCTCACGGATAGGGAATATCAAAAGATGCGCGATGCCGCGATAGCCTGCATTAGAGAGATCGGCGTAGAGACCGGAGGTTCAAATATTCAGTTTGCCGTTCACCCCGATAGTGGTAGAATGGTAGTCATAGAAATGAATCCCAGGGTCTCTAGGAGTTCGGCCCTGGCTTCCAAGGCAACGGGGTTTCCTATTGCAAAGATAGCAGCGAAACTGGCCGTGGGGTATACGCTTGATGAGATCCCGAATGATATTACGAAGGAAACGCCGGCATGTTTTGAGCCTACTATCGATTATTGTGTCGTTAAAATTCCTCGTTTTACGTTTGAAAAATTCTCCCAGGCGGATTCAACGCTCACGATATCTATGAAATCCGTAGGCGAGGCTATGTCTATCGGAAGGACTTTTAAAGAGTCGCTGCAAAAGGGGTTAAGGTCACTTGAGATAGGCGTGTCCGGTTTGGAAGATTTAAAATTTGATGTATCACGCGAACAACTTATAGATAGATTAAAAACCCCGAATGCGGAGAGGATTTTTTATATAAAATATGCCATAAAAAATAAGATGAATATAGATGAAATCTACGAGCATACAAAAATAGACAGATGGTTCCTTCATAACATTGAAGAGATAGTGGACCTTGAGAAGAAGATCAAAAAAGCAAAAAGTAAATATAATACCAATATGTTTAAGAGCTTGCTTTTCGAAGCAAAACAGTTTGGTTTTAGCGATAAGCAGATCGCAAATTTAGTCAGCACAAAAGAAGATAATATTCGAAAGTTGCGCAACAAATTTGGCATAAAAACAACATATAAGCTGGTTGATACCTGCGGCGCCGAGTTCGAAGCTTATACGCCGTATTTTTACTCTACTTACGAAATGGAGGACGAGTCCCGTGGATAGAGACTGGATAGCGATTTTAGATTTTGGCTCTCAATACACCCATCTTATTACCCGCAGGATACGCGAGCATAAGGTTTACTCTGGAATAGTGCCTTACAATATAGGGGCGGATGAACTTTCGGCTCGCAAACCAAAAGCGGTTATTTTGTCAGGCGGCCCTGCCAGCGTTACCGCAGCAAAATCTCCCGTATGTGATAAGGATATTTTTAATATGGGCATACCCGTTCTCGGCATATGCTACGGCGCGCAGCTTATGGCCAAATTATTGGAAGGGAATGTTGCTAAGGCTAAGACACGGGAATATGGAAAGGCGACCCTTAGCATTAGATCAAAAAAGACATTGTTTAAAGATTTACTTTCGAAAGAGACGATCTGGATGAGCCACGGAGACAGGATAACAAAATTGCCAAAGGGCTTTAGGGTAATAGGCTCCACCTCAAATTCTCCGGTCGCCGCTATGGAACATCCTGAAAAAAACTTTTTCGGGGTTCAGTTCCATCCCGAGGTCGTTCACACGCCAAAAGGGAAGATCATATTGAAAAATTTTCTATTTAATATAGCAGGATGCAAGCCATCGTGGGATATGTATTCTTTTGCGCAAAACACGATTAAAGAATTAAGAAACCGGATAAACGGTGAAAAAGTTCTATGCGGGTTAAGCGGCGGCGTGGATTCTTCGGTGTTGGCAGTGCTTCTTCATAAGGCTATAGGTAAAAATCTTGTCGCCATCTTTATCGATAACGGGCTGTTGCGCAAACATGAGTCCGAGCTTGTCGAGAAAAGATTCAGAAAAAACTTTCGTATAAACCTGAAAGTAATCGACGCGAGTAAAGTTTTTTTGAACGGTTTAAAAGGGGTCACGGACCCTGAGAAAAAACGCAAGATCATAGGCAAGTTATTTATAAGAATTTTTGAGAAAGAAGCAAAAAAAATGGGGAAAATAAAATTTTTAGCCCAGGGCACGTTATACCCTGATGTAATAGAATCAAAATCCCCGATAGGCGGGCCTTCGGCGACCATTAAGACACATCACAATGTAGGAGGACTTCCTTCCCGCATGGATTTTGAACTGATAGAGCCTCTTAAGGATTTATTTAAAGATGAGGTAAGGCTACTCGGAAAAGAACTAGGTATGCCGGAAGAAGCTATTTATAGACAGCCTTTCCCGGGGCCGGGCCTTGCGGTTCGCGTAATAGACAAGATCACTAAGAATAGGCTTGACCTTTTACGGGAAGCCGACTGGATATTGATAGATGAAATAAAACGAAGTGGCCTTTATAGAAAATTATGGCAGTCATTCTGCGTATTGTTACCTATAAAAACAGTAGGGGTTATGGGTGATGAGAGGACTTACGAGAATGTGGTTGCGGTAAGGGCTGTGACGAGCGAAGACGCAATGACCGCTCACTGGGCCAAGCTTCCCTACGAGTTGCTTGAAACCATATCGAGCCGTATTATAAATGAAGTCAAAGGCATCAACAGGGTTGTTTATGATATTTCATCCAAGCCGCCTTCTACGATAGAGTGGGAGTAATATATGATAGCGATAATCGACTATGGCATGGGAAACCTGAAAAGCGTCAGTAAAGCTTTCCAGATGGTAGGCGCCCAGGCAAAGGTTACGGATAATCCTAATGATTTGAGCGACGCTAAAGCCGTTGTTCTGCCCGGGGTAGGCGCCTTTGCCAGGGCCATGGCTAACCTTACGGAATTAGATATCCTGCCTGCTATAACCAGGATCATTAAAGACGGCAAACCTTTTTTAGGCATATGCCTTGGTTTGCAATTATTATTTACGGAAAGCGAGGAGCATGGCACTCATAGAGGCCTCGATATATTAAAAGGAAAAGTTAAGAGATTTGATCTGCAATTGAAGACGCCGCATATGGGATGGAACGAGGTTAAAATAAAAAGTCCACAGTCCACAGTCCACAGTCCACAGCTGTTTGAAGACATAGCTGATAATTCATATTTCTACTTCGTTCACACCTATTATGTTGATCCGGATGATAAAGGAATTATAATCGGCACGACCAAGTATGGGAAAGATTTCGCCTCTGCAGTAAATAAGGATAATATTTGGGGCGTACAGTTTCACCCAGAAAAAAGCTCAGAATTGGGCCTTAAATTTTTGGAGAATTTTTGCAAACTATGCTAACCCCGTTAGAAACGTTTTGGTTTGCTGAATATGGCTTATGTTTTCTTAATGGGGATGGAGAATAAATATTATGGTAGAAAGAGCTAAGTTTCTAACGGGGCTGACTAAAAGAATAATACCATGCCTGGATGTAAAAGACGGAAGAGTTGTGAAGGGTATTAATTTCCTGGACCTTAAAGACACGGGAGACCCTGTCAAGACAGCAGCCTTCTATTCCAAAGAAGGCGCGGACGAAGTAGTATTCTTAGACATAACAGCAAGCGTTGAAAAACGCCAGGCATTTTTAGATGTGGTCATAAAAACAGCAGAGCAGGTCTTTATACCTTTGACGGTTGGAGGCGGCATTCGAAATATAAGCGATATAAGACAGCTCTTGAAATCTGGGGCCGATAAGGTTTCTATAAATACAGCGGCAATAGAAAACCCTACATTGATTAAAGAAGCATCCGAGGAATTTGGCAGCCAGTGCATAGTGGTTGCCATAGACGCGAAGTTAGTCCACAGCCCACAGTCCATAGTCCATAGCAAAAAAAAGAAATGGGAAGTATATGCCTACGGCGGTAGAAAACCGGTCGGCCTTGACGCGGTCGAATGGGCAAAAAAGGCAGAACGATCAGGGGCCGGCGAGATCCTGCTTACCAGCATGGATATGGACGGAACGACAGCGGGTTATGACCTGAAGCTGACAAAGGCTATATCAGAAACCGTAAATATCCCGGTTATAGCATCGGGCGGCGCAGGGGATTTAGAACATCTTTATGAGGCGCTAACAACAGGCAGGGCTGATGCCGTTCTTGCGGCATCTATTTTTCATTACGGGAAATATTCGATCAGAGAGGCAAAGGAATACCTTAAGGATAGAGGCATTCCTGTGAGGATATAAGTGTATGTGCGGGATATTCGGTATATATGGGCATAAAGACGCGGCGCGGCTTACTTATCTGGGCCTTTACGCGCTCCAGCATCGCGGCGAAGAAAGCGCAGGCATAGTTGTCTCAAGCGAAAAAAAGATCATGTCCCATAAGGGTATGGGCCTGGTCGGAGATGTATTTGATGAAAAAAGCATAAAGTCGCTGCGCGGCGACGTAGCGATAGGACATGTTCGCTATTCAACGACAGGTTCAAGCATTTCCAAAAACATCCAGCCGTTCTCTGTAAACCATAGTAAGGGGCATATAGCTATCGCTCATAACGGTAACCTTACAAATGCTTTCAAGCTGCGACATGATATGGAAGGTAGGGGTTCTATCTTTCAGACTACAATGGATTCCGAAACAATAGTTCATCTTTTAGCTAAATCACAAAGCCCGGACCACAGGCAAAATCTTGTTGACGCCTTATCCGGGCTTGAAGGGGCGTATTCGCTTGTACTCATGCTTAACGGATACTTGGCCGGAGCAAGGGATCCGGGCGGATGGAGGCCGCTTTGTATCGGTAAATTGGACGATGCCTATGTATTGGCGAGCGAAACCTGCGCGCTAGACTTGATAAATGCGGAATATATCAGGGAAGTTGAGCCAGGTGAGATAGTTTTTATAAGCAAGAAAGGCATAGAGTCTCAAAAACCTTTTTCTGGAAAGAAACATTCGTTTTGCATATTTGAATATATATATTTTGCCAGGCCCGATAGCAATATTTTTGGCCAGAATGTTTATTTAACCCGGAAGCGTTTGGGCAAGCAGCTGGCAAAAGAATTTCCCGCTAAAGGCGATTTCGTGATGCCTGTGCCCGATTCGGGGAATTACGCCGCTTTAGGTTTTTCAGAAGAATCCGGGATCCCATATGAAGCAGCCTTGATAAGGAACCATTATGTTGGGAGGACATTTATTCAGCCGTCACAGTTTATAAGGGATTTCAGAGTCAGGGTAAAACTTAATCCGATAAAAGATGTCCTAAGAAATAAGCGCACAGTTATTATAGAAGATTCTATAGTCCGCGGGACAACGAGCAGGGTCAGGGTAAAGACACTGCGGGAAGCTGGAGCTAAAGAAGTCCATATGCGGGTAAGCTGTCCGCCGCTTAGGTTCCCGTGTTTTTACGGTATAGATTTCCCGACTAAAAAGGAATTAATAGCGTCGAATCACAGCATAAAATGGATAAAAGATTTTATCGGTCTGGATAGCCTTGAGTATTTAAGCAAAGAAGGTATGCTCAAATCCATGCCGATCCCGAAAGAGGAATTCTGCACGGCCTGTTTTGATGGGAATTACCCGGCCAAACCCTGCGGTAGAATGTCAAAATGCATCCTGGAAAAAAAATAATTTTCTTCTTGACATAATGATACTAATATGGTATCATTACATAGTAAGTAAAGAGGAGGTGAACAATATGAATAAGACTATACTAATAGCTCTGATAGCGATCATAACGTTGACATTTTTTGCCGCAGGGGCCTACGCAGGATGCGGATCAAGCGGCCCCCAAGGAGCAACCGGAGTTAGTTGCGCCGCAGGCGCGGCTAGTACGGTAGAGAAAGGCAAGGTTTATAATACCGAATGCCCGGTTTTGGGAGGAAAGGTTTCGGGAGATACTCCTTATACGACTGAGTATAAAGGTAAGACAGTGGGTTTCTGTTGCCCGTCATGTGCAGATGTTTTTAAAGCCGATCCTGAGAAATATTCGACAAAACTGAAGGCAGCATCCAATTAAGGAAAAGTAGAGTTTTCCACTTTTGAAGATAAAACAAATTAAGAAAATAAGGAGGATATATGTGGGTAAATGTTAGATACATGCTACGTCCAGTCGCCCATTGTAAAGAGGGCTGCGGTATTAAGTCCCGGGCACGACGTTAAACCCCGTTAGAGATTGGGGTTTATCCCGTTGGAGAATAAATCTCTAACGGGGTAAACTGCCCACTATTTTTATTAATTATGTTTCAAAAATAAGTTTCCAAGCTTCTTGCTGTATGCTAAAATATATATAAGAATTATTGGTAGAATAAGATAGCCCGATTAAATGAAAAAGGAGGAAAGTATGTGCAAAACCTGCGGTTGCCAGGATAAGAAGAAGCCAAAGCCTAAATAACCAGATGCGATACCGGCCATTTCCTTGGAACAGGCAATAGCCGGGATGGTCTAAAAGAAGTTAACATGAGCTACAAGGATGCGCTGGAAAAGGCGTGGGTCAAGCTTAAAGAATTTAAAGCAGATAATATTTCTGATATTAAATTTTTAGCTGACAATTATAGTATTGATTTATCCTCCCATCAGGTTGTTTCATTATCCTGCAACATTCCTCCGCATGAACACGTTTCTATTTTGATACTGCATTATTTGGCTAAAAAAATACAGGGTTTACCCGAAGTTACCGGAAAGTGGATATCTTTCCAGGAGTTGCCTGGCGGCCAGGGTTATTATGATGCATTTAAAAAAAGATCCCTTGAGTTGATCGGCCGTAAATACGGCAAAATGCCTCAAGGTATTGTTTCTTGCCTGGAAAGATTACCGGGAAAAGCCATTCAATACGGAGACGGCGGAATAGTATTGGAAGCTTTTGATTTCGTGCCCGTGCTTGTTACCGTATGGGGCCAGGATGACGAGTTTTCAGCCGAAGCGAACATACTCTTTGATCAAAGCGTAAAAGAAATCTTCTGCACGGAGGATATAGTGGTTTTATCGGATATTATCAGCAGGGTAGTATAGAAGGGGGTTTTATGGAAAGACAAAACGCGGTAACCGTGAAAGGGAAACCGTTGACATTGATCGGGGAAGAAATAAAACTTGGGACAAAGGCGCCAGGCTTCACCGTTTTAGACAATGAACTGGCCGAAGTCTCCCTGGATAAGTTTGCCGGCAAGATAAAATTAATCGCATCGGCGCCTTCCCTGGATACGCCTGTCTGCGATCTGGAAATAAAACGCTTCAACGATGAAGCGAGCAAATTATCAAAAGACCTGGTCATTATTTTTATCTCTATGGATCTGCCTTTCGCGCAAAAAAGATTTTGCCATGATAATGATATCAAAAAGGTGAAAACATTTTCTGACCATAGAGACGCTGATTTCGGATCCAAATACGGAGTTTTAATAAAGGAATTAAGGCTCCTGGCAAGGGCAATTTTTATATTAGATAAAAATAATATAGCCAGGTATGTCGAATATGTGCCTGAGCTGTCTTCCCATCCGAATTATGAGGCCGCACTTTCGGCTTTAAAGAAAGTCATTGCTTGAATCTAAGGAGCGTATTTTTATGAAGATATTAAAAGGTGTGGTGGCATCTTCCGGCGTAGTGATAGGAACGGCCTGTTTGTATGCCGAAAAGGTCGAAGAAGAGATCCCCCACTATGTAATAGAAAAAGATAGGACTAAGGGGGAGATCCTTCGCCTGGAAGAAGCTATTAAGAAGGCCAAAGAAACAATGGGAAGCATGGCTCGTGCTGCGGAAAAATTATTCGATAAACGCGCGAGCGAAATCTTTAGCGCTCACGTCTTAATATTAGATGACCCTGTACTACTTGAAAGAATGAAGGATCTAATAAACACCAAATTGGTTAATGCCGAACACGCGGTAAGTGATGCCTTTGAAGAATATGTAAAAACATATGAAAAAAGTGAGCTTCATTTTTCAGAGTTATCCCATGATGTAAGAGATGTTAGAAATAGGCTTTTGGTATCTTTTGGCAATCTCGCAGGTCATTTCGAATGCCCGGTGGGCGAGAGGCAGCCTGTTATCGTGGTGTCTAAAAGATTAACCACTTCAATGGTGCTGAATATCCCTAAGGAACATGTTTTATCATTTGTAACCGAAGAAGGCGGCTTCACTACTCATGCGACTATTCTGGCAAGAGGTTACAATGTGCCTGTAGTTTTTGGCGTTAGCGTAGAGGTCAATATTAAATGCGGTGATAAGATTATAGTTGACGGATTTGACGGTAAAGTATTTGTTTCTCCGGATCAGGCCACGCTTGATCGCTATTCGAATAAGATATCGGATATTCAAAAAAGGAAAGCCGTGTGTGTTTCAGTAAAAGACGCGCCTTCCAAGACTCAAAAAGGCCTTAGAATTAAGTTAAAAGCCAATATTAGCACGCCGGGTGAAATAGAGCTATTGAGAGGACTTCAATACGATGGGGTAGGCTTGCTTAGGACAGAATTTCTTTTTTTAAACAAAGAAACACCTCCGTCAGAAGAAGAGCAATTTAATATGTATAAACATATATTGGAAGAAGCCAAAGGCCTCCCCGTTACTGTAAGACTTTTGGACATTAGTCCTGACAAGTTGCCGCCTTACTTAAATCTTCCGCCGCAGGAAAATCCTGATCTGGGCATAAGGGGTGTAAGGGCGCTGGATTTCTTTTATGACATATATCTGGTGCAAGTCAAGGCGATCCTTAGGGCAGCTGTTTTTGGAGACCTAAGAGTCCTGTATCCTATGATATCGGATATGAGCGATATAGACTTATTCAAGAAATTGATCGTGTCCGCGAAAACCAGCCTTAAAAAAGAGGGTAAAAAATTCAAGAAAAGTATTAAAGAAGGCATTATGGTGGAAACTCCGTCAGCGGCCCTCTTATTGGATTCGCTTATAAAGAATGTTGATTTTGTCAATATAGGCTCAAATGACCTTTTGCAATACACGCTTGCCGCTTCCCGCGGCAATCCGCTAATAGAAAAAAGATATCACATCTTACATTCTTCTCTAGTGAAACTTATAGAACTTGTCGTTAAATCGGGAAAAACCCACAAGAAAGAGGTTTGCCTGTGCGGCGAAGTTGCCAGTTTCGAAGAATTTTATCCTTTACTGCTGAGCGTTGGGCTGCGCAGTTTCAGCGTAGCGGCCTCTAAATTATCAAGTATAAAGTGCGAACTGTTGAATCACAAGAGGCCCGATAAGACAATATCCAAACGATTACATAAGGCCGTCAGTAAAGAGGACGTCGACAGAATATTTTTCAGATAAAAACTGATTTTTGTGGAAATTTTTTCCTTGACAAAAAGATACTAATACAGTATCATTATATTAACCGGAGACAGTATGAAATTGATCACAAGGGATACGGATTATGCGGTGAGGGCCCTGCGTTTTATAGCGAAAAATGATAAAGAGCTGACCTCTGTATCGGAGCTGGTGAAAGAATTAAAGATCCCGAAACCGTTCTTAAGAAAGATACTCCAGGTCTTGAGCAAGAAGGGGCTGCTTAAATCTTACAAGGGTAAAGGCGGCGGTTTTAAATTAAGTAAAAGGCCTGCTCAGATATTATTAGTGGACCTGATAACGGCATGCCAGGGTTCGCTTAAAGTCAGCGATCATTTGTTTAAATCTAGGCTATGTCCTGATACGGGTAAATGTAAACTTAAGAAAAAATTGGACAACATAGAGAAAGGTCTTCTCTCGCAACTAAGCGATATTACGCTTGAATGTTTATTATGAGGGGTAAATAATATGGCGAAAAGAAAAATAATAAAAATAGATGAAGAAAAATGCACGGGGTGCGGATTATGCATACCGAATTGCCCTGAGGGCGCTCTGCAAATAATAGATAATAAGGCCAGACTTATCAGCGATCTTTTTTGCGACGGGTTAGGAGCCTGCATAGGGCATTGCCCCGAGGGCGCTATTAATATAGAAGAAAGAGAAGCGGAGAAGTATGATGAGCGAAAAGTTATGGAAAATATAATAAAACAGGGCAAAAACGTTATAAAAGCCCATCTCAAGCACCTGAAAGATCATAATGAAGAGGCGTATCTGAAGCAAGCTGTTGATGTTTTAAAGAATAAGGGCATAAAGGTCCCGTCTCTTGAAGAAAGCGCCGAAGCCCCGGGCCATTCGCATGGTTTTTCCGGCTGCCCTGATTCAAGGGTCATGGATCTAGGAGAAAAAGAAGGCACGTTTAAAAAGGAAAAATCTTCCCATAAGGGAATATCCAGGCTAAGACAATGGCCTGTTCAGATCTCTTTAGTTCCTGTAAATGCGCCCTATTTTAAGGAAGCTGATTTATTAATCGCGGCAGACTGCGTTCCTTTTGCGTATCCGGACTTTCATGATGAGTTATTAAAAGGAAAGATTCTTTTGGTAGGATGTCCAAAGCTTGACGATACCGGAGCCTACCAAGAAAAAATAACACAAATCTTAAAAAGTAATAATATAAGATCCGCAACCTACGCTCATATGGAAGTTCCCTGCTGTTTCGGTTTAGTAGGTGTTATCAAAACAGCTATTTCAGGATCGGGGAAAAAGATACCGTTTAAAGAAGTAACCGTTAGCATAAGAGGTGAATTGCTATGATCAAATGCCCCGGCACAGATTCTCGTTACCTCAAGGTTAGCCTCGTAAAATGCGGGAATTGCGGGTACAAGGTAGAGATTTTTTCCGATGAAGTTAAAACCAAATGCCCCAAATGCAAGAATTACGTTTATAGAAAAAATATGCCTTCCTGCATTGACTGGTGTAAATACGCGCCGCAATGCATAGGCGGAGATTTTTATAAGACTAAAAAAATGAAGAAAGATGAGGCGAATGATAAAAAGCCCGCTAGAAAAAAGGCTTAAGGCCTGGCACGGCGAGGAATGGCATACCGAAAAAGGAAGGCTTATAAGAGACGTTGTTTATTCGATTGATACGGGCCTGGTGACCACGGTTTCCTTTCTTGCCGGCGTTTCTGTTTCTTTGATAGCGATAAATAAAGTGATATTAGCAGGTATGATCCAGGTAACGGCGGGTACCCTGGCCATATTCTTCGGGGCATATGTTTCGACCAGGGCGCAAAAGCATTTTTTTGAAAGTCAAATCGAACGCGAGAGAAAAGAAATAGAAGAAGACCCGGAAAAAGAAAGGCAGGAAATAAGATATATTTTTAACGAAATGGGTTTCGCGAAAGACGAACAAGAAATAGCTGTAAAACGTATTACGGCAAATAAAGAAAGATGGCTTGAATTTATGGCACAGGAGGAAATAGGAATAACCCCGGGGTCTATTGATAATCCCTTGTAAATAGGTTTTATATCAGCGGTTTCGTTTTTCGTCGGGACACTTCCTGCCCTGTTGCCATTTTTTATTTTCGATAATACAAATAGGGCCTTAAGCGCTTCCGTGATATCGGTTTTGACGTTTCTCTTTTTTTTAGGTATAATAAAGACCAAAATCACAAAAGCGCACTGGCTCATGAGCGGATTGGAAACTTTAATTACAGGGGCGATTTCATGCGGCGCGGGTTTCTTCCTTGGCAGATTGGCCGCAGAGTATTTTCACTAAACATTAAAGAGAGGCTATTATGAAAATAGCGATTTTGGTGGAAGATAATTATCAGGTATTGGAAGTCTGGTATCCTTATTTGCGTTTACGAGAAGAAGGCGTGGAAACAGTTCTTGTTGGGACGGGAAAAGGTGAGTATAAAAGTAAAGAAGGTTATCCAGCCAAAGAGGAGCAAGCTATCCAGAAGATAAAAGTAGACGATTTCCAAGGCGTGGTTATCCCCGGCGGGTACGCGCCTGACATTTTACGAAGATATAAAGAAGTTAATGAATTTGTAAAAAGTATGTACCAAAAAGATAAGCTGGTTGCCGCCATATGCCATGCGGGATGGGTGCTTGCTTCTGCCGGAATTTTAAAAGGCAAAAAGGCGACATCGTTTTTTGCCATAAAAGACGATTTAATAAATGCAGGGACGAAATTTGTAGATAGTGAGGTTGTCGTAGACGGTAATCTCATTACTTCACGTAACCCATATGACTTACCCGCATTCTGCAAAGAGATCATAAATTTTTTAAAGAAAAAATAAGGAGAATTTTATGAAAGTATATCGTTGCAGAATATGCGGCGAGGTTTATATAGGACGAGAAAGACCCAATACATGCCCTTTTTGCGGGGCGCATGAAAAGTATTTTGTTCTGGCAAAAGATTGGAAGCTCTTAGAAAGCAAAACCTTATCAGGCGCATCGAAAGAGCATCTGCAAAAGGCCCTCGAGCTTGAAATAGATAATACTAATTTTTATAAGGCTGTATCGGAAAAAAGCAAAGATGTTTACGTGTCAAGCATGTTTAAGGGCCTCTCAAAAATCGAGAGAGAGCATGCTTCGACGATATGTAAGCACTTAAAAATAGAAAAACCCGATTCTAATGTCGGAAGCGACAAAGCCCTTGACTCGGATAAGGAGAACATAGAAGAATCTAACAAAAGAGAGAAAAGGGCGGTTAAATTCTACACAGAGGCGATGCGGCAAGTGTCTGAGGAAGAAATTAAGGAGTTTTTCAAGGCCCTTACGGAAATAGAGTCAGACCACATAATATTGACCGAGCAAAAAACTGGAATTTAACTATATATAGTAGAATGTAATATTTAGAAAAGGAGGTATGAAATGGAAAATAAATGGACTTGTGACGACGATATACTTTGCGGAGTAAAGTTGCCTAAGGACAAAAATAATTTGTCGGATTTAGAAAAGAAGCACATTCCCACTATAAGCGCGCCGAGCGCTGTTAATAAGGACCAGCCTTTTGACGTTAAAGTTGAAGTTGGGACTTTGTTGGCGCATCCTAATGAGCCTGCTCATTCTATAGAATGGGTCGAGCTATATTGCGGAAATACCTTCTTGGGAAGGGCGCAATATAGCGGTGGGACAAGCTATCCCGTTGCTTTGTTTAAAGTAAAGCTTAGCCATGCCCACGGTCCTTTAAAAGCAATAGCAAAGTGCAATATGCACGGTTTGTGGCAAGGCACCAAAGACATCGAAGTGGAAGGCTAATAATAGTTTAACTGAAAAGAAGGCTACAATGTCCGCCGTAAAGATATTAGAAGGCATTTATTGGGTTGGAGCAGTCGATTGGAACATAAGGAATTTTCACGGGCACACATATACGACCAGCAGAGGAACTACATATAATGCCTATCTTATTGTAGACGAGAAGATCACCCTCATAGATACCGTTTACGGTCCCTTTGCTCAGGAGATGATAGAAAATATCAGGCAAATCGTCCCTCCGGAAAAAATAGACTACATTGTTGCCAATCACGTGGAAATGGACCATTCCGGAGCGCTTCCTGAAATAATGAAACTTTGCCCGAAGGCTAAGGTTATAGGGACATCTAAGTGTAAAGAAGGCCTTTATAGGTATTACTACGGTGACTGGGATTTCCAGGTTGTTAAAACGGGCGACAAATTAAAATTGGGCAGGAGAACGCTTACTTTTTTGGAGGCGCCAATGCTTCATTGGCCTGACAGTATGTTTACTTATATCGCCGAAGACGCCTTACTTTTACCTAATGATGCCTTTGGCCAACATTACGCGTCATCCGAGAGGTTTGACGATGAGGTTGACGCGCCTTCACTTATGGAGGAATCGGCGAAGTATTACGGTAATATCTTATGGCCTTTAAGCGCTCTTGTTCTGAGAAAAATAGAAGAAGTTCAAAAGATGGGTATTCCTATAAAAATAATAGCGCCCAGTCACGGCATAATATGGCGGAAGGACCCGATGAAAATCGTGAATGCATACGTTTCCTGGGCAAAGAATGAAGTAAAGCCAAAGATTGTTATTGTCTATGAGACAATGTGGGGCTCTACGGAGAAGATGGCAAAGAAAATAGCGGAAGGTGTGGCGGATTCAGGCGTGAGCGTAAAACTTTTTGATGTCAATCAAACTGACCGCACAACGGTGATCAAAGAGATGCTCGATGCCAAAGGTTATATCATAGGCTCGTCAACGCATGACAATGACCTTCTTATAAATATCGCTGGCTTTTTGGAGTTCTTAAAAGGCTTAAGGCCTAAGAACAGGATCGGCTGCAGTTTCGGATCCTATGGCTGGGCAGGCGGTGCTACAGGGTCTATCGAGGGATATCTTAAGAAAGCAGGTGTAGAAATAGCGCAACAGGCTATTGTGGCCAGATTCGCGCCTGATAAGGATGAATTAAAAAAGTGCTATGAATACGGAAAAAGTTTTGCGGATATTGTAAAAAAGAAAGGGTAAGATCATGGATAAATATCGCTGCACAGTGTGCGATTATGTGTATGATCCGGAAAAAGGTGACCCGGATAATGGGATAAAGCCAGGCACGGCATTTTCGGATCTGCCGGATGGCTGGGTTTGCCCTATTTGCAATGTTGCAAAAGATATGTTTGAAAAAATCTAAAAAAGGAGGATGGTAAAATGGCATTGACAAAAACAAAGGGATTGAAGGGGACAAAGACAGAAAAGAACCTTCTGGCTTCGTTTGCAGGGGAGTCTCAAGCGAGGAATCGTTATACCTATTTCGCGTCTGCCGCGAAGAAGGAGGGCTATGAACAGATATCAGCGATATTTCTTGAGACAGCCGAGAACGAAAAGGAGCATGCGAAAAGATTTTTTAAGTATTTAGAAGGCGGAGAAGTAGAGATCATCGCTTCATATCCTGCCGGGATCATAAAGGATACGATGTCAAATCTCGGAGCCGCGGCGTCAGGAGAAAACCTTGAGTGGACAAAGCTATATAAAGAAGCCGAAGAAACAGCCTGCAAGGAAGGTTTTGAAGAAATAGCCAAGCAATTTAAAGAAATAGCAGAAGTAGAAGAGCAGCATGAAAAAAGATATAGAAAGTTAGCGAAGAATATAAAAGACGGCAAGGTATTCAAAAAAGATACGGTAGTTAAGTGGAAATGCCGTAACTGCGGA
>Ga0210051_1000822_pt1 | contig 30376 bp, 33 predicted proteins | sample CryGey092014_all_FD_185464 | JGI IMG/M metagenome (GOLD analysis project Ga0210051, IMG submission 185464) | Groundwater microbial communities from aquifer - Crystal Geyser CG23_combo_of_CG06-09_8/20/14_all (SPAdes) (version 2) | ecosystem: Environmental > Aquatic > Deep subsurface > Groundwater...
GCTTGGGAGTTTTCTGAAGATTTAGATTTTAGATTTATAGAGGGTACAAAGATAATAAACAATACTGATAGTATTTATTATGCAATAGAAGCATTATCAGTAGTAGATTGGGCAAATTTTCTTGATATATTAGCTAGATATGGGGTAGCTATAGAATATGATAATGAAAAGGATATTTATATAGTTGCTAATAATATAGGAAAAGGAGCAAATAAAAATAAAATTAGTAATGATATATTTTCTGAGTTAAGAATAAGTATAAAGAATAATCCTGATAATAAAGAAAATAAATTATTATTATCAGGATTATTGGCAGGATATGAAAAAGGAGTTTATAAGGAAGAGTTTATTTATGACAAAATAAATGATATAATAGCAACAGGTAAAAAGGAAGTAGAATCAGTTAAAGAGGTTGAAGAAGATAAACATGTTTTAGCATATAATAAAGAAGAAATAAAAGAAGAAATAGATAATATTATAGAAGAATCAATAGCAAAAGGGATGTCATCAGAATATATTTGTAATATTTTGTTGGATATAAAAGATGAGAATTATAAATCTTATTTAGAAACATTTATTGGTAATTCATTTGGTATAAGACAATATATTGATAACATTATAGAAGAAAAAATACAGAATAGTTTTATTGAAACAGAAGCTGATATAGAAAATGATATTATGAATACAACAGAACCATTAGCACGAGTTATTGAAGTAAAAACAAATAAAGAACAAGATTTATCAGAATTAATAGCGCAGAGAAAGGAAGAATCTACTGAATGTTTGGGGGAGGATTATGATACAGCTTTAATAGTGAAGGATATATTTAATGATTATTTAGAATTATCAAAGGAAAAGAAAGTAGTTAAAGCTAACGTTAAAAAGAGTAATTTTATAGTCCCTGCGGAAGGTAATAATTTGAAATACATTCCACAGATTAAGCAAGAGGATAGTTTTAGTACAATGATAGCTGATATAGCTAATACATTGTATTAGTTTAGTTATATGTTTAGTATAAAAAGGAGGTGATATAAGATGATAGGAACTTTGAGAGCATGGTTTAGGAACGGTGAATGCAAGTTAGATACTACTGTAGCAGATGATTTTGTGGCTGGGTCTCCCATAGGAGTGAGTACTACTGGTTACAGTTTATTCAAAGCTGGGCAAGCAGGCAAAGTATTTGTTGGTATGGCAATGAATAATAAAACAGAAGTATCGGGGGCATTACTTACTAATATGACGGTTTTAGAACCACCAGTATTGGTAGAGTTGACAGAGGCAGTAGTAGGAGAATTGTTTGCATCAGTAACATTTGCAGTTGGTGATACTTTGTATGTTACTACAGCAGGTACATATTCTAATGTGGCTACTGGTAATGAAGAGATTGGTATTGTAAGGGGAATTAGTCCCTTGTTAGTTAAGGTTACTAAGTGATATTATATGAAAAAGGAGGTGAGATAAGTTATGAGTATGTTAATAGAAGCAAGAAATAAAGCACATGCTGAGAGATTAAATTTAGCAAATAAGAGAATAAAGACAGAAGCAACGCTTGATAGAGCATTCGCAAGTCCCTCAGGTTTGTTGAGACTCGCAAAAGAGCTAGCAAATCCTGTAAGGCAGCAGCTTGACTACAAAGGAATTATAAGGAATTTTGCAGTTACTGAGTTATTGCCTGTGGGCATGCCTGCAGTATATGATAAGGATGTTCAGTGGATGGGTGCAGCATCGATATCGAATGTAGCTATGGGTAGTAATGGAGCGGTTAGGGAAGTTATTGTGAATAGTGACCGAGTAAATACAGGAGATGGATTTGAGATTGCTGTAGTCCCAAAAATTCCTTTCAAGCAAACTTTTATTAGACGGTATAATGTGGTCAAGAGAGTTGCAGATAAGTTGAGACAGGGTATACAGCAAAGAGAAGATTTATTGTGGCTAGCTCAGTTAGAAACAGCAGCTACAATGTATACTGGAACTGTGAGAAAGCACAAAGACGGTAATATACCTATCGTTGTTGGTACTGGTAAGTTGACTAAAGGAGCGTTGTCAGATGCTTTTACACAGTTGTCTGATAGAAGATTACCTACCAGATATGTGCTTGGTGATGCATATTTGAGGTCTTCAATAATGAATTGGACATTTCAAGATTTAGACCAGGCTGGTATGCAGGAAATGCGTGAGGCTGGATATCTTGGTGATATGTGGGGGGCAAGCTTTTTCTACTCAGACCAATTGTCAGTAGCATCTGCTAACAGTAATTTAGCTGTAGCATATGTACTTACTGACCCACAGCTTTTATCTTGGATACCTGTTCGTTGTGATTTACAGATTGCACCAGCGGATGACCCAAGTAATTTTATGTTGGGATTTAGTGGGTATGAGTTATTGGGAATGACTGTGCATAATGCTTGGGGAGTGGTAAAAATAACATATCCTAAGGAGACTTATTCATAAGAAAATTTTCTGAGGAATATCGTTATTTAATAAAATAGGAGTAGGGAAGAAAACATTTAGACACTTCCCTACAGAGACTAAAATTAAAATTATTTAGGAGGAAATATGAGTCAATTAATTAGATATGTAGAGGCTGTTAATATAGGAACAACACTTATTAGAGATGTTAAAGCTGATGAAGGCAAAGGTATTAGTGTACATTTAGGGTGTGGACAAGTATATGACTTATTAGATGATTTTGGATATACAGAAGAGCAGTTGAGAAATAGTTTTTCACTTAAAGGAACGCTTCGAAATGGGTTTATTAAAATCTTTAATACAAAAGAAGATTTTTTGAAAAGAAAGGAAGAGTTAAGTAAAATTCCTGTAGTATCAAATGCAGTGAATAAAGTTATTTATTCAGATGACGACGATAATCCTTATTTAAAGGAATTAGAGAATGTTGAGGCTATAGATTTAGCAGAAGGGCAGACCAGTCGTAAGATTATACCTGGGTCTCGTAGAGTACAATCAGCTAAACAATAAGTATAGAGGTAGAAATGAGTCAAATTTCTAATATAGAATTGCAATATGATACACCGCAATTTATTTTATGGTCTCCATTTGGTAATATAACTGATATATTAACAGAAGGAAAGGGTTCATTATTTTTTTGTAGAAGTGAATCAACTGATGAAAAGGATTTAGTTTTTGTAAATATGCTAACAGTTTCAGCAGGAAGTAATAATATCTATAAGTTTTCATTTACACCTATTGGGTGGGAAATTGGGTATTATAAATTAGTATTAAGTGGAAAATTTATAAAAGATAATATTACTACTGAGGTAAGAAAAGAATTAGGTTTTATGTTACAAGCATCTGACAAGGTTACTTATTTGATTTGGATGTTACAACATAGATTATTAGATTATCCTAATTATTATGTGTTAGATAGAGATACAAGTGGTAATTTACAAAGATATTGGAGTTGGCAAGATTTTTACACTTATATTAGAAGTGCTGTGTGTAGATTTAATGAGACAGGTAATTTAATAACATGTTTTGGTATTGATAATATACCTGTAGAAGATATATTGATTACAGGAGCACAAGGGTATGCGTTATTGGCAAGAGGTAGAATAGAGAAAGCTAATACATTTACTTATAGCGATACTCCTGCTATTACTATTGATAGAAGTGCTTATTATGATACGGCAGGGGGTAAGTGTTTATCTGATTTTGATATTCGTGCAAAAACATATAAAAATATTATGGGTAGAAATCAAAATAGGGCAATGGCATGGCGGAGAATGGGAATTCCTTATGCAAGAATGAGATGGTTAACTTTTATCCCTGGATTTGATAATGTTATTAGTCGATAATTAATTATTATTATTAAATACTTTGTTAGACCTTTAAAAATAGACAATAGAAGGTTTAAAATTGAGTAATAGGATTATTATATAGGATGCTATTTTTAAGGGGTTATTTGGATGAATACAATTTTAGTGGGTGTATATAGATTATCAGCAAAAGAGAATTTTATATGTTGGAAATGTACAACTGTATTAGTAGACCATTTTAATATTTATAAGAGAATAGGAATAGGTGGTGTGCAGTTGTTAATAGACACAGTGCAGAATTCGTCTTATATAAGAGATTTAAGTCCACAGAGTTTAAGAGTGTTAGAATATTATTATATTGAAGGTGTAGATGCAGACAATATAGTTATCGCTGTATCAAATATGGTAACAATAGAAAGTAATAAAGAAGCTGATATGCAGTTGACATTTAATCAATTTTTGAATGTCTATAATATACAACCATTGCAAATGCCTCCTGAATTTGTCAATGAAAAGCCAGTAGGCTTAATTAATGGTATTAATAAAGTTTTTACTTTGTCCAGTGTGCCTATTGTCAATACATTGAAGGTAAGATTAAATGGACAAGTACTTGGCATGCTGAATGGTGAAGAAAATCAGTTTACATTAGTAGGTAAAGATATTACTTTATTATATCAGATACCAGTTGAAGGAGATAATTTATATACAGAATATTTTAGGGTTGTTTACATATAACATTTGAATAGAAAGAGGCGTTTATGAGTATGTTAATGAATGGGGCTGTACCGCAAATTAATTCAATATTGACGGAAGTCTGCAAAAGAAGACAATTTTTATTAGGGTACAGCCCCTTTTTTACAGGATTAGGAGAACAAGTAACTATATTTAGTAAAAAGACAGCAGGAAATAGATGTAGTTGTTATTCTATAGAAAGAGGAGAAGCAATATTTAGATGTAGTCAGTGTTATGGTACAGGATTTAGTGGTGGGTATGATATAGTACAATTAAATGAATATAAGAAGAATTTGAATATACGAATTAATGAATCAACAAGAGTGTTAAATTTAGAAGAATTAGGACAAGTAGTAGATAATAAACCTCATTTTTGGATGAGTATTTACCCTATGGTATATACAGGAGATATAGTAGTAAGAAAATCTAATATAAGATATGTTATAAGTAATGTTAAAAAGACAATTCATGGAGGAATTTTAACTGGTTTAGAGGGAGATTTACAAGAATTAGAAGTAGGACATATAATATATGATATTAATTTTAAGTGGAGTATATAATGGAAGAAGTTTCATTAAGTTTTGTCGAACATGTTAATAAACATATAGTAAAAGCTGTAAAGAAGTTTTTTGCTATACAAGCTCCAATAAAAGGATTAGAACATATAGTAGATTATCGTTGGGTAGGGGATGATAATGGTATAGTAGATGAGCAAAATACGAAAATTCATATAATATCTTATTTTGCAGATACTGAGAGACTGTTTCCGTCAATAACAATAAATGTAGATTTTTCAGCCGTTAAAGATGTAGGATTTGGACAGCTGATAGAGGATAATGATGAATATGAAAGTGTTGGAGGTTTAGTTAATTTTAAGGTTGCTTTTAATGTAGAATCTTTGTCAGGTTTGGATATACAAAGAATATCCGATATTCTAATACCTGCGTTAGTATTAGAATCGAAAGTGAGAAGAGATTTAGAGAAAGTGGGTATTATATTATATGGAGCTAAAGGCAATATATTGGGATATGGAGGGAGTTCCTCAAGATCTTTAGTGTCTGGGACAATGATAAGAAGAGTAAGTTGGAATTGGAATGATGTAATGACACAATGGAATTGGACAATAGGTATTGAACCGCAAATAGTAGAGGATGTAAAGATTATAAAATCTATTTAGTAGGAGGGTGATAGTAATGGCATATATAGAACCAGGAGTATACAGTAAAAAAGATTTAGCAGGTAATTCTATGGTAGGAGTAGGAAATTTAATTATTGGTATAGTGGGAGAGACTTTAGGGGAAGAAAAATCTTTAGCATTATTAGTTAGTAGAACAGCAGATATTAAGGATATTTTGATGAAGGATGTTATAGATATTGTATCTGTATATCAGATAGCAAATGCTATAGCTATACCCTTTAAGAAAGATATTGATTATAGTTTTAATAATACATCAGGATTAGATGAAATTGTTTGGAATGAAGTTCCTGTAATTCCTGCTATGGTGCAGACAGTAGTTTGTATAGATAGTTCTGGTAATATAATTAAAGAAGGTAATTTTTCTATATGTCGGGTAGGTGTTCAGAGTATTAATGATACAGGACAAACTACAGTGAATTGGAAAAGTTTTAATCTATATAATGAAACAGCAGCAGTAGAAATTACATGGGTAAGTAATGGAAGTGTTAAAACTAATATATGCAGAGATATTGATAACATACAAGTAGTTGTTACATTATCCCCTATAGGGAAAGGCATTACATTTGTTAGATTTACTAAAGCTGACTTTACAGCAGTAGGAACAGCTATTCCAGCAGCTACAAATTGTGTTAATAAACCTGATGAAGCAGAGACTTATACAGTTAATTTATTGTATAAGAGTTTTGATTTAGCATATAATAAGCCCGTTTATTATTATACAGAAAAAGATGTTTGGTCGGCACATGGTAGAACAAGTCCTTTAGGAATAGCATCGAGTTTAGCTTTTGCTAATGGTGCAGCACAGTTGTTATTAGTGGGGAGTGAATCTGACACAATAGCACATTTTTCTACAGCATTAAACACATTAAAGAATATGCAGTGTGATGTTGTAATATGTTTGAATTCGTTAATGGGGGTAAAGTTATTATCATTTATAGAATATGAGTCTTCTTATGCTATTAAAAATGAAATGTGTGCAATGGTAGGAGCTCCCATAAATTCTATAGTGGGGGATAAACAGACAGCTAATTCTATTATATATAATGCTCGACAATTTAGTAATAAGAGAGTAACTTATGTAGGTAATTGGGGTATGATAAATGGAGTAGAATATGATGGTAATTATTTAGCTTGTGCAATAGCTGGTAAGCGTTGTGGGGTACAGGATACTGCTAAATCTCTTACAAGGGAAATAATAGTTGGTGTAGAGCAATTAGGGTTGACTTTGAGTAGAGTAGAAATGAATTTTTTAGCTGATAATGGGGTGTTAGTAGTATATGGTAGTGGTGGTTTTAATAAGATTAGACATGATATTACAACTGACACACAAGTGTTAGAAAATTCTGAAAATTCTGTTGTGTATACAGATGATATGCTTATTAAAGGATTGAGGAGTGTATTAGAAGTATATATTGGGAAAAAGATTAATAATGGATTGATTACATCTATAGGTATGACAGTACAGAAGTATCTTGATTATTTTAAGGATTCAGTTTATATTAGTAGTTACACTAATTTGAAAGTAGAACAAGATGTGAGTAAGTTAACAAGAGTATTGGTATATTTTAAATATCAGCCTATTTATCCTTGTAATGAGATAGAAGTAAGATATGGTTTTGATATAGTATAAAGAAAAGAAAGATAAGATTATTTATAATTAAGAGGAGGTAGGATATAATGGCAGAATCTGTACAAGGCAAATTAACAGTAGCTTACAAATTAGAAATATGGATTAGAAATGCGGATAATACTACTCGCAAAATAGGTATAGCACAATCATTAAAGGCATCAGAAAAGCGACCAGTTAAAATGTTAAGACAATTAGTGGGGGCAGGATTAGATGAGACTTTAGAAGGAGTTGCACAAATTCCACAAGCTCCTGATTATACACTAACAATTACAAAACTTGCTGTCTATTCTGATAGTATGATACAGATATTGAATACATCAAAAGATTATTTTGATGAAGTACGGGCATTAGACGCTTTGGTATATCATAATAAGCCTTTTGATGTCTATAAGATAGGATATGATTTAATTACTAATGAATCAAAGTCTTTAACTATTTGGTCAGATTGCATGATAACATCTTACGATATGGGTAGTTATGAGGTTGGTGGTGCTGAAGTAATAGAGACTTGTGAAATACAGGCTTTAAGATGTAGAACTGAATATCGTGATGGTATAAGTACTAATTTTAGTATTAAATAGATATAAGAAAAGGAGATTGAAAATGAAAACAGATAAGATTGATAAAGATTTGTTATGTAAATCAGCATTGTTTGGTGATATTGAAATATCACAAACCATAGACTTTCTTGGTAAGAAAGTAGAATTATATTTACTTTCTGCTGAAGAAATGATTACAGTATATAAAATATCAACAGAGCAAGCAGCAGATTTATTTTTACGAGGAATGTTAGTAAATAAAGAAATATTATCAAAGAGTATTAGTAGTATTAATGGAGAACCATTTGGAGGATACACTAATAAGCAATTAATTGATATGAATGAAGTAGATAAGAATAATGTGTATGCAGTTAGATTAAAAATACTTAATAAGGAATTGTTAGAAGTATTAGACCAGTTAATGCAGGAATATATCTCGTTTAGAGATTTTTATTTATTTGTACTATATGAGCGTATTAAAAGTCTTAATGAAGACAAGGATGTGATGCCCCCTTTTTCGGAGAATGGCTCATCATTAAACAGTTCGGAGGAAGCAGTAATTGGGTAAATACTATATTAGCATTTGAACAAGATGACATACGATATGTATTAAGAAGAAGTTGGGTACTTTCTTGTATACGATATGATGAGGTGCAAGAATTAAATAAGGATACTTATTTGATACAGTTACAGGTATTAGGTTGGCATGACCCAGAGAAATTTAGAGGTATTTTTAATAAAGAAGTAGTAGAAAATGCAGCTTTTGAAGAGGAGTTAAAAGTCTTATCAAAAAAAGTAGAGGTTGCTTGATATGGCAGAAATACAGAATAATCCTGAACAGACTGGAATACAGGATAGTATAGATAGAATAGCAAAGTATAATCAAGCAAGATTTAAGTCCAGTATACAACAAGAAAGTAAATATTTAGATTCTATGATGAGCCAATTTAATAAATTGCCTGAGAGTGTACAAGAATCTTTATCTAGTGTAGAGACTGAAATAATTACTAAAACTGAAGCATTAGCTAATATACAGAGACATAGTACTGAAGGAGCAAGGTCGTCATTAGGTAATTTATATTCTACTATAGGTAACACACAAGGGGTAACAAGTAGAGCTGTATCATCATTTACTGAATTAAGAAATATTTTTAATTCATTAGTAGGTGAGATACCTGTTATTGGACATTTATTACAAAAAATATTTTCTGGTAATTTAGCTGCAATGGGGTTAGCATCTTCATTATTTATTACACAACAGATGGTAGCAGCCGCAGGTAGAGCAAGAGAAGAAAGGGTCGCTTATGGTAGTTTGATGCAGACAAGTGGATTAGAATATTTTGATAAAGCTACTTTTAAACAATTAGATTTTGTAGTAGACAATATGAAGCAGCAATATCAAATATTACCTAAAGAATCAATAAGGTTGATGACAGATATACAAAGAAATATCAATCCTTTAGCAATAGGAAGTGGGGAAGGAAGTCTCGATACTTTATTTAAGCAATTATTTGCGTTTGCTGCATTTACTCCTGAAATATCAAAGGAACAGCAAGTTGATATTATAGGAGTTATGTTTAGGGAATTACATGTTCCAGTAAAAGATTTAGCCACGAGTTTTGCAGCATTAATATCGTCTGCACGAGCTATGAAAGAAATTAATGGAATGCAAGTATCAGATTATGTAGATTATACAATGAAATTGGCAGGAGGATTAAAGTATTTTGGAGTTGACATAGCTTCAGCAGGAAAAATTGTAAGCACATTTGGTAAGTTTTTAGCAGAAGGTACAATAGGGGTACAGAGTTTAATAGTAGCAATGGCACCAACCAATATGACAGCAGGAATGAAGTCTATAGTAGCGAATGCTTTAGGTGTTACAGGAAATGTTTTAGAACAACAGTGGAAAATAGCCTTTGCGGGGTCAGAAGATAAAGCATGGTATAAAAATTTAGGTCTTGCAAAAGGTAAAATTAAATTATCTCCAGAAATGCTTTGGGCACAAGAATTAATCTCAGCAGCTAAAATGAGTGGAGGGGCATCAGAAGTATTATTGCAGATGGCAAGTACAGGAGTATTTAAGGGTATATCAAATGACCCAGTAACAATGGGAAGAATTTTAGGTACAATTTTAGATATGACAGGAGGAATTACAGGTTTACAAGGTATGGCTCCTGCAGATTTAGTTGATATTATTGTAAAAGCAAGTTTGCCAGGCAATTATACATTGGAGCAAATAATTAAGCAGGGAAACTATAGATTAACTGATTCTACTACGATATTGAGAAATATACTTAATAAAATGGAAGCATTTTTTGATGTATGTTTGAAACTTCCTATATTTAGGACGAATGAACCAACTATATTTAGGACGAATGAACCAACAAGGTTTTCTGAGGATACATCAATATCAGGAAAACATAAATCTTCATCAGGAAAACATAAATCTTCATCAGGAAAACATAAATCTTCATCAGGAAAACATAAATCTTCTGCATTAGAACAGGAAAATAAACGATTACTTGCAGGTATGACTGATGAAGAAGTTGAAATTTTTATTGGAATAACAGGAGGGGATACATATGATTATACACAAGAAGACATGAGTGCTGCAATTAAGGCAGCAAAAGAGAAGAAACCAGTTAAAGAAAAAAAGAAATCAGTTAAAGAAAAAAAGAAACCAGTTAAAATAGATTCCCGTTTTATACATAAGATTGCACCAATTAATGTTATACCAGATTCTATTCATGGTTCATTACAAACAGGTGTATCAGTAAATATTGCATCATTAAATATAAATGGTATGAATGAAGCAGCTATTGATAAGGCTTTAGTAGAGTTAAAACAAGAAATATATAGAGCATATCATCAGGCTGCTATGTGTTAAATTAAAAAGGACAATATTAATATGAGTGCAAATGTTGGTAAAAAAATAGAGGATTATACTTGTACTATATATGGTGAAGATAAGGGTATATTAAGTAATACACCAGAATGTGATGTAATTAAAGTCCTGATGGATAATGAAAAACGACGAGTATTAGAATTAGAATTGCCCCCATCTGAAAAGACATGTATACAGGCTCCTGTAGTCGATCCTATAGATTCTTTTATCCTTCCTGAATCTAAACAAATTACTTTACCAGTAATTAAACGCAACCAACTGACTTTACCAGTAATTAAACGCGGTCAACTGACTTTTTGGTTGAAAGATATAAATAGATTTTACTTTTTTTTAATTAATCCCAATAGCATGAAAATATCAAAAAATCCTTTATTATCAACTGTTTTATCAGCAGGAGGATATAGAACACATTATTGGGAAAGTCTTCAAATGATTAATGAGACTTGGTCAGGTAGTACAGGAAATTTGACTGATGAACATTATTTAAATAATTTTTTACAAGTAGAGAAGTTAGTAACTGATTATCATAAGGATATTTGGTTAGGTTTTAAATATGATTCATATAGAAGAGGAATAATAACCAGTTTTAATTATGATAGGGAAGCAAGTTCTGCATTATCTTATAATTTTAGTTTTACTTTTTTAGCATATCCAGAAGAGAGTATTAGACCTGAAGTAGCAGAAGCATATTATGAATATAAAACTATTTGAATTATATAAAAGGATATGATTAAATGAAAATATGTAGAGTACTTATAGAGGATATGAGTAGTAGAAATATATGTAATATAGATACATTTATTAGCGTTAATATTAATCGCTCTATGGGAAATATAGCTACTGCTACTGTATCATTAGATAATACTAATGATAAGCAATACAGAAAAGAATTGACAAATGATGAGAAATTAATTAACAGTAATAGACGATATTGGCATAGTTTATTATCAAAATACACAAATGGAGTAAGTGAAAAAGAAGAATCAATAAGAAAAATATTTTTATATAGTAGAATATGGATAGATGTAAAGGATAAAGATGCAAAAGAAAATGGTTGGATGCCTTGTTTTACAGGGATTATTACAAGTGTAGATGAGTCATTAATTTATGGCAGTAAAATCGAATTGTCTTTAGGGTGTGTAGAGCTTGCACATTATTTGAAACAAACTATAATACCAACAGTGCCTGCAGCGGAAAAAGATTTAAATACTTATATGGGTAATTTTATAAATGTGCTTAGCTTAAGTGATTTTACATATACAAGTAGTTTATCTAGTAAGTCTTTGAAAGAGATATTAAATAATTTTATAGGGTATGCAAATTCATTCAACACCTTTGTTGGTTTTAATACAGCATATGATAAGTTAAAATCAAAAGATAAAGCAGAATTCAATAAGATATTTGTTGATAATGGTTGGAAAGATTGTACAGATAAAACGCATTGGTTTAGACATTCTGCTTTATGGGGAAAGCTAAGAATAGAGCCATCAGGAACAGTTTTTAGAAATAATAATAGACCTGTTTATGATATTCCTGTAGGAGAATTTGAACCTGGTTCTGATATATATATATTGTATGATGCACCTAGTGAATTTATTCTTGATAATATAGTAGGTGAAAATTCTACTATAATACAAAAAATTATTACTAATACAATAGTTCTATATGGAATGAAGAAAGAGAGTATATGGGCATTGATTAGTTCATTATCAAAAATATTATTTTTAGATTTATTTACTACAGGAGCAGGAGATATAGTATTACAAGTTCCTCGATATGATAATTTACCCAGCTTTGAAAAAAATATCTCTGATTATGGGTGGGGAAATATACAGATATCAGCAAAAAAAGAAAAATTTATTGTTAAAGGTATTCAATGTAATCATGGAAGTAATTATATACTATTGGCAAAAGATATAAAGGGGTGGAGTACTAATGAAGATGTAGAAAATATTAATACTAATATAGCGGTAGCTTATGATTTTAATTATGTGAGCAGTGGTGATTTAGGGGAAACCCTTGCAAGCCTCTATTTTACTGGTAGGGCAATTGATACGCATTTTAGCCCTATGAATTATGGATTTAAATTATTATCAATAGATAAGATTTTTGCTTTAGATATAGATAATAACAATCTTGATAAAGTAAAAGAAAATACAAGTTTAAAAAATATATTTGCAAAACATTTATTACAATATTATAATTTGAGGTATAAGACAGGTAGTATAGATTTAGATTGGCGAGTAGATTTAGAGTTAGGCAAGACAGTTTATTTGACAGAAAGACAATTATTGGGCTATATTAGTGGTTTTAAGATGAGTTACACAGTAGGAGAATCTTTAAGTACTTCATATAATATTAGTAATGTGCATAGAGTATCTGAATCTATAGGTAATTATTGGATAGATATTTTAGAACTTTTTGGTTTGTCTACAAAAGTTATTACTTCTCAGATTATTACTTCTTATAATAGTTCAGAAACTATTATAAGAAGTAATAAAGAAGTGTTACCTATTAAAAACAAAGATTTCTTATTATATCCTATAAAAAATGGATATACGAGAGTTAGTAAAAAGAAAAGATTAGCTGGGCAAATAGAAATTGTATTAAATAATGAAACAGATTGTAGTATTAGAGCAATTTATGATGGGGAAGTAACAGAATTTAATTATAATGACTATAATAAATGGTTTATAAGAATAAAACATGTATATAGAGGGAAGATATTAAGTTCTTGTTATTGCCATTTAAATAAGAAATTATATAAAAGTGTTATGGGAAGTAAAGTTAAGAGAGGGGAAATAATAGGTTATTTAGGCAATTCTGAAAATAGTAATGATAGGTATTTCTTTTTTGCATTAGTAGAAATAGATAGGAATGGTAAAAAAGTACCTATTAAGATTGAAAATACTTATAAATTAGTTGATACATAGGATAAAATAATATGAATTATAATATGATGAGTACAGTTGATTTTTTGAATACTATAAAAAGTAAACATGATATTAAAATGGGGAAGATTACTAAGTTAATATATGAGAATGAATTATTTACAGGAAGATGTCAAGTATATATTTTTACTGAAATGTTAGAATGTGCAGCAATATTTTTAAACCCTATGGGGGTTAAAGGAGAATATATTGGGGGTTTACCAACAGTAGGTAGTTTTTGTATAGTAACAAATGTAGAAGGAATAACAGATAGATTAGTACTTGGAGTAATAACAAAAAATTTAGATATATTTAGAAAAGCAAATTTAGTAGAAAAAGAAGACTTAAAGGAAGGAGAGAAATTAATACGTTCTTCAAGTGGAGCATATGTTCGTTTAGGGATTGATGGGGAAGTAACTATAGTATCTAAGAAGAAAAATAAATCACAAGAAATTGTTGCTACAATTAAATTGTTAGATGATACAGATTTAATTGTTTTTAGTACAGCAAAGCATAAAATAAGTTTACTGTCTAATGGTAGTGTAAATATAGAATCAACTGGAAGTATTAATATACATAGTGAAGAAAATATTGTTATTAAAGCAGATAATAATATACAATTAAAAGCAGAAAAGATATATGCTAATAAGAAAGCTATTACTAAAGGGGTAGCAAGAAAAGATGATATAGTTAAATTTGATGTGGGTACTGTTATAGTTAATGGTGTTTGCCCAGCAACAGGATTACCAGTGATAAGTAATAATTTAACCCCTATAATAGGTAAGATTATGACTAGCAGTAATAGTGTATTTGCAGGAGATTAAAAAAAGATTAAAAAGGAGATTGAAAAAATGGATAGTAATAAATGGGAAAGTAAGAAAATAGTTGATTTGTTAGGTGGCAAAGGTGATACAATAAAGGAAAAAAGTAAGCATGTATTAGGTAAATTTGATGAACAACTAGCTAAATCAGTAGATAAATTGTCAGACATAGAAGAGCAAATGAATTTTTATTCAAATGCTTTTAACACTATGACGAATGCTATAAACACATTGCAAAATACTGTGAATGAATATACGGAAGATATTTTAGCAGCAGGTATATCAGCTATTAATATAACGCCTAAAGCAGGGGGACTGCCTGTTTTTATGGATAGACTTAATGCATCTTATAATGATGTGGCTGATGCTAATCGACCACAGTGTAGTAATAATTCTTATGTAGGAGGAGTTGTTGTATTATATACTGCACCATCAGAGAATAGAGTAAAAGAATTAGCTACCGTAGTAACTGAATTATTTAGTATAGACACTTGGGTAAAGAAAGAGGTATAAATGTTAGATGTTAAATTGATTAATACAGCAGGAGATATCGAATTTGCATCTTTTATGGATATAGATATTAGTCCATCTGGTAGAATAGAGACTATTGATGGGACTGCTAAATTATCACAACAATTAAAGAAAATATTATTAACGGCATTGCAAAAGAATGGATATGGTTCAGAAATACGAGATTTTTTAGGAGATAATGTTACATTATATAGAGAATTAGAAGTAATAGTAAGAGATGCATTAAATGCGTATATAAAATTTCAAAAAAATAGTTTACAAACCTTTTTAGATAGTGAAATTATAAAAAGTATTGATTTAATACAAGTAAGTAGTAAGTTATTAAAAGTATTTATAGTTTGTAAGATAACTACAGGGGAAGGAAGAAGATTGATAGAAATAGCAATCTGAATCATTGTGTAATGGTCAACAATAGGTCAAAAATCGATTATTATTAATTTTAAGTATAAATATATAAGAGGTTGTTTAAATATGAGGGTATTAACAGATATTATAAAAAGTTCTACAGATTATATTAAGAGTTTAAGTATTCCAATAGATGTAATGGAAGGGAGTGTTATAAAAGATGTAGTAGTAGATGTACCAGCAAAAGAATTTCAGAGATTATATGCGTTATTAGATTTATATCAAAGAATGCAGACATTAGACGGTTTTATTAATATTAATACAAGTTATAAAAAAATAATAGGTGAAATACTTAATATAGGAGAAATTGGTGTTACTACTATTTGTAGTATTGGGTTAGATAATTTAATAGGCAATTTTGGAGTAATAAGAAAATCAGCATTAGAGGCAACTGGAAATGTGAGATTTTATTTTGGAGATAACCTTAAAAAGACGATTACAACTGATGTAATTGTAGCAACGGCAGATGTAGAGCCTATAGTGTTTACGGTAGTTAGTAATCGAATTGATGTTATACCTATAATAGAAGCAATAACTAATAGATGTTATATAGATTGTGAAGTTAAATGTACTCAAAAGGGTAGAATTGGTAATGTTCCTACAGGGGCAATACAAAGAGTAGTAGGAATTTCAGCAACAGTAATCAACCTTAATTTAAGTAGTGATTTTACGAATGGTAGAGATAAAGAAACTGATGAAGCATTAATTATAAGAGCTAAAAATCTTTTTATTGGAAGGGATAAAGGTACAAGATTTGGTTATATTAATTTAGCTAATAGTATAGATTATATTGATTCAGCAAATACGATTGACTATAGAGATTCAGAATTTAAGAGAGGATTAGGCAATTGTGATTTATGCTTTGCAGGCATAAAAGTTTCCTCTGAAGTAAAAAATACTTATATATATGGACAAGTACCTGAATTGGTATTATCATATCAGCCAGTGTTGAGTATAAGTTCAGTAAAGTCTGATAATGAAATAATTAATCCTAGTAATTATTTATTGATAAAGGATGTAGGAGAATTTAGTGGAAGTATAAAAGGAAGAGATAAAATTGTATTTATTGACTCAGATGATTTAGCAGGCACATTTATAGAAGTATCATATATATATAATAGTTTAGTATATGATTTACAGAATATAGTAGATAATGATAATAATAGAATATTAGGAGTAGATGTATTAGTTAGACAAGGAATAGAAAGAAAATTAGATTTTGATTTACAGATAATATATTTTAATAATAATGATAATGTACTTACAAATGTTGAGATTGTGAGTACATTAGAAGGATATTTAGGGGTAAAAGAGTTAGGAGAAGGTTGTGATTTATCTGATTTGGTGGCAATAATATTAGGAATAGAGAATGTGGATAGATTAATATTAGTTAATTCGAATATTAAATATAGTGAAAGTACTGTTAATTTATTAACTACAACAGATGTTGATTTAGTAACATTAGGGAGAATAGGGGTATTAAATAAAGAATATTTGAGATTAGGGAAAGTTGTAATTAATGGGGTATTGATATAAAAATATATGAATAAGGAATAATATGCAAATGAGTATAAAATTAGCTTTAGTATCGTTAAAGGAAAATATAGTAGCTGAAGGTAGTTTTAACAGACAAAAATTAGATTTAGTGGATGAGAATATATATGACATAAGTAATTTTTCATGCCCAGCAAATTTACTGCAATATAGATTTGAAGGTACAGATATATCAGATGATATAAATAAAATTACCATATTAGTAAATAAAGAAATTAAGAATTATGTTATAGCAATCGATAATAAAATTGATTTTACAATTACTTTAGCAAGAGGAGAAAATGTTGTAGAATTATATGCTGATAGTTTATGTTTAAGTAGAATATCTATTAATTGTTGGAATTATAATACTTTTTTATGGGTATATGCTTTAGAATTTGGAAAAGGTATTAATGAAATAGAATTATATAGAACGAATACATATATAGATAGTATGGATAATAATAGTTTACAAAAAGTAGGAAAATTTTTTAATATTGAAAGACCCAACCTCGTAGTTTTTAATAAAGATAAGTATAGAACTTTATTAAAAAATTGTTTTACAGGTTATTCAATTAATAGAATGGTAAAAGCAATCAAATTAATTTTAGATGGATATGAATTGATATATGATATTAATCGTAAGAAGAGTAAATTATTCTTCGGTAGTTTTTTAATGCATATAAGCAATATAAATAACACACAGTCAAGATTAGATTTGCATATTGGAGAAGGATGGATTTATATAGAAGATAAAATATCTTGCCCTATCAATTCATTAGTAGGTACTATAAATGAATTGTCTGGTAGTGTAAATAATTTAAATAGCAATTTAAATTATAGTAGATATGGTTGGAGATACTTACCTGATTTGACAAAGACAATAGCAATAGAACAGAATAAAGATTATTATATTTATATAGATGAAATTAAAAAAGAACCTGTTTTGGTGAATTGGAATGTCTCAGATACTTATATAATAGATAAGCAGTATATAGCAATTATTAGAATAGGAGACACTATTAATTCTGCAAATATAAATATTATAGGTAATGTAATAGGATGTATTAATACATTTATAGATAATAAGAGTAGAGATTTTTTTTATGGTTTAAATACAGAGTTAGAAAATAATTTTAGATATGAAGGATTTTTAGATATAGAAGAGGAAAAAAAGAATAGTTTTTTAACTGTTATAAATAATACTAAATTAGAACAAGTAGCCGTTAATTTTTTAACTACTAACGATGATAAGTTATTATTAGTTGAGTAATTTAATTATAAGGAGAAATTGAGATGGCTTTTGTAAAAGAATGGGATGTGCTATTACCTGATGGGGAAGAAGATGCAGATTTAATAGATGATATTATTAGGGATAATAAAGTAGCCATAGATGAGAGAATGAGTGTTGAACATGAATCATTTGCTGATGGTATTAAGGCGGGTAAGCATAAAGCAGGACAATGTTCGGTTGCATATATAGGAAATAAAGTAGATTTCCCTGTAATGAATATAGTTAGTGCTATTGGAGTAGCTTTAGATGAAGAGAATAGTATCTATATAGGCACTGATACTGGTTGGGTAAAATGTTCAGGAGGAGTTGTATCATCGGCATTAAAAGAAGATAAGAGTAATAAAAATATAGCAGGTGGATATGCAGGATTGGATAGTAATAGTAAAATAAATGCAGGACAATTACCTGCATTAGCAATGACAAATACATTTGTAGAGGCATCTGAAGCTGCAATGTTGCAATTAGATGTGCAAGTAGGAGATATTTGTATAAGAACAGATATTAGTAAGACTTTTATATTAAGAGTTATACCTTCTAATGAGTTAAGTAATTGGAATGAGATATCTTTTGCAAATGATATGACTTATGATAGGTTAGTTAATATTTTAGGATTAGCTACAAGTTCACATATAGGGTTAATGAGTAATAGTAGTATGGTAGATTTAGGCATTACTATGAATAACCTTTATAATGTTATGAGTATTTTTGATATTGAACATAATTTTAATAATGGAAGGCATGTGGGAGGGGCATGTTCAGTAGTATATTTAGGAGCTCTTGCAGATTTTCCTGATGTGAATATGATAGGAGCATTAGCTTATGATAAGACAACAAGTAAACTATATGTGAGAGATGCAGATTATTGGTTATTGATACCCAATGGGGAAGTAAATACTTTGAGTTCACCTGGTTATGAAAGTTGGGGAGCTCAATCAATAGTAATGTCAAAAGCAGGGGCTGATTTACAAGTAAAAGGAATACGAGGAAACGAGGATGATAATATAATAACTGTAACAAGTCGTGCAGTTCAAGGACAACCTGATAGTTGTCTTTTTATAAATGCTCATCCTGCAAATATACCTCATCAATCTTTATCAGGAGCAGGTGTAAATACACATGCACAGATAGATAATATATTGTCAGGTATATCAGGAGTAACAAGAAATTTCTTTGTTCCTTTTATGGGTAATTATGATAGTATTGAAGGTGTTTGTCCTGCAAGAATATTGCCTTATAGTTCATATGAAAATACAATTTATTTCAATTTTGCAGTACCTTATGATATACCTTCTACAGGTTGCTATATTAGCATATTATATTCTAATAGGGTTTTACCTGCGAGTGGATATGTTAAATTTGATGTAAGACATAAGATATTTCTTACAAAATTAGATACGGATATGAATTCAGATATTGAGCAAGTAAGTATAGAATCATATGTACGAACTTTTAACCGATATGTAGCGACACAGGATTGTATATTTGTCAGTTGGGATTTTCCTATTGTAGAGTTTGTTCCTATAGCTCTTAATTTAGCAGTTGAAGTGTGTAGGGCAGTGCCTACGAATACACCAATTTTTCAATCAGATGTTTATGTTCATGGGTTAAATATAGGATATGTTTCTATTTGATAGAAATATAGATGTAATAAAGAGTATAAATCTAATTGTAATGGCTGTTAGATAGGTATAAATCAATTATTAATATATTTACTTATATTAAACTATTAGTTATAGAGGGGAGGTATTTGTTTAGTTATGGAAAATAATATTGCAGAGGAATTAATAAGGATAAGAACGGATACTTTTCCCAGATTTTATGAACAAATAGAAAATAAGTTTAATGAAATTAAAGATGATACAAAAGGTATTTTTGAAAAAATAAATACTTTAGACAGAACAGTTAGTATTATGGAGACTAAAATGAGTAATATTGAATCTGTGGATGTCCATTTTATTAGACAAAAAGTAGATGATATGTTGAGTGCAGATATTTTTAAAGGTATTGAAGGTGGTTTATCTTATAAAAAAACAAGTACATGGATAATTTCAATAATAGGCAGTTCTTTGGTTTTATCATTGTTAAGTTTACTCATAAAGAAAGGATAATATATAATGAAATGGGAAAGAGGAGAAAAAAGACCTTTTAAATTTGATGACAATTCAACAGTATTTGAAGGGAGATTTAGGTTATTACCATTAGAAGTTGTAGAGAAAGGTTCTTGTTTTAGGAGACAATCTTCATATATAGGGATTTCTTATATTATGGGTAAGCGTATTGATACGGAGGAGACCACAATTCAGTCAATTAGGTTTAATAAAAAATTATTTACAGAACATGAGGCAAGATTGTGGTGGAATACCAATAAGAGTAGATTTATTTTTTATACAAAGATTTATTTAGGAGATTAGAAAATATGCAGCATGTAAAAGTACCTGATGGACATAATGTAGTAGTTGATATATTTCAAGCTATGGAGGATACAAAGGTATCTGCGATGCAAGATATGATTACTGATATATCAGCTCAATATGGGATAGTAAGGGGGTTAATGCTTAGTAGTAGTGATATAGGTTTGACTTATTATATTGCTGATGGTATTGCATATACGGAAAATGGAAATCGAATAGAATTAAAAGGAGATTCAACAGGACAAACGACTATTACAGTGTTATTATCTGATATTGCAGTAGGACATTTGATTATTTTAGAATTAGTAGATAAAGAAAAAACCACACTTTTTTCAGTGCATCCAATAACAGGGAGTACTGAATATTATGTTATGGATAAGATTAATAATTATAAAGTTATTTATAAATCTGCATCTGATTATGCTATATACAAAAGTGGTAATCAATCTCATATTGTAGTAGGTGCAATATCAGCAATATATAATAATATATTAAGCTTTAGTTCTCCTACCCCTTTAGAAGTAGTTAGGTTTGCTGTGTCTATAAATGAACAAGCTATAGAAAATATTAACATTAATGATGATGCAAACATAGAAGAAAGTAAAATATTATTTGATGCAGATTTAGGGCATAATCATACAGGAGGAGTTAGAGGAAAACGGTTGCATTACGATGATATATTAGATGTTCCCCCTAATATATCTTTAGTTTTAAGTGGGATGCATGATAATGGTATTGTTAGTAGTAATAGAGATAAGAGTACAAATAGTTCTTTAAAATGTGTTTTAATAGAACCTAGTATAATGGTGAATAATTTAGTATTAGGGGATGTTGCATATATACAAGGGCATAGAATAGATACTGTTATAGGAACAACTATTAGTAATACAGGTTTACAGCAAGGAGATTTTATAGTATGTAAACTTTCTACTGGAGTAAATTATCAAGGATACATTGCTGTTGTACAGCTGTTATCAGAAGAAGATTTATTAATAGGTACTGTGCATATTAATGATAATATAGTTACTGTTTCTGATGATAGAATATTTGGCATTATAGAAAAAGAAAAACTACAAGATTTTAATGTTCAGACAATAGATATAGTAGATAATGCAGTAACAAAAGATAAATTAGCGGTTGATAGTGTTGATACGACTAAAATTTTAAATGGTGCAGTAACAAAAGATAAATTATCAACTAATATTGTGAATGGGGTATATCCGCTACATGCTGCTGGGATAGTAGGTAGATATGGGATTACAAATTCTTTGAAATGTGAGGTAAATGCTACAGGAGTAGATTATATTGGTGTTAGTTTTATAGAAAATTCTGAATATTGGGTTATAGGGGGAGGATGTATTGTAAATTCAACTAATATTAGTTTTGATAATAAGCATGGGGCTATCGATTATACTGTATCATTTGTTAATTTATCAGCGGGTGATTATATTGTATATATAGGGGTGGATGGAAAAGTAAAAAGAGAAATGTTTGCAGAAGCAAGTTTTGATAGATATAATAAAGCTGCTTTATGTAAGGTGCACTGGGATGCACAAGGAGTATTATCAGATTTAGTAGATTTAAGGTTTAGTTATAGTGGGGTAATGGATTTAAAGTATATTACTTCTTTTATTGCTTCTACTGTTGTTCCTCAGATGATAATAGTAACAGGTGAGGTAACGCATAACAATACAGTACCTATACCAGATGGTTATATAAGAGAGCAGTGTCATGTTACAGTATCAATGCGTAGTGTAAGTGTATTTTGTAACGATTCTTTCTCGAGTAGGCTATTTTTTAAATGTAATTTTGATGCTACTACTTTTATAGTATCTGCTTATTCATACTATGTTAGAGATGGTTATTCAGCAGAAGTACTCTGTTGTAATGGGATAGCTAATTATATGCTTATAGGAGTAAAATAAATGTATTATATTATAAGTAAAGAGAATAGAGTAATAGCGAAAATTAATTATAGACCTTCTTTAGAAGATTTAAGTTCAAGAGCAGAATTTTATATAGAAAGTGATGTTAATATAGATTTACAAGATGTTATATATATGAAAGGTAGATTACAAAAAAGAAAAGCTGTTATAATACCTAAATTTATAATAGATATAGAAGGTAAAGATAGAGATGGAGATGGTGTTAAAGAATTAATATCTGGTTCAGATGATATTATAAATGTATCAATTATGATACAGAATGATAAAGGCATTATTGATTATAATAGAAAAGATAGTTTTTATTTATCTATAGTTGGGGATATAGATATTATATTGGATGATATGAATAGAAAAAATTTAATAGGCAAAAAAGCAACATTAGTTGAGGGTATGTTTAGTTTTAAGATAAAAGCAAGAAATACATTAGGTGTAGTATATATTTCAGTAGAAAGTATTGATGGCACAGTTACTAAAAATTCTGAAAAAGTAGAGATTATTTTATAAGTTTTTATATTTTAGAGTATACTTAAAAGAGATATTGAGGAGTGTATAGTAGATGAATATAGAATTAATAGATACAAAAGATTTTAATATTAAAAATGCTTACACAATAGCAAATATAGCAATGTTAGCATATGAAGAGCCAGATAGTATTATGCAACAATTACCTGTGGGCAGTGAGTTAACTCCTTTTTATAAAGGAGATACTCAAGCTATAGGTATTAATTATCAAGGGCATACAATATTAGTTATTAGAGGAACAGAAGTAGGCAGTATAGGAGATTTGAAAGTAGATGTTAATTGTAAGAAGATAAATACTCCATATGGAAGATTTCATAAAGGCTTTTGGAATGCTTTTAATTTAATTAGAAAAGATGTAGTTGAATATATTAGAGATTATCCTAATAATAGATTATGGTTAGGTGGTCATAGTCTTGGTGCTGCTGAGATAGGTATTTGTGGTACGATTTTGCATTTTGAAGAAGGTATTCCTTTTGATGGGTTGTACACAATAGGTTGTCCGAGATTTGCTGACGAAACAGCAGCAAAAAAATATAATACTGTATTAAAAAGTAAAACATTTAGAATAGTAAATAATTTTGATATAGTAACAAGAGTACCAATAAGATTACAAAATTTTAGCCATTTTGGAAATTTTGTGTTTATTGATTGTAATAATGAATTATATTTAGGAGCAAATGCTAGAACATTTTGGGATATGTTTTGGGAGAACTGTAAATCAAAGATAGATGACTATACACATTTAAAGTTATTTGGTGGTTTAGAAGACCATAGTTGTAGAGCATATTTAAGAAAAATAGAAGCTAATTTATAGTTTAAGAAGGAGGTTGAGATGCAATTAAATGATGTATTAGATGATTTATATAAAGAAGAGGGTGAGGTGTATAAAGGTACAGAAAGAGTTAATGCTGTAAAGGTATGTGCTGAGATAGATGATATACCAGAAGGGTATAAAGAAGTGCCTTTTTATTTTTTATCTAAACCATTACAAGAAGATGTTATGAATCAAGTAGGCTCTGTTTATAGATTTAATGCTCCTGTTGATGAATATTATGGTTTTGATGAAAATACTAGTGGGAATGAAATAGCTACTGGAGGATATGTAAGTTCTTGGCAGTTAAGAAAAGATAATTTTTATAATTATGCATATTTATATAATATGGTAAATAAAGTATTATATGAACAGATTGAACATGACATAGTTGAAAGTAGTAAGAAGAAAGAAGTTGATGATGTATTAGTGCAGCAAAAGAATGGTAGTTACATTGTAACACAAGCAATATCAGTACAGAAAGGAACAGTGGATAGATATATTGGGATAAATGATTGGAGTAGTGATACAATAGTTAGAGGTATTGTTGAGGATAATGCAATAGTTATAGATAAAAAAGTAAGTTTGGTGGCAAAAAGAATAGAGGAATTATTTGATGAGTTAAAAAATAATATAGAAGCTGATACATCAGATTTTACTGTAGGCATATTTGAATGGGATAGACCTGAAATAGATAGACAAGAAATATATGATTATATTTATAATTATGAGGAAGAACAAAGACGGGATGAGGAGTTTGAAAAACTTTACAGGAAAAAGTTACAGGCAGGAAAAATAAAAATCGCTATGATTGTGCAATTAGATAGTGGTAAATATCAAGTACAATCAGAAGAGGGTAAAAATTTAGGTACATATGATATTGAAGAAGAAGCAGTAGAACGATTAAGACAGATAGAGATGTTTAAGCATATGAATGAAAAAGAATTATCAAAGAAGGCTTTCCCTACAGATTCATTATTTGTGGAAAATGTAGGTAAGATTGGTATGGGGGGTATGAATAGAATACCATTTGACCAAGTTATCTCTGGATTAATTAAGCCAGAATCAGTAGAATTATTTAAGGAAATTAATGGATATTTTACATTTGTAGAAGATGTCAAAGATTTTGAATTACAAGATTTTAGTGATAAAATAGATAATCTTTGCATTGAAGATTCTACTAAACTAAAAGCATATTTTAGACCTATGTTTGAAGAGGAGGGTATTTTGTTGACATATAATAATAGTTATGCAGATAGTGAAAAGAAGAAGTTTTCTAGTGGAGAAATATTTATCCGTATAAAATTGAAACAGAAAGGGTTTACTGATGTAGAGATAAGTAATATGCTTTTTGATTATAGTCCAACGGAAGTTTTGAATTTAACAAAGGAGGAGTTAGAAATGTATAAGGAAGGAAGTGTGGATACTGGTTTGGAAGTAGTGAAGTATACGTATATTGTAAATGGGGTTTCTGATTTAACATGGGAAGATGTAGTAGATATCTGTAAAGGATGTTACACGATTGATAATATTGATAAGCGGCTTTTTTATGGTACAAATGGTGTTTTATATTCATTTGCTGATGTAGCAGCTATAGAAGGTATAGAAATATTAGGGGATGGGGGGAATGGTTTTTATTTTGAAGAACCTTTTATGAGAAATGCAGCATATAAAGGTGATAGGAGAAAAAAGACAATTGATAGAAAGACAAGTAATAAAAAGGCGTATTTGAATATAGGGGATAGAGTTGTATATGAATTTGTGTATAGGGATAATAGAGATGTTGCTATTGAAGGGACAGTTATAAATTTGAGGTATGATTCTGTTGGTAATGAATCAGCTGATGTGAAGTGGGATGGTTACATAAAAGGTGTATTAGTGCATTATGATATACCAGATAATTTGTTAGTAAAAATAGCATCAAAAGCGAGTAAGTCAATCAATAAGAAGAGTGAGTATAAGAAATTAGCTACAGTATTGGATGAAAAAGATTTAATTACTTTAGGCAGGGCAGATTATGGAGATGCTGTAGGAGATGTTTTATGTGATATTTTAGCAGATGAATTTATTGAAAATGTACCCCTATCAGTTTTAATTTTAGCAAGAAGATATTTGAGCAATATGTTTGACAAATATGATTGTTTAGAAGAAGAATATGGTGTTTTGTTAGAAGAATTGGATGATTATATTAATAAGTATGAGTAATATAGCATAAAAAGTATTGCTTATTGAGGAGGTATTACATGGCAGATATTATAGGAAGAACAGGACTTATTGGTATAGATGAATTTGTAGATAAGATTAGAGTAGTTATTCATGATGATAAATCGTTTAGTTTATTTACACTGCCGCCAGGAGCAGATTTAATAGATGTTGGTAGGAATAGTAAATTAATTGGATATCAATTTGTAACTCCTGCTGTTGGGGATAATTTATTAACTGTATGGAATAAGAGTATTACAGAAGATGCTGTTGATAAGAGATTATTAACAGATAATACAGATACGAAAATACGTTCAATTTTATTTCGTTGTAGTTCAACAGCTACGAATGATTATATTAATATTAGCCTATTAGATAGTAATTCATTGCTACGAATGCAGTTAGCAGAAAGAGTATATAATATGGGAGCAGGTGTTATATTTAGTTACACAGGGAATAAATATTGGGCATTAAGAAATTTAGAATCTGTTGTATTTAATTATGTAAGAGCGAGTGATAGTTTAAATACAATGGTAACAGTATGGCTAGAGGTATTAGTAGATTAAAAAAAAAGGAGAACAATAATAATATGCCAATATATGTAATAGGTGGAGGAACAACATATGTAGAAGTAAATAATGAGAAGATTATTACAGATGGTGTAAAGAGAATTTTTAATACTGTGTTTCCTTTTATTTCTGGTAGTATAGAAGTGTTACTGAATGGGCAAGAATTATTTTCAGGTATAGAAGGACAGTTTAGAGAGATAGGTAATAGTTCATTTGAGTTAATAGGGGGCATATTTACACCAACAGAAATAGACTATTTAGTAGTAGATTATTTGCGTATACCGTAATGAATAGGTTGTTATTTTGATATTATGTAGAAAATATATAGTAGTAATAGGGAGAAGAAAAATGAATTTACTTGTATGTGAAAATAATAGTTGTATATATTTTAATAATAGAGATTCTATAATTATAGATTATTATGAAAATAATTCTTAAGATAAGATAGCTATATATTTTTGTATTTTATGTAGTGAATGTTTTGCTAAAAAGAGTGGGGATTATTTATGGAGAAGTAAATTTGAAAAGAATGTTATATATGATATAATAAAATGTTTAGCTGCAGGATATTCTGTTAGAAAAATAAATAGATTAATGAGAGTAGATAGAAGTTGCATAAGTAAAATAAATATATATATATATAAAAAGATATGTTAATTCTGAAGATTTTAGAAAGGAAGGGGGTATAGTTATGGTTAGATATGGCATAATAAATGCAGAAGGTTATTGTAGAATGTGTTTTAAGTCTAATTCTGCAATAGAGGAGGTAGCAAAAATATGTGCTAAGGATAGTGAATGGGTAGTTGAGATGCCTGAAGGAATTGACAGAAAGCTATATAAATATATAGATGGTGAATGGAAATTAAATTGATATTAAAATTATTTAAAAAGAGAGGATAGGAATATAATATGTATAGAGTATCTGATATGAGATTTGCTTCATATTTAATTTATAATAAATTTGAATTGTTGAATGTGGAGAAGGAGGAGGTAAGGGGAAGAAGTAGAATAATATTTTGTATAGATGTTGATGAATCATTGATAGAGCAAAAAGCTATTGATTTTCAGCAAAGTAATATTATAGGGTATTTAGATGTATATGCAAATCTGAAAACTTTAGTGTTTGATTATGGTTTAAAATAGATAAAATTTAGGAGGTTTTATTATGGCAGCAATATTGATTAGGGATAAGCAGATTAAAACAGATGCTTTTGAGTTTGGTACTTCTGCACAAGCGTCGGCGGTTATTGTTAAGGGAGGAGCAGGGGCATTAAGTGCAGCATTGATTGTGGAAGGAACTGCTGAAATTAAGGGTAGTCTTACGGTTGTAGGTACATTATATCAGCAGAATGTAGCAGAATTGGATAGTGATTTAACAGTTACAGATGAATTGATTGTGAATGGTAATGCCGCATTAGGAGATGCAATAACAGACTCACATATTATCAACGGAGCTTTAGCAGTACAGAAAGGACAGGTTACTACATGGTGGGATAATTCAGCTATACCTGTACAGAAAACATCTATTGATGCTGCTAATGGTAATATTGTAACAGAAGGTACATTAATAGTTGCAGGTATTAGTACATTGAACGAAACTTTGAGTGTACTCCCGACAGGTAAGGTTGGAAATAATTTAGTAGTAGGTATTAATGATGCTACATTAGGGGTTAGTACATTTTATACATCAGTGGTTATTGGTACTGATGTATTTAAGAAAGATTTGACAGTTACTGGTAATATTATTACATTAGATGCTGCAGAACAGCATTTTAATGGTGATGTAGCATTTGCAGGACATGTTACATGTGGTGATGCAGATACAGATGTATTGACTGTAGAAGGAACTATTGTTAGTGGACACACATCAGGGGCATTAGAAATTAATGATGAAGTTAATATTGTGGGTTTAGTAGTGGTTGATGATGATGTTAAGATTACAACAGGGCATTCTTTATTGATACAGGATACTGCTGGAATAGCTACAGTGATTAAAGCAGAAGGAGCTACTGGTAGGGTAGGTGTAGGAACAACTGATTTAACATCTTTAGTTAATTTGAAAGGTAATTTGAATAGTGTTTTAACAGGGACAGTTGGGGTTGTTTCGGCTTCTGCTATCGTTACTGGTACTGGAACAGCTTTTACTACAGAATTAAAAGTAGGGGATGCAATTAAGATTTTAACTGAAATTTTTACAGTTAGTGTTATTGCATCAGCTACATCTTTGACATTAGATTCAAATTATTTAGGGGATACAGCTTCGTTATTAACTGCTTATAGGGATACTAGTTTATTGATTATATCTAATGGGGATGCAGAAAATAGATTTGAAATAACGAAGAGTGGTGATGTAGGTATAGTAGGGGATGTTACAATTGAGTCTTCTAAAGATTTAGTTTTTACGGACGTATCAGCTGTAGAGCAAGTACGGATAGATGGGGCTACAGGAAATATTACTACTAATGGAACAGTGGATAGTGTTGATATTGATTTAGCAAGTAATTTTGTTTTCAACGAGGTAACATCGACAGTGCCTAATGGAACAGAGGTAACATTTGCAGTAGCAAACACTTATCTTACTGGTAAGTTGAGTGTATTCTTGAATGGTCAGTGGTTGAGACCAGGAGCTGATAATGATTATACTGAAGGAGCTTCATTGAATACTGTAGTATTTGTTACAGCACCATTGATAGGGGATGTGATTAGTTACATATATGTTAAGAATATGGGGTAATTAGTTAGTTGGGTTGGAGAAGAATATAATATTTTTTAGTATTATATTCTTCTCTTGAATAGAAATAATATTAAGATTGATAAAGGAGGATTATAATAATGGAAACAATTGCTAAAAGAGGGGAAATAAAGAAAGAAATGTTTGGAGTACCTGTGTTGAATGATATATCTATTATGAATAGAGGGGTAGATGATATGGATATCGAACAATCAAATTTACAATTAGTAAAAAAAGAAGAAGTATTACCAGTTAGTTGTGATATTGTTATTAAAGTAGTAGATAATGTATTAATGTATCCTGTTATATCTGCTATACAGGGTGTAGTAACACATGCTATAGTGTTAGAAGCACTGCAGAAGACGGTAGATGTTTATAGAATATCAGTTTTTGAACAGCATGTAAGTTAATTATGAAGGAGGAGATATGGCATCATTATTATTACATAAAAGACAGATTAAGCCGTCTATAATAGGTGATACAAAAACGAAAATAACCTATGATGATAAAGGGATGATAATATTTGGAGCAGATGCGACTACAGTAGATATTGCTGATAGTACAGATAAACGATACTGTACGGATGTTCAAAAAACAGTTATTGCTAATACGAGTGGTATAAATACGGGAGACCAAGATTTATCAGGAAAAGAGCCAGTTATACCTACTGGAACAGCTGCACAGTATATTAAGGGTAATAAATCTCTTGGCACAATGAATAATGTCGCTGTGGGTTTGGGCAATGTTACGAATAATGCTCAATATTATGCTGGTGGTGTGGATGTGTCTATTGCGGATGGGGGAACAGGCCAGTCATCTGCACAGTTGGCAATTAATGCCCTCACCAATGTAGAGGCAGCCATGAATGAGCAGGTATTGGCAAAAGATACAAC
>Ga0210051_1000825_pt1 | contig 30307 bp, 26 predicted proteins | sample CryGey092014_all_FD_185464 | JGI IMG/M metagenome (GOLD analysis project Ga0210051, IMG submission 185464) | Groundwater microbial communities from aquifer - Crystal Geyser CG23_combo_of_CG06-09_8/20/14_all (SPAdes) (version 2) | ecosystem: Environmental > Aquatic > Deep subsurface > Groundwater...
TATCTATATGCAAACTCTAACAGAGGAATTAACAATTTTTAAAAACGAATGGCCATTTTTCCGGTTTAAGGAAATTAAACTGCTGGGTAAGTATGAGCGGTGGCGCCAGGTGGCTAAAATATTGAATTTATTTTAATATTTTTGTATAATAATGAAATTAACATTTCAAAAGGAGGGGGATATGCTTATTTTTAGAACTTTTTGAAACATGAGAAGTTTGAGTACTATAGGGAGAATTTTCGATCTTCCATCCGTGGCAAGAAATGACTTGCCACAAAACAAAAAGGAGGAAAAAGGAAATAAAAAAGGTGGACGCAAAAAGGGGCGTAAGATAACAAGACTTAAATTGAGGAGGTAATGAATATGGCCGATTTTGACCCCCTAGGGTTTGATACCCTGCATTTTTCAGATTGTATTCCGGAAGAAGTTTGTTGCCATGAACTCTTCCCGGAATGTTTTGAAGAAGAGGAAAGATTAAATGGCGGTGGCCATAACCACCAGGCGCCGCTAGATGCTATTTTCACAGAGGAAGGTTTGCAGGTATATCCAAACTTTCCCTATAACCCGTTTTATAAGGAAATTGAGACGAAAAAATCATCCGGCAAAAACTGGGGAGTTCACCCAGATTCTCTTAATCATCTCAGTCCGTTCTTAAACGGACTATAATCACTTTCCCGCCCCCTGAACCAAAAAGGCACTTGGCTTTTAAACGCAAGTGCCTTCTTTTTTTATCCGTCATCATGAGGAGCATTAGCGACGAAGCCTGCCTGCCGGCAGGCAGGGAATACGGAAATTCCACGAACGTCAGTATTCCTAGATTCCCGCTTTCGCGGGAATGACGGTGGAGAATGCGGTGATGACAGGATAAAAAACACTCTACTCAAGATGGACAAAGCAGAAGACACTCTACTCCGGAATTACAGCTAGTAGCAGTTTAACTAAATTCTTAATACTTTATAAACTTTTAACTTTAAAACTAAAATCCCCTATCCATGGCCTCATTCGCCAATCTGTCCGCTTCTTCATTCATCTCGCGCGGAATATAATTAAAGGTTATTTTTTTAAAACTTAAGCTGATATTATAAATCTGCACGAACAAAAGGGCTAAATCCTTGTCTTTAACTTTGTATTCCCGGTTAAGCTGTTTAACTACCAGCTCACTGTCTAAATAAAAATTTAATTCTTCCGCCCCTAATTCTTTGGCTTTTTTTATAGCGGCGATAACCGCTCTGTATTCGGCCTGATTATTGGTGGTGTTGCCGATATATTCGGAAATTCTGGCTATTGCCTTTTCGTCCTCTGACATTAAAACTGCCCCAATCCCGGCCGGCCCCGGATTATTCCTAGCTCCTCCATCGGTGTAGATAATTAATTTTTTATTCTTCATAAATTTACTATAATACTTGATTTATAGTTTTTAATCGTTTGTCATTTATTATCTCTTTTATTTTATCACAATAAACACATTCTTAATTATGCCTATTCTCTTCTCGGCAATCCCGACCCCCTCTTTGTGATCCCAGGCTTGACCCGGGATCCAAGGTTATAACATATAAACGTAAATTTTACAATAAGTTTTCAATCGAATCTGACTTAAAAACTTATCTTTATATCTGCCTTCCTGCGACCCCCATGGATTGCCTGCCTGCCGGCAGGCTGGCGGGTCAAGCCCGCAATGACAAAGATTGCTTTTTATTTTATATTTATTCTAAAATACAGACAAAAAAATTCAAAATAAAAAAATAATATTGTCTTACTTTCTTGTTTTATTGTTTTATTGTTTTCTTAATATCCACAATCTTAAACTGCGCTTCGCGTCGGCCGTTAAACTCATTCATCTCAAGATAATAAACCAGATCAATTTTATCGCCTAAGCGCAAATTTTTCCATTCTTCGGCTTGGCCAAAGCCGATAGCGTAAAAAAAACCGGAGTTTTCATTTTTTAATCTTAATTTTATATGCTGGCCGTCATAACCCATATTTTTAATATCAATAACCGTCAGGCCGTAAGATGCGAATTTAGGCCTGGAATTTCCCTGCCCAAATGGCGCGAATTTTTCCATATCATTAACCAATTCCTCATTTATTTCCTTTAAATCCACCAAAGCTTCAATTTTTATTTTTGGCATTAATTCTATATTTTTTAATTCTTTATTGGCGATATCAGTTATTTTTTTTGTAAATAATTCAAGATTTTTATTTTTTAAGCTAAAACCGCAGGCGTTTTTATGGCCTCCGTATTTTTCTAAAAGCTCCCCGGCCGCGCTGATGACTGCGATTAAATTAAATTCATCTATATTGCTCCGGCCAGATCCTTTTAGCCCTTCGTCTGTTTTGGTTATTATTATCGCGGGCAGGTTATATTTCTCGCTTATTCTTCCCGCCACCAAGCCGATTACCCCTTCATTCCAAGCGCTAATCTCTAAATTCGGCGGACAAATGCCGATAATAATTTTATCTCGGCTTTTTTTATCAATCTGCTTTTCCACTTCAACTGTAATCTCCTCGGTAATTTTTTGCCTGTCAATATTTTTTTCATTCAAGTTAATAGCGATTTTTTGGGCTTCATCTTTATCTTTAGTGACCAATAATTGATAAGCGGTATTGGCGTGGTCCATCCGGCCGGCCGCATTCAAGCGCGGACCGATTTGCCAGCCGATATTCCAGGCATCTAATTTTTTGCCTGTTTCTTCCGGTAAAATTTTTGCCGCCCGCAAAAGCTCCTTCAATCCTTTCCTAGTTGTATAATTAAGCTTGACCAGGCCTTTTTTAACTAACGCCCTGTTTTCTCCTAATAAATTTACGCAATCAGCCACCGTTCCAATCGCCAATAAATCTAAGTTGGACTCTGCCATCTTTATTTTATCGTCGGCTGATAATTTTGATTTTTGGATAATGGCTTGAGCTAATTTAAAAGCCACCCCGACTCCGGCTAAAAATTTAAAAGGATATTTTTCACCTGCCATGGCCGGGTTTATCATTAGGCAATTAGGCAAATTTTCTTTTTTTTCAGGAGGAACATGATGGTCGGTAATAATAATATCTAATTTTAAACTCTTGGCATAATCAACTTCTTTTTTATTGCGGATGCCGCCGTCAACTGTGATTATCAGCTTTACTCCATTGCCGGCTATTTCTTTTATGGCCTTATTATTTAATCCATAACCCTCGGCCACTCTAGCCGGTATGTACACATCAACCTCGGCTTTTAAGGTTGATAAAGTATCAGCGAGTAAAGCGGAGGCCGTAACGCCGTCAGCATCATAATCTCCGTAAATCAAAATTTTATTTTTTTGCTTGATGTGATGAATTATTAATTTTACCGCCTCTTCCATTTGATTGAATAAAAAAGGGTCAAGAATTTGTTTAGAAAAATCAGTATTTAAAAAATAATCAATTTGCTCATTAGTATGCAAATTACGGTTGTAAAGCAACTGCAATATAACCCGGTTAAATTGGGGATTTTTTTGTATAAATGAAGAATTTATTTCAGGCATCGCTTGCCAAATTTTTCCGTTAGGTTCCATATTATTAAAATACAAAAACAAAACTCATAGTCCAAGCAACCATGGAAAAGATAATCATTAAGCTTAAGATTGTCCAAATAATTTTTATTATTTTTTTTCTCTTCATATTTTGATATAATTAATTAATTTACGAACTTTATCATTTTAAATAAATCTTTACAAACAAAAATACTTCAATTTTTGTCATCCCGGACTTGATCCGGAATCCAGGGTTAGTCGCTATTTACTTGTTAACTTTGATATTAATATTTAGATTTGCCTAAACCCTAGATTGCGGGTCGGGGCCCGCAATGACAGAGCGGTTTTATTATTTTTTAATTTAAATTATTCAATCATGAAAATTAATATTTATATATTCGCATGTTTGCATAATTTGCATAAAATTTGTAGATTTGTATTATATTATTTCTTTAATATTTTAACAAATACGTCGCTGGGGATATCAACGCTGCCTTTGCCGGCAGCCATCATCTTTTTTTTGCCTTTTTTCTGCTTTTCCAATAATTTTCGCTTGCGCGACACATCGCCGCCGTAAAGCTTGGCGGTCACATCCTTGCGCATGGCGCTTAAGCGCTCAGCGGCGATAATTTTTCCTCCCACCGCCGCCTGCAATTTAAGAGCGAACATCTGCTTGGATAAATTATCTTTTAAAATTGACACTATTTCTTTCCCGCGCTTGAATTCTTCGTCGCGATAAACAATCAATGACAAAGCTTCCACCGGCTCTTCGGCCACTAAGATGTCCATCTTCACCACGTCCGCTTCCCGATAATCCAAATATTCATAATTTATGGAGGCAAAGCCGGAACTGACACTTTTTATTTTATCATAAAAATCAGTTAAAATCGCCGACAAGGGGGTGGCATAATGAAGAACGGCCCGATATTCATCCAAATATTCCGTATTTTTGTATATTCCTCTTTTATCCTGCGCCAAGCTCATAATCGGTCCCATATAATTGCGGGGCGTGACTATATCAAGACTGACCCATGGTTCTTCAATTTTGGCAATTTCTTCAGGTGGCGGCATTTCCTGCGGAGTATGGATGATAAAATCTTTTTGATTTTTCTTAAAAACCTTATAAGCCACGCTGGGAATAGTCACGATTAATTCTTGATTATATTCGCGCCTTAATCTTTCCTGAAAAATTTCCAAATGCAGCAGGCCTAAAAATCCGCATCTAAAGCCCAGCCCCAGAGCATTTGATTGTTCCGGCTCATAAAAAAGAGCGGCGTCGTTTAATTTTAATTTTAATATCGCTTCGCGCAATTCCTGGAATTCATTTCCTTCTTTAGGGAATATTCCGGCATAGACCATCGGCTTAACCTCTTTGTAGCCTTGCAAGGGTTTGATTGATCCAGTTATGGCATCACTAAGTTTTAAATTTATTACCGTATCGCCGACGCGGCATTCATTAACGCTCTTAAAACCGGTAATAATATAGCCGATCTCCCCGGCTTTTAACTGGCCGTTAGATAAATAATCGGGCTTGAATATGCCCACATCCAGCGCTTCGCTCTCCGCTCCGGTCGCTAACAGCTTTATTTTATCCCCCTTGCTGACATGGCCGTCAACCACTCTGACATAAGCCACCACTCCTTTATATTCGTCATAATTTGAATCAAAAATTAAAGCCCGCAGGGGTTTATTTCGTAGAGACGCAAAATCTTGCGTCTTTATAGAAGATTGGTTATGTAGAGACGCAAAATCTTGCGTCTCTACGGGTTGCGGCACCCGCTCTATGACAGTATTTAATATTTTCTCCACTCCCTCGCCGGTTTTTCCGGAAGTACAGATAATTTCCTCTTCCCGGCATCCTAATAATTTGATTATTTCGTTTTTGGTTTTGGGTACATCCGCCGCCAACAAATCAATTTTATTGACGGCCGGAATAATTGCCAAATTTTGCTCCATGGCCAAATATAAATTAGCCAGTGTCTGCGCCTGAATCCCCTGGCTGGCGTCCACTAATAAAATAGCGCCTTCCACCGCCGCCAAGCTGCGGGAAACTTCATAAGTAAAATCAACATGGCCGGGCGTATCAATTAAATTTAAAATATAGCCGTTATAAGCCATAGTTACCGGCTTTAATTTTATAGTAATGCCTCTTTCCCTTTCTAAATCCATTTTATCCAAAACCTGCTCTTTCATCTTTCTTTTATCAATCGTATGGGTAATTTCCAGCATCCGGTCGGCCAAAGTGGATTTGCCGTGATCTATGTGCGCCAATATAACAAAATTCCTAATTTTCATTATTTCTTCTTTCATATAAATTATTTATACATTTATTTAACCCCTTTATTCTATTCTTATGTTTTAAATAAGGTTTTATTAATAAAAATAATTTTTCTAATGATTCTTGTTTACTAACTCTTATTCGCCATAAATTATTATTATATTTATATCCTAATTTTTTATTATAAATCTGATTTTTCAAACCGATTTTCTTTGGTTTAGGACAAGAAATATTATTTATTAAAAACCATTTATAAAACCAGATTATAATATTTTTATCATAACTATCAATTTTAAATCTTGCTTTTTTATCATAAACTCCTAAATTACCTTCTGCATCAATATATCCTGCAGCAAATGCTGATGAAAAATTATTATTTTTTGATATCCAACTATTTACTTTATCTTTTTTGGGTAATAAAAAATGAAAGCTTGTATTCACAAAACAATTAATATAATAGGAGTTATCCTTGCTGTTTTTTTTATAACTAACTTTGCCATATTTTGAAAATAAATCTTGAGTAAGTTTTAGTTGATCAATTGCAGTTGTGTGGCACCTAATCACTATAACTTCTGAATGTTTACTAGTTTGATAAACATTTAAATCTCCTAATCTAAAACCAATTAAATAAGCTTTTTCTGTTTTATCACCTGAAAAATTAAATTTTTTATATTTACTCTGAATAATAGATCTTGATAACGGCTCCATTTCAAATTCCCTCATGCGATTTAATACTGTCTTAAAACTACAATTATATAAATCTCCAATTTTATATTTTGATTTTTTTTCTTTATAATATAATCTATATAATTCTTTTTTTGAAATTTTTATTTTTTTACTCATGTATATATATTATCAAAAAATTATAAAATGTGCAATTAAGCAGAAGCTGTTAATATTCTTTATATATAAAAAAGAACTAATATTTTGTTCTTATTTTTCTTATTTCCATCCACATCTTACTAATTTTAAGCATTTCAGTCAAATAAAAAAGACGCCTCATTTAAGATAAAGACGTCTTTGATTAACTTTTTTTTATCTTGTTTATTATCTTGCCTTTATTTCTTCTTTTTAGATCTATCATACTCTTTATGTATCTTATCGCACAATGCTTTCGTCTTTCTTCTGTTAGAATCAACTTTATTTATTACACCTGCTAGCTCCTCTAAAAAGTCAGGTGGTAGTACTCCTCTTTTTCGATATTCAATTTCTCTTGATTTTTTCGGGTTATAAAATGATTCTTTCAGCATAATTTAATCCTCCCATATTTAGATTTAGACATATAATTTCTACAAGAAGTCATTTAAAAGTTTCTCAAAAGAACTTTGCTGTAATTTACTATACTTAATAAAATATGTCAAAACAGTTTGTGTTTGAAAATTTAAAAGTAATTGCTAATACGTAATTGATTTTATATTCCCCGCGCTTCGCCCTGGTCGCCTGTGGCAATTTTTTTCCACGACAGGCGGCGCTTAATGCCGTCCCAAAAATAACTAAGCTCTTCGCTTTTTAAAAACGAACAAAAGGCGATATAAACCAATATACCGCTGATGCCGGCGGCCAGCCCTTGGGTCAAAACGCCCCATAATCTGGTCATATCAATAAACGGCCAAACGATTAATTTCATGCCCTGAACAGTCAAACCGCAGGCAATCGCCGCCAGAGAAAATTTAATAGTGGAAAAAAGTATTTTTATTTCATCCAATTGGTCTATTTCAAAATGAAGTATCAGCCATAATAATATAAAATTAATTATATTGGAAATTGAAAAAGCCAGCGCCAATCCGGCTATGCCTATTTTAGCGGAAAAATAAAATGATAAAAATAAATTAACCGCCACTGTTATCAGGCCGATATAAAACGGGGTTTTAGAATTATAGCGCACATAAAAAACTCTGATTAACAAAGGAGCAAGGGCCTGAGCAAAAAGGGAAATAATAAAAAATCCCAAAGTATCAATAGTAAGTATCGTGTCCTGCCAGTCAAATTGGCCGGTGCCTAGAATAACTCGGATAATTTGCGCCCGGAGGGTCAACAGCAAAACGGTAGACGGCACAATAAAAAATAAAATCTGCCTGACAGTCAGGGAAAAACTGCTGATTAATCTATCTTTATTAAAAGCATAGGCCGACATGGCCGGAAATGCGGCAATGGCAAATGATACCCCGAATATGCCAATCGGAAAAGATTGCAGATTATTGGCAAAATTAAAGATAGCTAAAGATCCGCTCTCAAGAGTAGAGGCGATCACTGTAATCACCAGCAAATTAATCTGGACAATCGCCAAACTCATTGTCCGGGGAAGCATCATTCTGGCGATTTTTAAAATATTTTTATTTTTAAAATCAATTATTAAATTATATTTAAAGCCTAATTTAAAAACAGCCGGTATTTGAATTAATAAATGCATTATCGCACCCAATACTACTCCCCAGGCTAACCCATAAATCCCCCATAGCGGCGTAAAAAATATAGCGCCGATAATAATCCCAATGTTATATATTATAGGAGATAAGGAATAAACAAAAAATCTTTTAAAAGACTGCAGTATGCCTCCGAAGACTGCGGAAATTCCTAAAAATATAGGAGACAAAAACATTATTCTAGTTAAACTGTCGGCTAGGTTTAATTTTTCCGAAGAAAACCCCGGCGTAATCAACTTTATTATAAAAGGGGAAAAAATAATTCCCAATCCGGCGATAATAATCAAACTAACCGCTATAATATTTAAAATATTGCTGGCTAATTCCCATGCTTGCTTATTAGATTTAAATTCAAATTTATGGTTTATTAATGAGGAAAAAACCGGCACGAAGCCGGCTGACAAAGCGCCTAAAATCAATAAATTAAATATCAAATCCGGGATGCGAAAGGCCGCATAATAAATATCCAAGGTATCGCCGGCGCCGAATTGACCGGCTAAAATACGGTCCCGAAAAATACCTAAAAAACGGCTGACAATTGAAGAAAAAGCCACTAGAAGCGCCGCCGCCGTTATGGAATTTACCTTGGCTGTAAATAATTCTCTAATCATAAAATTTAAAAAATTTAAACTCTAAATCCCAGATACTAATTTCCTAACCTCCCTAGCGATCATCAGCTCTTCATTTGTCTGGATTGATAATATTTTGACTTCGCCTAAAAATTTTATTTTATTTTTAACTTCATTGCGCGTCATGGCGTTTCCAGCACCGATACCGCCGGTAAAAACTATAGCATCAACTTTTCCTTCCAATATTGCCCAATAAGATCCGATATATTTAACCAAACGATTTATAGCTATATCAAAAGCCAGCTGGCAATCGCTATTTCCTAAAGATACATTCCTAATAAGTTCTTGATAATCTTTTACGCCGGATAATCCCTTGATGCCGGACTCATAATTTAACATATGATAAACGCTGGTTATCCTTTCTTCCTCCCTAACTGCCTCATTATGGAGCAGATAAAAAATCAATCCTGGGTCAATATCGCCACTTCTCGTCATCATCACTAAACCTTCCATCGGTGTAAAACCCATGGAAGTATCAATCGGCCGGCCATTTTTAATGGCCGTGATTGACCAACCCCCTCCCAAATGGCAGGTGATTAAATTTATTTTTCCAGCCGGCTTTTTTAATTTTTGAGCCGCCTCACTCATAACATATTCATGGGAAATTCCATGAAAACCGTAACGTCTTATCTTATGCTGTTTCAACAATTCCTTGGGCAAAGCATAAGTGCGGGCTATTTCTGGCAGATTAAAATAAAAAGCTGTGTCAAACACAGCCACCTGCGGTAAATGCGGCAAAAAATTTAAAGACGCTTTGATGCCGGCTAAATTATAAGGATTATGAAGCGGCGCTAAATCATTGAATTTTTCCAATTCACTTATATTTTCGTCATTTATTAACAGAGAGCGGAAAAATTTATCTCCGCCATGAACCATCCGATGCCCAACTGCCTTTATTTCTCCAATATTAACTATTTTTCTTAATATCTGCTTTAAAGCATTTTCATGATTATTAAAATCATTTAAATTGCCTGCTAATAATTGTTTTTCATTCTGATCAAAAACCTTATATTTAATTGACGTTGACCCGCTGTTAATTACTAAAATATTAGACATAAGTTATAAAATTAAAAGTCTAAAAACCCGTAAAAACGCAAGGATTGTTTTTTTATTATGCCGGCCTCCCCTTTTGTCATACCGGCCCCCGAGCCGGTATCCAGAGTCAAAATATATAAACGTTAATTTTACAATAAGTTTTCAATCGAATCTAACTTAAAAACTTATCTTTATATCTGCCTTCCTGCTGCTCTCCCCTGGATTGCCTGTCTGCCGGCAGGCTGGCGGGTCGGAGCCCGCAATGACTGAGTGTATTTATAGTATTTCACCTCAAACGCTGTATCCGCATTAAACTTAAATTACCAACAAAATAAATATTTATAATAAATGTAAAGTATTTCCAGTCATATAATCAATAATAAAAACTATCACTATAAATGCCAAAAAAATTAAAAATAGAAATAGAATAATTTTTTTTACTGAAAAAATAACTTTCGCTGGTGTTGATATTTTTGGTTGGTTATGAGGATTTTTTTCTTGGATAATTTCTTTAATATTTATTAAGACTTTTCCATATATAAACCTTGCAAAAAAATAAGGGGGAAAAAATTTAAATATAATTATTATAATAACTAGCGGTGCAACCATAAAGATGGAGAAACCCATATTTAAAATAAAAAACAGGAAATAATTTACGGTAAATATTCTAAACCAGGTTTGCGTAGATTCTAATATGGCCTGGTCAGTGCCCTTGCCATTTTTATAATTATATAAATCCTTAATATAAAAAATGGTTTTGTATGAGGTAAAGATAATAAATAGAATAATAATAGGCCGGTTAATTACATCAGGAAGTAACCCAAATGCCCATGGGTCTGGATTGCCAATAGCCTTAAGCAGGAAAAAAATTAGCCACAAATAAACCGGAAGGCTGCCGAATAAAAATAAAAACATCGCCCATAAATAAGTCCTTTTTATTTTGGTAACTTTTGGTTTCTGTTGCTCTTTATAATTTCCTTCTTGTTTTTTTAAAGTGTTGTCTGCCAGTGTCGCTTGTAATTTTTTTTCCATAATTTTATCGTTAATTAGTTATTTAAAACAAAAAAACTAATTTTTTATATAATCACTTCTCCCATATTATTAATATCTGTAATACCGGCGGCATTGGCTTCATCTGTATCAATCTGCATACGCCAGGTGAAGGTTTTATCCACTCTGACTAACACCTCGTGAAAAGTCAGCCCACGCGGTCCGCCTACATTAACTGAAACTAATTGCCCTTGTTTCAGCTTAAATTTTTTAGCATCCTCTTCTGAAGCATGGATATGCCTATGCGCCAATATTACTCCGCTTCTAATTTTAACTTCATTCTTGGGGCCGATAATTGTCAGCCCGGGAGTATTATCAAGCTCTCCGCTTTCATGGGCAATCGCCGGTATGCCTAAATAATACGAATCTGTCTTAGAAATTTCTACTTGTGTTCTTTCTTTTAAAGGACCTAAAACACGAACATTTTTTAATTCGCTTTTTGGTGTTTTTATAGTAACTGTTTCATTGGCTGCAAAACTATGCGGTTGGGATAATTGCCGAAATAATGTCGGCTTCCTGCCTTTGCCGAATAAAACTTCAAAATCATTTTTAGATAAATGGCAATGGCGGCCAGATATTTCCACAATTATCCTATATCTTTTTTTAGGCATAGAATTAATAATATAAATAATTATAAGATATAAATTATGATTTTTTTATACTAACGAACTCGTATCGCCTAAAGGCAGGCCTAATTCTTTGGCTTTTAATACCCTTCTCATAATTTTGCCGCTTCGCGTTTTCGGTAGTTTGTCCACAAACTCAATATCTTTAATAACGGCAATCGGACCGATCTCTTTTCTCACGCACTTCCTTAATTCTAATTTCAAGGCATCGCTTCCTTTTACCCCTTGCTTTAAAATGACAAAGGCCTTTATAACTTCGCCTTTAATCGGATCAGGCACGCCAATGGCTCCGGCTTCAACTACTGATTTATGGGAAACAAAAGCGCTCTCCACTTCAGCGGTGCCGATTCTGTGCCCGGCCACTTTTAAGACATCGTCCGTCCGTCCTTGAATCCAAAAATATCCGTCTCTATCTTTAAAGGCCACATCGCCGGTAAAGTATGCGCCTTTTATTTCTTGCCAATAAGTTTTAATATATCTTTTCGGATTGTTAAAAATTGTCCTGATCATGCTCGGCCATTGGTTTATTATTACTAAATATCCGCCCTTGCCTATTGGCACTGGCTTTCCTTTTTTATCCACTACTTCCGCTTTAATCCCGGGAAACGGCTTGCCGGCGCTACCGGGCTTTAAAGTGGCGCACGGCAGAGGGGTGATCATATTAGAGCCAGTCTCTGTTTGCCACCATGTATCCATAATCGGGCATCTTTTCTTGCCGACATATTTGTAATACCATTCCCATGCCTCCGGATTTATCGGTTCTCCCACCGTGCCTAGGATTCTTAAACTCGGCATTTTGTGCATCTTAGGCCATTTTGCTCCGTATTTCATCATGGCTCTTATTAATGTCGGCGCCGTATAAAACACATTGACCTTGTATTTTTCAACTATTTTCCATATTCTATCTGGCTTAGGCATATCCGGTACGCCTTCATACATCACAGTAGTAACACCGGCTAATAACGGACCGTAAATAATATAACTATGGCCTGTTATCCAGCCGGGATCAGCGGTACACCAAAATCTTTCATCGCCGTGCAGATCAAACACCCACTTGATTGTCCTTAGAACTCCGACCATATATCCGCCATGGACATGAACAACCCCTTTTGGCTTGGAAGTCGTCCCGGAAGTATATAAAACAAATGCCGGATCCTCGGCATCCATTTGGGCGCACTTAGCTTCAGTCGGCATTCCTTTGACAAAATCATGGTACCAAATATCTTTTCTTTTATTGAATTTAACTTTATTTTTGTTATTCTTAACGACAATAACCTTTTTAATGGTCCGGCATTCTTTGATGGCCTCATCAACAAACTCTTTATAATTAATAATCTTTCCTCTCCTGAAACTACCATCGGCGGTAAATAAAATCTTAGCCCGGGCGTCATTAATTCTGTCCGCCAAAGCTTTGGCGGAAAAACCGGCAAAAACAACCGAATGCATCGCTCCGATTTTAGCGCAAGAGAGCATAGCTACGGCTATTTCCGGAATATTAGGCATATAAATTGCCACTCGGTCTCCTTTCCTTATCCCTTGTTTTTTCAAAGCGTTGACTAGTTTATTTACTTCTTGATAGAGCTCCCAATAAGTAAGTTTCCGCGATCGCCCGGTTTCATCTTCCCAAATAATAGCCAGCTTCTTTTCTATCTTTGTGCCGATATGCTTATCCAGCGCGTTATAAGCCAAATTGCATTTGCCGCCGATGAACCATTTATAAAATGGCTTATGGCTTGAATCAAAAACTTTCCGCCAGGGTTTAAACCAAACTAAATCACGAGCCGCTTCTTCCCAAAATTTTATCGGATTTTCCAATGATTTTTTTATAATCGCATTATAATCTTTAATATTGGCTTCGGCTAATATTTTTTTTGCAGGCCGATACTTCTTTTTTGAAGCAAGTAATACTTCTGTTAATTCTCTTTTATTGGCTTTGGTCAACATAAAATTAAAATTTAATAATTAAAATATTGAAAAATTATTTTTTATAAATAAAATCAATTTCTCTTTTTGTTAATAACCCGTTCTGGGCCCCTTGCTTGCTTATAACCGAAGCGGCATTTCTTGACGCTAATAGCATTGCCTTTTTTATATTACCTTTGAATATATTCAAACCGACAATAAAAGATGACCCGAACGCATCGCCAATGCCGGTGGTATCAATTTTCATTTTCTCTTTTATCACTTTTTGATAATATAATTTCTTTCCATCAAATGCCTTAGCACCGTATTTTCCATTGGTAATAAGCACTATTTCCGGACCCCATTTTTTTATTATTTTTAATAAATTATCAATATCATTTAAATATTTTACGGGCTTATTTTTATATGCTTTATTTGATGCCACCAATTCCAATGCTTCATCCTTATTTATTATCAGCACTCCGGTTTTTTTAATATATCCGCTGATTATTCCCATTCCGCTTTTTAGCTGTATATGGCCGGGATTCCAAGCGATTTTTGCTTTTTTTAAGCTAAAAACGCTATCCAGCGCCTTGCTCCATTCGCCGCTAAGCGAAGTCATGTATATCCATTTAGTATTTTTTAATTTGGACAACTGGAATTTGCTTATCTGCAGTTTAGCATTAGCCGCCCGATTAGAAAAAACTATATGCTCATTATCCTGGCCGACAAGCAAAAAGGAAAATCCGGTTTCTGCCATTTTTGTTAATTGCACCAAACTGATATTTACATTATGCTTCTTTAAATTTTTTAATATGCGCTCTCCCCTATCGTCATGCCCAAGCGATATTACACAGGCCACTTTTAATCCTAGGCGCGCGACACAAACAGCGGCATTGGCCGCCCCGCCGCCGAAAGTGGAATAAGAGCTGTTTATTTTTATTTTCGCGCCATACTCAAAAGCCATCAACTTCTGTCGGAGCACATCTTCCTTATTATCTATTAAAATGCCTTCATTGGTGTAAAAAGTAATATCTTCGGTAGCGCCGCCGATAGTGATAATATCAAATTTCATATAACTTATATTTTACGAATTAAATTATAAATTTACGAAAAAAAATTCGTCATTCTCATGTTTTTATTATATCATAAATTCAGACAAATAAAAAAGGGATGAAATTCATCCCTGTCTAATTTGTTTAATCGAAGAACTGTGGCAAAAATTGCAACATCTTCTATATCTGTTCCTTATTAATAAGAGCCCATCTTTTCCATGAGATTACAATCTTTTTTCCAATCTTTTAAAACATTTATTAACTGTTTTAAAGCATTTTTCTCATTTTTATACACAATAGTATAAAGTACACCAGGATTTCCCCTTAAAAGGCGAGAAATTTTTTTCTTCTCCAGTTTTTTCTCTTGGAGCAATAATATTATCGGTATTTTGCTCCTGTTTGCCATTTCAACTTCAATACCGCCACCCCAGCTCGGTGCCAACGCCGCTACAAGCAAAATACTTGTGCGTTTGCAAACTTGGCGGCGTTCCGCCCTGTCAACATCCCACGGGGTATAATCAGAATTTTTTATCGGATCATAATGCTCGTGGGGAACGAATGCTCTGACACCTAAAATTTTCTTACAAATACCCGCTATTGATGAATAAAATAATTTTGCTTTCTCCTGCTCCCTTTTGGGTAATTCCGTCAAAGGTCCGCAAACATATCCGCTCTTTTCATTATCAATTTTCATTTCTAATACCTCCTGATATGGTTTAAAATGACCAAATTATTTCAAATTCCAACGCCGAAATTCCATTACCGCAAATCCTGTATTTTTTTGTTAAGTTCGTCTCTTTGTTCCTTGGTTATTAAATAAATATTATCGCTATCCGCTTTTTTCGCATAATACAATTCTTCTCCGTTATCATTGCCAATCATAAGAGTATTATCAATGCCTTCGCCGGATGCTTCCACTATTATTAAATTTTTTTCCAGTCCGGTGTTGGCAAAATCCTGTGCTGGAATATCCTCGGCGCTTAAACTTGATATCAGGGAAACAATTTTATCTATTTTAACTTCATCCACGCTGAATTTATAAGGCAAGTTTCCTTCCCATTCACCGTTTATTTTTTCAATGTTAAATTCTCTTCCCGGATATTGGAATCTTAATTTATTAATTTTATCTTTGGTTGATGAAAAAATAGTCTTATCTCTCCATTCCGGCTGGCTAAAAGTTGAAAGCAAGTTAAGATTCAGGGAATAAGTCTCATCAATATCGGGGCGAGAAATATATACGCTTTGATAATCACTGCCGATACTGCCGATTATAAAATCTTTAATCAAATTTCCGCCGGCAAATAATTTTATATTAAGGCCGCTCGCTTCATCAGTCAAAAATTCCTGTTTTTTTTCTTTTACAGCGCTGATTAATTCCAATTTTGATTCTTTCAAATCATTCAAGGATTTATTCAGGTTAGCGGCCATTGAATCGCTTGCATAAAAATCTTTGGTGCCACTGATTTTCCATTTATCTCCTTCTTTTTCCAATATAGTATCGTTGACGTTTTGCTTAATCTCTATTTTGCTTATAATATTTGCCTCAACCCCGGCCAAAAAATTTTTTGGAGAACTGCTTTTAATTTTCCAATCTTGAAAAGGCCCTTGATATAAATAGGCCAAAGCTATCAATACTATTAAGATTGTCCCTAAAATCAAATTTTTTTTGGTCATATATTATAAAAATAAACTCTAAACAATAAATCAATATATTAAATCCGAATTAAAAATATTATTTCTATACGCATGTTCGTATAATTCTCTTATAACTCGTAGCTTCGCATTATATGTATTAAATATCATCCGTAAACCGGCTTTTTCTTCTAATAAAATATCTAAACATTCCTAATATTATTACAATAAATGTTAATCCGAAAATATTAAAATACCTGATAAAGTTCCTGGCTCCGTCTGATAATTCTTTAATCGGCCGGGCAGATATTGATTTAGCCCTTATTTTAATCAAATCATTGTCCAAACTTAAAGTGTCAGCTAAATTCTGGAAAAAAATCAAGCCATCTCCGTTTCCTCTTAAAAATCCGTCCTGCATAAAGTCACTGTCTCCAACAACAATTAATTTACCGGATTCGGTTGCCCCATTTCCGTAAGCGCTGTTTATTTTTCCGGAAATAGCTATCGCTATATTTTTTGGGCCGATATTTCCGACCGGAGAAAATGCCTGCTGGGGATTTAAATTAAAATTATCTTCCTGGGTCCAGCTTTTATCGGTAGTTTTGACAATATAGGAAATTTTAGTGCCGGAACTTATTTTATTTTCAATTATATCCAAACTGCTTGCCCAAGGAAGCACTAAGCTCTCCAGGCCGGAAACGGCCGCATTATCTTGGTCAAAACCGTCCTTTTTAATATTTGGCCAAAACGGGTAAGGGGTGGAAAAAGTAATAAATCCTTGATTAAACGAAGCTATGCCGGCTGAAACATCCAAAACTAAATTTTGGTTTAATTTAAAGCCGTAATTTTCCAGCCAAGCGCTAAGCCCCGTATTATTTTTTTCAGCCGCCAACCCCTCGCCCAGCTTTACTCCATCCGCTAGAATAAGCATTGCTCCGCCGCGCATTAAGAAAGCGTCTAATTTTTTCAATTGATCATCTGCAAATTTATCTTTAGGGCCGATAATAATTAAAGTATTTACATCTGCGGCAATATCTGATGCTTGGGTTAAATCAACCGTTTGCATCTGATATAATTCCTGTAATTTTTTATAAGCAATGGTTATTTCTTTATTTATATCAGACGTTAAGTTGCTTGATACTATGCCTATTACGCTGTTTATCTGCTTAGTGGCTTTCTTAATGTTTAAAGTAATCTGATATTCTAAATCTTGAATATTTTGTACAACCGGAATAACTTCTGTCTGATCGCCGTATTTTATGGCCATGCCCAAATAACCGTTTACAACCTGATATTTATCTTTTTCCATTACATTAAATTGCACTTGCGGGATTCCCATCATCATGAGTTCTTGCTTTATATTTTCATCTTCACCTGGATTAATAAATTCAACTCTTATTTTTCCATTGGAATAATTTCTGTACGAATCCAATATGTCGCCGACTTCCTGCCTTAAAACGATATAATCGCTGGGCAAATTTTCTGAAAAATAAACTTTGACACTAACAATATCTTCTAAATTTTTAACCGTATTTTTACTAACCTGTGATATGGAATAATCATTATTTTGCGTCAAATCCCAGCGAAAAAATAAATTATACGAAAAAAAATTAATCACTACCAATAAACCGATAACAATAATTACAGTTATGCCAAAATCTGTTTTCTGTTTTGTTTTCTTAGTAAATTTCATAATCTAACTTTATAATTTAAAAATTTTAAAATACATATGATTATTTATAAATTTTTATTTCCATGCTCTATCGCCGATTATCTTAGCGTTCAGCCATAAAAATATAAATATAAACGATCCATAATATATAATATCTTTAGAATCAATCACGCCTTTGGCAATATTCGAAAAATGGCTGGATAGCCCCAAAAATCTCATCAAAGGCTGTATAAATTGTGGGGCGCCGGCTACGGCAAACTCGGTTCCAATTATAAACGCGGCAAAACAGGCCACCAGGCCTAAGACAAAAGCGATTATTTGATTTTTGGTTAAGCCGGAAATAAACAACCCTAAAGCAAGATAAGAGCCGCCAAGTAGAAGTGCCCCCAAATAGCCGCCAATGACCGGGCCTAAATCAATATTTCCCAAAAATGAAACTGAAATCGGCAGAGTAATAGTTAATATTAAGGTAAAAAACATAAAAGCTAACGCTCCAAAAAATTTAGCCAATACTACTTGCCAATCCGTTACCGGCAAGGTCAATATAAATTCAATAGTGCCGCTCTTTTTCTCCTCTGCCCAAAGACGCATAGTTAAAGCCGGAGATAAAAATAAAAATATCCAAGGCAATAAGGAAAAATATTGGCGGATATTCGCCTGCCCGATTAAAAAGAAAGAATTGAAAAACAGCCAATTGCCGGCTATTAAAAATACACCGATAAAAATATAGGCGATGGGCGAATTAAAATAGTGCATTAATTCCTTTTTAAAAAGAATATAAGTTGTTTTTAAATATTTATTATTCATATATTATTTTTGTTTATATACATTTGCTATTATAGGTTTTTATCTCTCGCCATCCTAAACAGAGTAAAGGATCTCGCGGCTTAAGATATATTCGTTTTTCAACGAGATTCTTCGTTGCGCTCAGAATGACGGTAATATTTATTTAGTTAGCTCCCTAAAAACATCCTCCAAACTCACTTCTTTTTTATTAAACTCCAATATGCTCCAGCCGCTATCCATAACCGTGGTTGATAAATATTCGCGCAAATCAACCCCGGGCTTTGATTTTATATTATATCCATAAATATCCGCGGATTCTTTATCTTTAATATCAATTTTTTCTACATTTTCCATGGCTTTTAATTTATCCAGCACTTCCTCTTTATTCCCCTTAATTTTTACATAAATCATTCCGCTACTTTTAATTTTATTAATCAATTCCTGCGGACTGCCCTCGCCGACAATTTTACCTTCATTAATAATTATTACCCGGTCGCAAACTGCGCTGACTTCGCTCAAAATATGAGTTGAAAATATGATGGTTTTTTCCTTTCCTATTTTTTTTATCAAATCCCTTATTTCGGCAATTTGGTTTGGATCCAAGCCGGTGGTGGGCTCGTCTAAAATCAAAATATCCGGCTCGTGCATAATCGCCTGGGCCAGCCCGATGCGCTGGCGATAGCCCTTGGATAATTCTTCTATGGGCTTTCTGATTACCTTTCTAATGCCACATTCTTCACTGACTTTTTTAATCCTTTTTTTGATTTCGCTTTTAGGTATTCCCCTAATTTCCGCAATAAATTTCATATATTCATAAACCCTCATATCGTCATATAAAGGAACTGTCTCGGGCAAATAGCCAATTTTTTTCTTTATGGATAGAGAATCCTTTTCTCCGTCCAGGCCGTCAATTTTTACCTGGCCGCTTGTGGCCGACCAGAAAGAAGTAATGATTTTCATAGTAGTGGTCTTGCCGGCTCCGTTCGGCCCTAAAAATCCTAATATTTCCCCCCTTTTTACCTCAAAACTGATATTATTCAATACTGTTTCCGAACCGAATTTTTTTGTTAAATTTTTTATCTCAATCATATTTATAAATACAAAATAAAATAATTAAATATATACGAAACTAACGAATTAAAAATGAAAACTTTATATTATCAATAAAACTTACATAATTATATAACAAATAAAAACATTATGGCAAGACCTTTGATTGTGGATAAAATATTAAATAATAATATTTCTTGTTTAATTGCTTTATTGTTTTTTTCTTAATGCTATTTAAATTCATCTAATTCTACCGCCTTTATTATAACTTTATTTCCTCTTTGTATTTTCAAGCCAACCTTATCTCCGGGCTTATATTTCTGGATTACGGAAAGCAGGGTATTTTTGTCGGCTATTTTAATAACGTTTATTTCAAAAATTATATCCCCTTGGACTAACCCCCCTTTGGCCGCCGACGAATCGACCGTAATGGCCGCCGAACCATCCTCGCCCTTGGTAATCCAAGCTCCATCTTCTCTAACTAATCCATTATCTTTAGCTATCTTAGAAGTAATCATCATATAGCGCACGCCTAATCTGGGCCTGATTATTCGGCCCGATTCTTTAGCGCTTTTTATCACCGGCCGGACATCATTAACCGGTATGGCAAAGCCGATTGCCGTACCGCCTTCATCTATAGCCATATTTATGCCGATTACTCTGCCGAACAAATCAATCAAGGGGCCGCCGGAATTGCCAAGGTTGATTTCCGCGTCTGTTTGGATAGCATCATCAAAACTGCCGGCATTGCCGGTAGAATCGGTAGCCACCAAATTTCTGCCCAATCCGCTGACAATTCCTTTGGTAGCGCTGTTTTGATAGCGGCCCAAAGAATTGCCGATAGTGATTACCGTTGAGCCGATTTGCAACTGATCGCTGTCTCCTAATTCAACCGTCGGCAGATTTTTATCAAAAATTTTCAAGAGAGCCAGGTCGTTTATCGGGTCTTTGCCGATTAGCTGGGCGTAATATTCCTTGCCCGTATTTAATATTATACGAAATTCAGCGGTCTTGTCTTCCGCCACATTAATTACGTGCTTATTGGTTATAATCAAGCCGTCGGCGGAAATAATAAAACCAGTGCCGGAACCCTTTTCTGTTTTTTTCTTCACGACATCTTTTTGACCGGTGGATGAATTATAAGAAGTATAATCCTCCTGATCATAAACAATAATGCTCACTACGGCCGGAATAATTTTATTAATCGCTCTGATAGTCGCTTCCTGGTCGTCTAGCGACAAGTCATCGGCTTCTATTTGTTTTATATTTTTTTGTAAATAATTGTCTAAATAAAACCCAAATCCTAAGCCAATAAAAAATATTAGAATTATAATTATTATTAATTTTTTAGAAATATTTTTCATTATTTTAATTAAATTATTTATCATTTTATTTTAAATACAAAAACTTTTTTCTTCCTGCATTTTCTTTCTGCCATTCTTATTTTATTTCTGCCGTCCTTGACTCTCTTTCGTCATCCTGAGGAGTGATAACGACGAAGCCTGCCTGCCGGCAGGCAGGGATCCCGTTGCCATTGCTGTAATCTACGGGATTCTTCACTGCGCTTCGCTCCGTTCAGAATGACGAATGATTTAAATACAAAATAATCCATCATATTCTAAAAAACTCTTTGGCGTTATTAGTGGTAATCTCCTCAATTTTCTTTAATTCAATACTTTTAATTTCAGAAATTCTTTTTGCTACATTAACCACTAACCTTGATTCGTTCCTTTGCCCGCGAAACGGTTCCGGAGTCATGAACGGGCAATCGGTTTCAATCATAAATTTATCATTAGGCAGTTTGCGGATTAAATCATCCCACTGTTTGGAAAAAGTTATCAAGCCGGTAAAAGAAATATTTAAGCCCAAAGAAAAATATTCCCAAGCCATGTCTTCGTCGCCGGAATAACAATGCATAACTCCCCAGGCGCGCCCTTTGGGCAATAAATGCCTGTATTCCTTTTTAAAATCTTTCAGTATGGCCATTAAATCATTATGCGCTTCCCGGCAATGGATAATCACAGGCAAATTAAGCGCCCCGGACAACTCAAGCTGTTTTATAAAAATATTTTTCTGGAGTATTTTCGCTTTGGCTTTATCTTTTACTTTTCCTAAATGATAATAATCAAGGCCGATTTCGCCGATAGCGACCACTTTTTCAAATTTCGCCACCTTTTCGTATTCTGAATAATTAAACTCTTCTTGGCTGATCTCCGCCTCTTCCCCGGCTTCTTCGCCCATGGCATGGATCGGATGCAGCCCGACGGCGGCATAAACGCCTTTTTCATATTTATTGGCCAACTCCAAAGCCCGGCGGGAAGTTTTTATATCCGCGCCGACTAAAATCATCCAAATATCATTATCAAGCGACCGGCGGATAACCTCGTCTTTATCCTGCCGGAATGCGTTAAAATTTATATGCGCGTGGGTATCTATATACATAATACATATTACCATTTAAGCCCCCTTGATAAGGGGGTATGGGAGATTCTTATTTTCTACCCCTTTTAATAAATGGGGCTAGGAGGATTTTTGCTTTCTTATCTTTAAATATAATTTAAAATTAAAAAAACTATAGCATGTTTTTTGTGCTATTTTTTAATTTTTAATTTAAGAATATAAAATTATTACTGCTGTTGATCAGAGGAAGAATCGTCTTGCCCTTCTTTAGAAGATGTCTGCTCGTCCGATGTCTGCTTGTCCTCTTTCTTTCCGCTCAATAAATTTTTTAGCCAATCAGTGAATTTCATAAATTTTTTTTAATTTCTTAATATTTTAATATTATTAATATCTATTATATCAATTATCTTTGAAGGCAGATTTATTATTTTACCGGCATCAACCGCTAAATCCGGCAACTCAGTTTTTTTCTCCCTCCTGACAATGGGGGGAGTACCGTCTCGCCTTCGGCTTGCCGAGGCGAAGGGGGAGTTAGTTCTACCCCCCTGACAAGGGGGGTAAGGGGGGTTCTTAAAATATTTTTCTAAATTATCCAAATTATTAATATTTTTTTTCCCGCTTATATTTAAGCTGGTAGAAACAATCGGAACATTAACCTTCTTTAATATTGTAATTAATAAATCATTTTTTGGCAATCTAATTGCCAAATTGGCGCTATTTTTAGCCAATTCATTAGAAAGCAATCCCCTTCCTTTTAAAATAAAAGATACGGGCTTGCCTCTGGACATCCGATGTCCTGCTCGGACATCGGATGTCCAAGCAGACAAATAATCTTCTTGTTTTTTTGACACATAGCAATATTTTTTCAGCATTGATAGACTGCTTACTAATATCAATAACGGCAAATTTTTATCCCTTTTTTTTATTCTATAAATCTTATTTATCGCTTTCTTATTAGTAGCTAAGCAACCCAGCCCGTAAATCGTATCAGTCGGATAAGCAATCACCTTGCCTCTATTCAAATAATCAACAATTAAGTCTATTTCCGTTTTTTTTATTTTTTTTAAATTAATTTTTATCTTTTTCATTTTAATATAATATATTTTTGTCATTACGAGGTTATAAAAAAAAGAAGGAATCTTTTTTTTATTCGTCATTACGAGGAGCGAAACGATAGTGTAGCGGCGTGGCAATCTCGTTATTCCCTAATTAGGTTTTAATCAAAATCTTTGTCTTTTATCAACGCTAATCTGTTTTCCCGAGATTGCTTCGTCATTCCGCTTCGCTCCATTCCTCGCAATGACGAAAGAGTATGTTATGCTAAGAGCGGAATAAAAGTGCAACGACGCGGCCCTGCTTGCCGGCAGGCAGGAATCTAATGCCTTCTGTCATCCCGAGCTTCGCCGAGGGATCTCTTTTTAATTGCATTAAACTTTATTAATTTATTAACATTATTTAGCCGCAATAATTTCTAAAATTTTTTTATTTTACAAACAACAATCAAATCTCACTTCGCTCTCTTTAATATCCTCACCACGCCCCTATCCGCGTCCACCTCCACCAAATCCCCATCTTTTAAAACTTTAGTCGCTATTTTCGTGCCGATGATGCAAGGTTTTTTCATTTCACGAGCAATAATTGCAGCATGCGATATTATCCCGCCTTCATCTGTAACAAAAGCCGAAGCTTTTCTCATTCCACCAATTAATTCAGGAGTAGTCATGCTAGCAATAAAAATTTCTCCTTTCTTTATTGTGTTTGCTCCCTTCGGGGTAAAAACAATTCGAGCCTTACCCCTCACTAACCCTCGATATCCGATTTTACCTTTTATTTCGGATATGGCTTTTTTATTTAAACTTAAAAATTCTTTTATTTTTTCTTTTTTAATAATTCTAGAAACATCTTCTTCTCCAAATTTTATTTTAATTTTTCCGTTCCACAGCATTACAAAAAAGAAACGCTGTCTTTCTAAAATATTATTCGGAATTTCTTTATTTTTAGTCCAATTTAAAAATTCATATTGAGTTGTAGCTATTATCTCTTCTTTATTAAAACCTAACTTCTTGATTGTTTTTCGAAGTGCCCAAAGTGCCCGTGTTTGTGATGCTTTAGCTTCATCAAATACATACGCCCACCATTGAGCAATAGAAACAAGCCATGCGATATACTGATCAAAAATACTGCTAAAATTATCTTTCCCCTCTGGTTTCGGCTTTTTGTTTAAATTAAAATTTGCAGTAATCTCCCGAAAATAATCCTTTGGCTTCCATTCCACCGTTTGATATTCGGAATGAAAAAAACCAAATCGTTGAGAAAGTTTTTTTGCTTCCCGATAGGCACACTTCTTATTTAAAATTTTCATTTTATATTTAACTTTCAAATTTTCAATCGCACGATGCTCTCTAATAGCTAGCGGCTCTTTGTAGGGCTGTATTATATATGGTTCGATTTTTTTAAACCTTTTCGCGCCTAGCATATCTTTGATTTTATTATAAATATTTTGAGAAATATAATAAGCTGCTAACATATAGCTCATATTTGATCGAAATTTTTCGTACAAAAATATGCAATCTTTCCTTGTTTTTCCATGTTTTAATAAAATATTTTCCTTTATGTCAGCTTCAATAGTTTTAAGGATTTTTTCAATTTTATAATTCTTTTTATCAATAAATTTTTGAAGATTTGAATATTCGGATTTACCATTGTAGTCAAAAACAGCGGTCAATGGGGTATTAAATCTAATATCTAAATCCTTATCTCTTCTCCAAATAAAGCCTTCTAATTTTATTCCACGCCTCAAAGCATCGGCTTCGGTTACCCACACGAGTAAAGGCGCATTTCTAGCTAATATTTTTTTCCATTTATCTACCATTTATTTTCATCTATATAAAATTTAACATGTATTTTAATCTATCCTTAAAATTTTAACATCTCCCTATCTATATCAACTTTAATTACACTGCCATCTTTTACTTTAATTTACTAATAAATTTATAAACTACAACATCGTTATCAGCCGCAACTGTATCCCTTACTACAAAAGCTACGGGACAGACAAAATAATATTTATAACGTCGTAATCAGCCGCGACTGCACTATATAAAACTTGCCTTTCGCGTAGGCCCATTCTATGTCTTGGGGCTTTTTATAATGCTTTTCAATTGAAACGCAAATTTTCGCCAGCTCTACGATTTGCTTGCCGGTTAATACTTGTTTTTCCTGTTTAATCTTCGGCACTATATTGGTTTTCACCCCGCCGCCGGCTTTCCGATTTATCATTTTTTCCTGCTTGGAAATATTAATATCTATTATGCTGAAATCCCTTTTATCCAATACACAAGAATCAGGAGTGATGGAGCCGGAAACAATGGCTTCGCCCAAGCCCCAGCCGGCTTCTATGATCATCTGATTTTTATCTTCCGTGACCGGATGAACAGTGAAGCAAATCCCGGAAATTTCTGACTCTATCATAGTCTGCACCACCACGGCCACGCTCACTTTGGTTTTTAAAAGTTTTTTTTCATTGCGGTAAAAAATCGCCCGCGGCGTAAACAGCGACGACCAGCATTTTTTCACATTTTCCAATAATTTTTTTTCCGTGGTATCCAAGTAAGTTTCCAGCTCTCCGGCCCATGAAGCCACGGACGAATCCTCGGCCGTAGCGCTGGAACGAACGGCTACGAACAGACCCCACCCAACCCCCTCCTTCGTAAGAAGGAGAGACTTTTTACTTATCCCTTTAGCATACTCCCCTCCCCTTGCGAAGGGGAGGGTTGGGTGGGGTCTGTTTGATAATTTATAATACTCTACCAATATTTCTTTTTCCAAATCTTTAGGCATTGGCGCGTCATGGATTAAATCCCGGATTACATTAGATGCGCGGTCAACCGAATTTATATCTTTATAATTGATTTTATCCAATTCTGCCTCCACTGCCACATTTAAATTCTCTTCACCAATACTTTTGTCAATATATTTCTTTTTTATTTTTGGATACGGCGACTCAATTAAAAATCTGTCAAAAGCCGGCGCTAATATCACAAACCCAGGCGGAACAAGTACTGAGATAGCTTGCCCGCCAGAGCTTTGGCGCAGATTGGTCATCTCCCCTAAACTCGCGCCCTTACCGCCGGCAATACCAACATCTTTTTTAGTTAATTCTTTGAATGTTTTAATTAATTTTGACATACTTTTCAATTTACATTTTTTAATACTTTTTCATCGAATAATTTTCTTTCATCAATAATATCTTGTAATAATTTATTATATTAATAATAAATAAATTACCAAAGATATTTAATAATTAACTATTTATTTAACTATAATATTTACGGGGCTTCAAATCGAGCTCTAATATAGTAAACCTTTTCAAATAATTTCTTTACTTCTATAAATCTTTCATCACTCTCATTCACGGACTCCTTATTAATTAATAATTCGTAGATATCAACACCACCTCCTGGCTCGCCAGTATCTGCGTATTCATATTTAAAAGAATATTTTTTACCCTCCAAATCAAAATTCACATCTTTACCTTCGACACTTAGAGTTTTTAAAATTTCCTCGACTTTATTATCTTCTGAGGATTTTTTCTCAATTTTTTGATCAAATTTCATAATTTTTATTCCACTGTTGCGGATTATTATTTATTAATATATTAAACCTCCATTATATTTTCTTGACAACTCCCCTATCCGCGTCCACCTCCACCAAATCCCCGTCTTTTAAAATCTTGGTAATTACTTTTAGTCCTACTATGCACGGAATATTTAATTCCCGGCTAACAATAGCGGCGTGGCAAGTTAGCCCGCCCTCATCGGTAATAATAGCGCTGGCTTTTCTTATGGCCGGCATTAGATTTGGATTAGTTGCGAAAGAAACTAATACGTCGCCATTATTCATTTTTGCCATATCATCAGGCGTATTTACAATTATTACTTTGCCTTTGACTTTACCCGGACAAGCGGTTTGCCCCATAAACTCTCTTGCTGAAAAATTAATTATCTCCTTTTTAATATTTTTCACAAAAGCTTCTGCGGTTTTACCTTCTAATAACTTAACTGATTTGCCTGATTCGCATGCCAAAGCGCATAATTTCATCCTTTTATTTATTTTCCCTAAATCAATCTGCCCTTTTCCCAAACTAGCTTCCAACTCTCCGGTCAACATAAATCTCAACTGCTTTAATGATATATTCAATCTCCGAGCCATTACTTTTAAAAGCGGCTCAATAAGATAATAGCAATACGATTGCTGCTCCCGGCGCCAGTACTTTATGAATGAAACATTCTGTGCTAATAAAATCAAATCTCGGTGATATTTATTCGGTTGTAGTCTTTGTAAATACTTTTTCTGCTTATTTACTAAATTTTTTTCACTTTTTTTAATTTCCCTAATTTTATTTTCGGTCTTAATCTTTCTTGTTAAAATATCCTTTATTGTTAAAATTAAATCACTGTAAGTTAAAGCCGGTCCTTCATACACATAAATTACATATGCAAATTTTTTTATATGTTCTGATATTTTCTTATAAATATTTTTATAAAGTTTCGGCAAGGATGCCATTATTTCTTTTTGAGATTTATTTAAGAATAAAGATGTTAATCTTTTATTCTGTTTTATTAGCGTAATAATATTAAATAAATCAATTTCTTCTTCTCTGGTGGCTGTTCGTTTTGGCGCAGTTGTTAAAACCGAAAAATAATCCGAATATTCTTTCTGGTTGACAGAATCCTTTAAATATTTAGAAAGGGCGTCTGAAATATAAGTAGTGTCCTGAAAGTCCAATAACACTATGCTTAGGCCGAATTCATAAACCTTTTTATTCAATTGATTAAACTTTTCATACAACTGATACAATCCGTTGTTTGGCAAATATTTTAAATCCATTTGATTCACTTTTTTAGAATAAACGAATAAATCATCCATTAATTCTTTCAATTTTTCAATAATGCTATTCAAAAAATCCATATTTTGCAAAACTTTCTCAGCAAAAGGAGCGCTTACTTTTTTCCAATCCGATCTTTTAATTAAATATTGGCATGAATTATCCTCATATTTTTGGGCGAAGAATTCCAGATCTCGGCCGACTGATTTTTTAATTCCGTTTGTAAAGGCTTCAATCAGCGAAAAGTTAGGAAACAAGCTAACTACATATTCCTTCGCTATATGCGACCATTTTTCTTTTTTTGGGTTCATATTTTTATTTTAACTTTTTAACTATTCCCCTATCCGCGTCCACCTCCACCAAATCTCCATCTTGCAAAACTTGCGTAGCGATTTTCGTGCCAACGAGGCAGGGAATTCGCAGCTCTCGGGAAACAATCGCGGCATGGGCGGTCATACCACCCTGGTCGGTAATAACAGCCCTGGCTTTGCGCATCACCACAATAAATTCCGGCGAAGTCATGCCAGCCACTAATATATCTCCCTTTTTCATTTTTCTGCCATCTTTAAATGGATTTTTTATTATTTTAACTCTGCCTTTTATTTTAGACGCGCCCTTGCCCCGGCTTACCACCTGCCCTTTTATTTCTCTTACGCCATCAGTTTCAACATTAAGGTAATCATTGATTGCTTTTTTAATAATTTTTTTATCCGTGATTGTTTCTAATTTATTTTTTTCAGAATAAATAATAAAATATTTCTTGCGCTTATTTATTTCTTTTTTTGTAAATTTATTTTTTTTATTCAGTATAGCTAAAAGTTCATGGGTAAAGCACCATTGTAATTCATTAAATTTCCACCCACTTCTTCTTACTATCTCGCGCAAAAATTTATCCCAAAAAAACTGGATTCGCCAAATATAGCTTTTTCTTAAATCCTGCCACCAGATTGATTGGCTTAATTGGTCGGCAATTAAAGCTATATCATTATTTAATTTTAATTTTCTGATTAATTTTTTCTTTTTTATTAAATTATCATGAATATTTTTCTTAATTTCATTAATTTGTTTGTCCAGATTTTTTTTATATTTCTTAATCTGACTTAAAAAATATTCTTCATTTAAAATACGGTTCCCGCCGTAGCTATTTAAAAGCCAATAATATTTATTAGCATGATTTTTTAAGGCGATATTAAATTCTGGCTTATTTTTTATTTTAGCTAAAGCCAATAAATCCAACTCTTCTTTTTGGAAAAAAGAATATTTAATCGGCGCGCTTAAAATTTCCATATATTCTCCGGCTTTGTCTTTATATAATTTTTTTAGCTTATTATTTAAGAAATACTCTCCTCCCCAATTGGCAATTTCTGGCACATGAACTATTAGCCAAAATTTTATGTTAAAATCATAAAAATCTTTTAAAGCTCTCGCTAGCTCCCTGTCGTTTAATAACTTTAAATTTGTTTTCTTTAATTCTTTTTCTTTTTTCTCATACTCTATGCCCCATTCTTCCCATTTCCCCCAATGTAATTTATAATTTTTTATATTTAGAAAATATTTCTTAAAATATTTCAAACCTGCTTTACATAATGCTAAATCTTCATTAATCCAAACTACTTTCTGATTTTCAAAAATAATAAGGCAAGGGGGCCAAGGCCATGAATAATATTTATAAACATAAACTAAAATATTCTTAATAAATAAAGATCCGTATAAAAGTCTGAATTCAATCGGCCCCCATTTGAATAATTCTTTTTTAGGATTTATTAAATTATATATTTTATTTAACATAAATTTCATTAATTAATAATATTATATATATTTTATTTAAAATTTGCAAATATAATTTAATATATAAATAATAATCAAACACCGTTTTCTAGTCAATACCTTTGCAACACTTGAGCAGGAGTTTTAAGACCCAAGCCAAGGTGCAATCTCTGATTATTATAGTAATTTAAATAATTTCCAATTAAGGCGGAGTACCTTTAAAAGCTAATCGGCTTTTCAACGCCGAAGCACTCTTCCTGGATAGTCCGGTTGAATCTCTCCACGTGAGCGTTGTCGTTGGCCTTTCTGACGCGGGAATGCCGGTGCGATATTTCAGCCCGATTGGTCGCCAGGGTGAAGTACTGGCTGAATTCCGGACCGTGATCAGTTTGTACCATTTTAAATTCAAACCCGGCGTTAATCCTAGCCTCCGCCAGAAATTTAGCGCTGATGCCGGCGCCGATTCTCTGCAAAAGATGAGATACATAGGTAACACCCATAAATGTCCCGCCCACATGATAATGTCATAGTACCGGCAATATAGAAATGTCATAGTTAACAGATTCGTGCCATAATTGGTCTAAATTAATTAATGTAATTTAGACAATAATATGGATACGAACCAATTGA
>Ga0210051_1000830_pt1 | contig 30252 bp, 27 predicted proteins | sample CryGey092014_all_FD_185464 | JGI IMG/M metagenome (GOLD analysis project Ga0210051, IMG submission 185464) | Groundwater microbial communities from aquifer - Crystal Geyser CG23_combo_of_CG06-09_8/20/14_all (SPAdes) (version 2) | ecosystem: Environmental > Aquatic > Deep subsurface > Groundwater...
GTCGCCGCATCCACCTTCCCCACCCCACCCAAAAACAAAAAACCGGCGAAAAGGAAAACTAGCACTAGTTTGCTTGCCCTGAGCTTGTCGAATGGGAAAAAGGTTTTATGAGAAAATAATAATTTTAGTTTCTTTCTAAGAGAGAGAGAGAGAGTTGCTTTCATTAGTTTTCATTTTTTTGATTATATATTTTTAAGATCATTAAGTCCCCTTGCGTATGCAGTTATTGTAGCATAATTTTAGTAAAAATGACATGTCAAATGTTCTCACGCATGCCGCTGGTTTGCCGACAGCCCGATAGATTAACATCCCTATAACAGCCTCTTGTGCTTGTGTAAATAGTCATCCCCTTGTCTAAAAATATCAGCAGTCCATTTCAAATACTCTGCCGCTTCTTTTTTGGAAATAAGTATTCCACCGCCATAGAGATCCCAATTTCTTTTTGATCGCATTTCTTGTCCAATTATTTTTATGTCATCATTTCTGAATATTTCTGCCAACTTATCAATCAATTTTATGTGATGACCTTGGCGCGATTTTATTCGCAAATTATTTTTAGCGCAAACGGCAATCGCCAATTTCAACAAGGCATCATAACAAAATCTAAAATTTACTTCCGTTTCTTCCGCCTGATTAGCAATCTTGAAATCACGGGAAGCTGACTTGTAATATTTTTCAACTTGACCATCGGAAAAAATAAACTTTTCAAACATTTTATAGTATTTTAATAATTTTATTTTTAAAAACATCTTTAACGAACTCGTCCTCTTCACATTTCCTTTTGTGAAACTCTTTTTCTGTCATATCGATGATATTTAGTTCCCGCCTTAACTCGTCTCCCAATCCAGAAATAAGACGCTTTGCTTCCAATGATGAGTGCTGGCCAATAAGCAATATGTCGATATCGCTTTCAGGATTTAATTTATTTTTTGCGTATGAGCCAAAAATATACGCCGACTTTAATCCTTTTAAATTTTTTAACGAATCAGCTACTTTTTTTTCTACCCCATATTTTAATTTATATATAGTTTCAATTTCCGCAAATAGAGGATATTTTTCATTCAGTATAAAATATTTAAGATTTCCTTGTTTTTCCGACGCCAAGAGGCCTTCTTTTTCCATATCCCTAAGCTTACGATCAAGATTGCCGGGATCCAATTTTAACATTTTGGCTAGCTCGTTTACATAATGCCTGGCTTTTTTATTTATAAGATAGTAGCCCAACACTTTTTCGGCAATTTTTGACTTTATTTCAAACATATTTATTGTACATATTTACAATTATTATTGTATACTATCACAATAATTTTGTCAAATCCTGCGACTTTTTGGCGCACTTAAGTCTTTATTTTTTATAATATAAACTATCAAAAATTCTCACCTCCCACCCTTTCATAAAAACCATGTAGGGTGTCTTTCTCTAAAATGTGCCCTTCCATTTGCGCGCGAATTTCTTTTTTGGTCAAATTTGCATCAAAGGGCAGAAGAGTGTCTAGCGCGTATAATTTAAACAGATACACATGCTGGCTGTCCGGCGGACAAGGGCCAACATAATCGTTGGTGTCGGAACTATTTTTGCCCACAATCGCGCCCTCTGGCACGCTATTTTTTTTGATTTCTGTCGTGTTTGGAGCAATATTCCAAATCAACCAGTGAATAAAGGTTCCTCCCGGAGCGTTCGGATCATCCACAATTAAAACTAAGCTTTTGGCGTTTTCCGGAACATCCAAAAACTCGAGTTGTGGGCTATTGCCATCTCCATCGCAGGTGCATTCCATTGGGATCCGCTCGTAATTTTTAAAAGCGGCGCTTTTTATTTTCATAGGTGTTTAATTAGGCTCTGTAACAAAATAAGTTGTGCAAGTTCGTGCTCATATTTGCGTCAGATTTGTTTAAAAAAATTTGAAAATGTATCTGGATACTTTGAGGATTTTTTTAAGCAAAGATGGTGTGAAGATGAGTGCGAAATTGTATGAGTTATTTTGTTACAGAGCCTTAGTATATTTAATACCATTAAGATCCTACTTTTATCCCTAAATTAATTTTTAATCGGCATCACGATGTAAATATATTCATCCAAAACCACGCCGGTTTTTTCATCAATTTCTTTTATGGCTACCGGGGAGAAATTACTATTCATTAAAAGAGCTGCTTTGGTGGTAGTGATTATATTAATTCCGTCTAAAAGATATTTTGAGTTAAAAACTATTTCTTGAGATGGTCCTGTGATGTCCACATTAAGCTCTGAGGAGTTTTCACCCGCCTCAACGCTTCTAGCTTCGATAAAAAACTTTTTAGCGTCTGCGTCCGTTTTAAGCACAACCTCGCTAGTCTTGCCACTAGAAAAAACACTGGCCATTTTGACGGCGCCTTGTAAAATATTTTTCTCACCCACAATTCTTGTTTTAAATTCCGCAGGAATAATGTGCTTATATTCAGGATAAGCCCCATTAATTAGGCGCGAAACAATATTGGTGCCATCTATTTCAAAAAAGGCTTGTCCATCCTCTAGCGCAATTTTAACCTCGCTATCCACATCTGCTGAAATAATTCTTGCCAACTCAACTAATGTATTAGCTGGAATAATTAGGTTGCTTTTTTTATTTATAAAGTCGTTGTAGCCCGGGTTAATATTTTTTTCACTTAATTTTAATTTACATTCAATTAGGCGAAAACTATCCGTTGCGGCAAAAAGAATTTCTTGATCCTTTAAAATAAGGTTGACGCCGGTTAATTCTTGCCTGGTTTCATTAAAAGCTACGCAAGTTATCACTTTAGAAATTATATTTTTTAATGCCAAACTTGATATATTCAACAAAAACTCTGTGTTTTTCTTAGGCAACAAGGGAAAGTCTTCTGCTAATAATCCCTTTATTATTGCTTTAGCTGAGCCGCTTTTTATTTTTAAATTTTGATTGTCCACTTCCAGAGCAATGTTTTCGCCTTGCGGTAGATTATTTACAAAATTACTAATTAATTTTGCCGGGATAGTTATTCTACCTTCATTTTCAATCTTAGCTCCAATTTGAACAGAGATGCCTATTTCAAGATTGGTAGCTGAAAATCTTAAACCACTCTTATTTGCTTCAAATAAAATATTGTTTAAAATTGGCAAAGTATTTTGTTTGGAAGCCATCCTTTCTGAATTAAAAATAGCTTTTCTAAAATTTTCTTGGGTACAGATTAATTTCATAATATTAATATAATAATTTAATAGATATATTTATAAAGGTTATTGTTTATTATATAGTTAATTGATTTCTGTGGATATGTGTTGTTTGTGGTTTGGGATAAGCAAATTTTATGTGGATAACTAGTGGCACACTTGCTATATTAAGACCATTTATATTTCTGGATTAACCAGTTGTTTGTAATAAATTGTTTTAAGTTGCACAGCTAGGACTGAGTTAATCACAGGGTTGTTCAGGGGTATAATCTAGGGTAAAAACACAAGATATACACAGGTTATTATATAACAGCGTATAGTCGTTCTTTTAATTCAGCTATTTCGTCAATTAATTTTTCATTATATTCCAACTCCTTGGAAATTTTATCAAAAGCATGAATGGCGGTAGTGTGATCGCGGCCACCCAATTTTTCTCCAATGCCGGGGTAGGAATATTGTAATTCGCTGCGCATAAGATACATTGCTATTTGGCGCGGCTTAACAACCTCCCTTTTTCGGTTTTTAATAATCAAGTCGTCCGGATTGATGTCATAAAAGGAGGATACGATATTAATAATGTGTTTATGTGAAATGCCCTTCTTTTTCCCGCTGGAAATAAGATCAGCTAAAAGAGAGGCGACATAATCCAGAGTGGGCACGGCATTGCTTAATTGAGCTGAAACAGTCACGCGATTAAGCGCACCTTCAAGCTCGCGGATGTTATGGGTAATGTTTTCCGCAATAAAGCCGAGTGCTTCATTTGAAATAACCAATTTTTCATCCGCCGCTTTCTTACTTAGAATAGCTAGGCGCGTTTCGAAGTCAGCCCTGGACACATCCGCAATCATGCCGCCTTCAAATCGGGATCGTAATCTTTCTTCCAGGGTTGGAATGGCCTTGGGCGCACGGTCGCTGCTCAAAACAATCTGCTTATTGAGTTGGTATAAATAATTAAAAATATGAAAAAACTCTTCCTGCGTTTTTTCTTTGCCGGATAAAAATTGAACATCATCAATAATTAACAAATCTATTTTTTGATAGTGTTCCTTGAATTCGTTTATTTTATGGGTTCGCAGGGCATCGATGAGTTCGTTGGTAAATCGTTCTGATGTGATATATTTTACTCTTCTAGACGCATCATTTTTAAGTATTTCATTGCCAATAGACTGTAGAAGATGCGTTTTCCCCAGTCCCACGCCGCCGTAAATAAACAAGGGATTGTAAATGCGGCCGAGGTTTTGTGAAACAGCGTAACAAGCTGCGCGAGCCAGCTCATTGCTGCCGCCAATAATAAAATTCTCGAAAGTATATTTAGGATTAAGGTTGTTTCCTTGGCTTGTGACAAAAGTTTTTTCGGGGGTGGGTTTTGGCAAGATATTTTTTTTGGGAGGCAGAATGGCATCAATGGAGTGTTCTTTGGGTACATTTTCTTGACCCGCGCCAATCGTGCAGGAAACCTCCTTGATATTAGACTGGATGTTGCGCAACGACTTAAGAATGTAGAGATTGTATTTATTTTCTAACCACTCTTTAGCGAATCCGTTGGGAACGCCAATCACAACCCGCCCATCTTCATTGGACAAAATAGAAGTGTTTTTAAACCATGTAATAAAATTAGCCTTTGAAATTGAAAGCTCTATTTCCCCCAGAGCAGCTCGCCAAAGATCTTCGTTGGTCATGATATGTGGAAATTAAGAATAACTCATTTGTAAGACAAAGTATAACATGTCAAATCGCGGATGTCTAAGAAAAAATGTGAATAACCTTGTTGATAAACTGTGTCTAAGGCGTCGTGGGTACTAACCATTATATAGTACAAAAAAATAAATTGCGCAAGCGGATTGGGGTTGGTTAAAAAGGAAACTAAGGTTTTTTGGGGCGAGTTGGAGTGCTTAGGTTGACTTTAAGGGAGATAATTGGTAAAATTTTAAGTAATTAAAATTAAGTAAATTTATAAAAAGAACAACTATATGAGTCAAACATATCAGCCATCCAGCAAAAGAAGAAGAAACAGGCACGGATTCCGCAAAAGGAAGGAAACAGCCACAGGCAGAGCAGTGCTGAAAAGACGGCAACAAAAGGGCAGAAAGCGGCTTACGATGGTTTAAATAACAACAGAATCTGTCAAAACTATGCTTCCATTTAAAAATCGGCTAACAAAAAGAAAGGATCATGAAAGAGTTCAAAGACTCGGCAGGTTTGTGTCCCTAAACAATATCGCGATGAAAATTCTGGAAAACGACCTTCGGGAAACAAGAGTTGGTATTATTGCAGGTCTTAAGTTCTCAAAAAAGGCTGTGGCTAGAAATCAAGTTAAAAGAATGCTTAGTGATCTTATTCAATTGGAGTTGAAAAATATCAGCAAAGGCCTAGATATTGTTATTATGGCGAGAAAAAAAGAAGAGGAGAAGATAAAAAGTATAAACTTTAGAAAAAACCTAAAAGAAATTTTGGTGAACAGCCAGCTCTTAATAAATAACGGCGAAAAGCCGGAAATAAAAACAAAATAAAATGACATTTTTATTTGACACTATAATTTATCAGCCCATATATAACTTGCTAATATTTATTTACAATGCTGTTCCAGATTTTGGCGTAGCCATAATAATGGTGACCGTCTTGATAAAATTATTTTTGATACCGCTGAGCAAGAAACAAATAAAATCTCAGAAAAAAATGCAGGAATTGCAGCCGAGAATAAAGGAAATCCAAGTCAAACATAAGGATGACAAGGAAAAGCAAAGCCGTGCAATGATGGAGCTGTACAAAGAAAGCAAGTCCAATCCTTTTTCAGGTTGCTTGCCGATGATAGTCCAGCTGGTTTTTTTAATTGCCATTTACCGAGTTCTTTTTAATATTTCTGAGGCAGGATTAGTTGTTAATAGCGGTGATTTATATTCTTTTATCAGCAATCCCGGGCAAATTGACAAGATGTTTTTGGGCATTGTGGATCTATCCTCGGCTATTAATTTTTCAAATATAGCCCTAAGCAGTTTGCCACATATTTTATTAGTGGTTCTAGCAGCTGGGTCGCAGTTTATTCAAACAAAAATGTTGATGGCTAAGCAGCCTGTCAAGACGACAAAACAGGGAGAAGCTGACTTTTCACAAATAATGACCAAGCAAATGCTTTTCCTGGGACCCTTGCTGACATTGTTTATTGGAATTAAATTTCCCGCCGGTCTGGCGCTATATTGGCTGGCTTCAACGGTATTTATGATTGTGCAGCAACACTATATGCAAAAAAAGGAAACTTCGGTGCTGGTAAAATAAGCTAATAGTAAGTAGAATTAAATATATGGGAAAAGAACAATCAGAAGTAGAGGAAATAATAAAAACAACCGTCAAGGAGTTATTAGAAAAGATGGGCTTTGATTGCGAACTTTCACTCACATGTGAAACGGAAACAGAAGATGCTGGCACAGAAAAGGAAAACATTGTTTGTGATATTAAAACTACCGAATCCAATTTTTTAATCGGGCAATATGGGGTTAACCTTCAATCGTTGCAACACATCGCCAGGGTTTTGATCAGAAAAAAAATCCAAGACAGAATCAATTTTGTGCTGGATGTTAACAGCTATCGCAAAGAAAAAAATTTGTCGATAATAGCTATGGCTAAAAACAGCGCCCAACAAGCTTTGAATGAAAAACGAGTTGTGGTTTTGCGACCGATGTCTTCCTACGAGCGAAGACTGGTACATATGGAGCTTTCAAAAAATATTGAAGTTATAACGGAAAGCATTGGCGAGGGCGAAGACAGAAGGATTGTCATCAAACCAGCAAACACAATTTAATTTTCAATGATCAATGGCCAATTTTCAATGAATTTCTCAATGAATTAATTTCCAAATAATCAAAACAGGAAATTAGAATTTGATTGTAAATTGAAAATTGAAAATTGTAAATTTAAAAATATGGTTATTGCCAGAAAAATAGCCTATAATGTGGTTGTGAGCAGTGTTTCTAAAGTGCTTTCGACAATCTTGGCGCTGGTTGCCATTAGCTTTATTACGAGGTATTTAGGCAAAGAAGGCTTTGGAAATTACGCTACGGTGTTGGCGTTTTTATCTTTTTTCGCGGCTATTTCTGATCTTGGTCTATATTACATCACTATCCGGGAAATTTCTCGCGCCGAAGCAGACGAAGAAAAAATCTTGGGCAACATTTTTTCTATTCGGATAATTTCCAGTTTGGTTGTTTTTGTGTTTTCTCCCATTGTGGTTTTGTTTTTTTCATACCCAATCGAAGTTAAGAAAGGCATCATTATTGTAGCAGCTTCTTTTCTTTTTTCTTCAGCCTACCAGCTTATCAACGGAATTTTTCAAAAAAATTTGGCGATGGATCGAGTGGCATTGGGCGAATTGGTGGGAAAGATTGTGCAAGTTATGGTGGTTATCGCGGCAGTCAAATTGGAACTCAGTTTCAATTGGATAGTTGCATCATTATTGTTAAATATGATTGTCAGCTTCTGTATTATTTATTTTTTATCTAAAAAATATGTGCGGATTCATTTGCAGTTTGATTTTAAATACTGGAAAAGCTTTCTCAAAGAATCTCTGCCAATGGGAATCGCCACAATCATTACTTTTATATATTTTAAGTTGGACACCATTCTATTATCAGTTATGCAGAGTAGCGCGGATGTGGGAATTTATAATGTCGCCTATAAAGTTTTGGAAAACATTACTTTTTTCCCGGCGATGATTGCCGGCTTAGTCATGCCTATTATGGCGCATAGCATCTTTACGGACAGGGGAAAATTTATAGACATTGCCAATAAGACATTTAAGGTTTTTATTGTGCTGATTGTGCCCCTAATTGTGGCTGTGTTATTTTTAGCAGATAGTATTATTGGACTTATTGGCGGCGCAGGGTTCGCGGAAGCTGGAAATGTGCTGCGTATCCTGGTGTTCGCGCTCGCTTTCATCTTTTTTGGCCAGTTCTTTAATACCATTTTGATTGTTGGCAATTTGCAAAAAAGACTGATGTGGACACTGGGAGTTGCTGCGATTATCAATGTCACATTAAATCTAATTTTTATTCCGCGTTTTTCCTATATGGCAGCTGCTTATACCTCTGTCATCACCGAATTCGTGGTGGTGGTGCTAACAGCCTATATGGCAGCTAAAAAATTAAATTATAAACCAGCGATGGAAAATTTTCCGGGCATTCTTTCTGCTGGAGCGTTGATGGCGGTTTTCTTATATGTTTTTAAAGAACTTAATTTTTTTATTCTAGCCATCTTGAGCTCCGCCGTGTACCTTGTCTTTTTATGGATCTTTAAAGCCGTTGAAACCTCCGAAATAACTAGCCTAATTAGTAAAAAGGGCCTACAGGAATATGATGAACTACCCTAAGGTTTTTATTATCATTTTAAACTACAACGGCAAAGATGTTGTCTCTCGCTGTTTGTCGAGCGTGTTTAAGCTTAACTACCCCAATTTCGAGGTGGTTTTTGTGGACAATAATTCGACCGATGGCTCGCTAGAGGCAGCTAGAAGGAATTTTTCCAAAGCTAATTTTATTAAAAATGAAGAAAATCTTGGTTTTGGCGCCGGAAACAATATTGGTTTTCGTTTTGCGCTGGAAAGAAAAGCGGATTTTGTTTTGGCACTAAATTATGATACGGAGGTTGACGCGGATTTTTTAACAAAACTTATCGCAGTGGCCAATCAGGATGAAAAAATCGGCATTCTTAGCCCGGTTATTTTTGATGGGCGCACGAAGCAAGTTTGGTTTTCCGGCGGAGAAATAGACTGGTTTAGAATGATTTCAAGAAATTTGAAAAATGTGCCAGCCAATGAATTTTGGGAATCAGATTTCATCACCGGCTGCAGCATGCTTATTCGTGCGGAAGTTTGCAAAAAAATAGGCTTGTTTGATGAGGACTATTTTCTCTATTGGGAAGATGCGGACTTTAGCTTGCGAGCTAAAAAAGCCGGCTTTAAAACCGTTGTTGTTTCAGCTAGCTGGGTGGATCATTTCGAAAAAAGCGAAACACACAACAGGAGCAATAAGATTTATTGGTTGGTACTTTCCGGTTTAATCTTTTTTAAAAAAAATACGCCAGCCTGGCTACGGCCGTGGATGGGCGCCTATTTTATGGCCAGAAGGGCAAAAAACTGGCTGGATGTTAAATTTAGAAAAACAGAACTGGCGTTAGTTGTGCAAAAGGCGTATAGGGATTATAAAATTATATAATGCTAAATTAATTTAATCCGTGTTATATCGCTGTTGGAGGTTGAGCCTCCATAAGGGAGGCTCAACCTCCTGAAGGTGATACTAATTTAGTTAATTTGGTATAATACAGAATTCTAATATGCTCTCAATTATCATCGTAAATTATAGAAGTGAACAGTATCTGGAAAAGTGTCTGGCTTCTATTTATCAAAAAAGCAACTCGGAGCAACTGGAAATTATTATTGTGAATAATGACCAGCAAGTTGATTTGTTGGAAATGAAGCAAAAATATCCTGCTATTAAGCTAATCAAGCAGGAGAACAATGTTGGTTTTGGAAGAGCGTGCAATGTTGGGGCTGGAGAGGCGCAGGGAGAATTGTTGCTATTTCTGAATCCGGATACGCAATTTTTGGATGATTATGCTAGTCAGATAATAGCTAAATTTAAAGCAAACGCACAAATTGGGGTCGTTGGACCACGGCTTATAACGGACGAGGGTGAAACACAGGAGTGGTGTGCTGGAAAAGATGTGACAATCTGGCGGCTTATAAAAAACAACCTTTGGATAATTGAAAGTAAAAAAATTTGGGAAAGCACAAGGGCAACTTCCGTAGACTGGGTCAGCGGTGCCGCATTGGCGATAAAAAGAGATCTTTTTGAAAAAATTGGGGGCTTTGATAAGGAATTTTTTATGTATGGAGAAGATATGGATCTATGTAGACAAGCAAAAGTGCTAGGATATTCCATATTTTATTATCCAGATATCGCCGTTTTGCACAGTGGCGGTAAAAGTCGAGAAAGTTGGCTAAAGCAGAAATTACAATTCTATAAGTCCTCTGCTTATTATTTGATAAAAAAGCATAAGAGAGGCTTAAAAGTACAAAAGTAAGATGGACAAATTTTTACTTATTATAATTTTATATCTGCCTTTTCAGTTGGCCTTGAATCCAATGGCTGGCGTTGATTTGGCATCCATTCGGGTTTTGATTTTGCTGCTGTTTTTTGTGTGGCTGGCGCAGGGATTAAAGAAAAAAAATCTTCAAATTAAAAATAATTGGCAAACAGGGCTAGTTGTAGCATTTTTATTTTTAAATGTAATTTCAATTATTGTAGCAAAAAATACGGACTGGTCTATTCGAAAATTATTATTTCTTTTTTCAATCTTTCCGCTCTATTTTGTGGCCAGCCAGCTGATTTCAAGCCGAGAAAAAGCACTTAAGATTATAAAAACAGCGGTTTTTGGCGGTGCTGTTATAGCGATAATCGGCATTCTCCAATTTGTCAGTCAATTTGTTTTTGGCCTAGAAAGAACTTACAGTGTTTGGGCTAACTTTATAATAACCCCCTTTTTGGGTAGTAGTTTCAGCGCAGCTGTGTTGAAAAACCCTAGTTGGCTGGTTAATATTGCCGGTCAAACATATTTGCGCGCCACTTCGCTTTTTCCGGATCCGCATATGTTTTCTTTTTATTTGGGACTCTTGGCACCCTTAGCTTTCGGCTTAATAGTGCAAGCTAAAAATAAAAAAAAGGCAGCCATTTTGAGTTTTAGCTTGATTATTGTGGCTGATTTGCTGACCTTTTCTCGGGGCGGCTATGTTGGTTTATTTGTAGGACTGGTTTTTATGGGGATATTTGCCTGGGCTGGTCTACATAAAAATTATAAAGTCATAACGACTATTGTTTTTTTGAGTGGATTGGCAATTTTATTTGTTCCATCCCCTATTTCACAAAGATTTCTGTCTAGTTTTGATTTAAATGAGGGCTCTAATCAAGGTCGCTTGCAAATGTGGCAAAAAGCTAGCGCTGTGATTTTGGATAAGCCATTTTTGGGCACAGGCATCGGCAATTATCCGCTAGAGGTCGTGGCCACCGCCACTTATCGTGACCCGATATATGCGCACAACACTTATTTGGACATTGCCGTGGAAACGGGAATTTTGAATATGTCAGTCTGGCTTGGCATACTTATTTTGGTGGCAGTTGGCTTTTGGCGCAAAGCTAAAAAAGAGCGTCTGTTTTTCTTTGCTCTGGTCAGCTTGATTATTTTTGCCACGCATTCTATGGTGGAAACAGCGATTTATTCACCAGTGGTTCTCAGCCTTTTTTTGATAATCATCAGCTTAAACAACATGGAATTACAAAATGAAAAAACTGTTTAATTTGGAAAATTTTATTTATATTTCGATTGTGTCTATTCCATTGTATTTGGTTAAGTTTTCTTTTTTGAGCCTGCCAACCAATGTTTTTGAAATAATGGCTATTATTGGAATAATTTGGTTTGTCATAGCACGCCAGGGCTCTGAAATTGAGCTGAGCGGTTATAAAAAATATTTTATACCCATTGTAATGTTAGTTGCTGGATTAGTGGCTTCTGCGCTAGCTGGTGAGGTCTATGCAATTGGATTTGGAATAATAAAAAGCTGGTTTATTATTCCCCTGCTTTTTTCTTTCGTTGGTGCGGAAGTTTTACGCACTAATAAAAATAAAAATATTTTTACAGCTATTTATGCCTCAGCTTTTTTAGTGTCAGTCATAGTCGGGGTGTATTTTTTTCTGGAAAAGCTGACCTATGATGGCCGATTGCAAGCAATCTATAATTCTCCAAACTTTTTGGCGATGTTTTTGGTGCCGGCGGCCATAATTGGGGTGCTTAAGTTTGCAGAAAATAGGAGATATTACATTTTTTCTCTAGCGATTATTTTATTTTCGCTCTATTTCACCTTTTCTTATGCTGCTTGGCTCTCTATATTAATGACAATGATGGCTGTATTTTTTTTACGAAACAAAACAAGAAAAAATTATAATAAATCTTGGTTGATTGCGCTAATTGTGCTGAGCTTTATTTTTTTACAAAGCGGAACAAGCAAGATGCGGGACTTGGTTCAAATGAGCGAACGATCTTCTTTGAATTCTCGCATGATGATTTGGAAGGCGGCTGGCAAAATCATTGCCGATAATCCAGTGTTGGGCATTGGAGCTGGCAATTTTCAAAATAAATATCTGGAATATCAAAAATATTTTCCGCCCTACTTGGAATGGGCTGTGCCAGAGCCGCATAATCTCTTTTTGGCGCTTTGGTTGCAAGCAGGGCTGCTGGGCTTAATTGGTTTTGTGTGGCTATTAATTTTGTTAGGCAAAGAAGTTTGGCGCAGAAAAAAAGAAGGTTCAGTTGAAATGATAATTGGCAGTTCAATAATTTTTTCCATGTTAGTGCATGGACTTTTCGATACAACTTATTTTAAAAATGATTTGGCCGTAATCTTCTGGTTGAGTTTTTTCAGTGTAATAAAAAAACGCTCTAAGAACGGTCTGGAGAAAAGGAGCTAAGCTCCTGAAAAAGCTCCTGAAAAGTTATAGCCTGGTCGGAGATTAGTTCCTCAAGCTAAGCCAGCATTACAGCGCTATTTTATATAGTTTTCTGTCGATTTTATTTATGAAAAAGAGAAAGCTTTCATCGGAATTTAGAAATAAGCTCGTAGCGTCATAGGCGGCGGTTATTTTTTCTAAAGCAACGAGGCGTGTTTTTTCGCCTGTAATAATATTCACTTTCCAAAAAGTATCGCTAGTCGTAAATTTATTGTCATTATAGTCATTAGGTAAAACAACGCCATCCGGAATGGATCCGGGCAAGGCATAGTAAATGTTCTTATTATCTATTGACCAGGCACATTTCGAGATAAAAGATGGTATATCTAAGTTTTTGTATTCACCGCCAGAGCTATTGGTAGTTCCAAGTTGTAGTTTGGGTCCCCCTTTTGTATCAACATTGCTTTCTAAAAGCATATTGCCATCCGGACTCCATAAAAAATCAGCGCCAAATTTCCCGGAAACAAGGATTTTGGTTTCTCCGCCAAAAGCCGGGATGGATTGCAAAGTTGTTTCGACGAATGCATCCGGACTGTTCCAAAAAGAAACAAGGCCGGTTTTTGGAATCGGCGCAATACGAATGTTTTTGGCAGCCAGATCGGTTATTTTTTCCCAATTTGAGCCGTCTGCATCAGCAATGTCCAGTTCACCGGTTTGTTTTTTTGCATCGGAATATTGATAGAGTATTTTGTTATCATTTTGCCAAGCAACTACGCTAGCGCTGTTGTTTAATGTAACGCCTTTTTTTTGTGAATAATCATAAAGTGAAAAACTAGGGTAACCCGAGGCTGTCGAAAACTCTGATAAAACTTTCGTCGTATCGGGCGACCAGAGAATATTTGTAAGTCCAATCAGGATCGTATCAGAAATAATTTTTTTAGCATCACTCAAAATGTCTATCTCATAGACCTTGCCGGTGGATTTGGAATAATATTTTATGGATTTTCCATCAACAGAAAGGGTTGGCGCTAAAACCGCTTCGTCAGTTACTAGTTCAATTTGTGAGCCCTGTTTTGATTCAGTGGTTTGCGTGATAGGGGCGATAACATCTTTAACTATGGCGGGTTGCCCAGATTTTTTTTGGAAGACTAAGATATAAATACCCCAAAAAAGGAGCACAGCCGCCAGCAAAGAAGAGGAGATGATAAATATTTTTTTAGAAAGAGACATAAAAAATCAAGCAAATTACGGTTTTAATAAGCAAGCCTTTTGAAAAGATTGAACGCGCATAACATATTTTTGAGTTTCAGAGAATCCATCTGGTTTGATATGACATTGCCAAGCGGGGGTAATAGGATTTGGACAATCAGAAGAAATTTCAAAGGGCCCTTTCATGCCAGGTGTTGTAGCCAGTTTTCCAGAGCCGGCGCTATAAGAAGCAATTAGGTCATCATTGCCTGTATCATATAGAAAGCTTCCGTATGAAACAGTATTTTCACTTAAGCTATATTTTTTGCCGACATTAAAGCCAGATGAACTGGGGATGGTAGTCTGATTTTTTTTAATGTAGTCAGCTGCTAGCTGGATACTTTTTATTGGATTGGCATTTAGCTCAGCACAAGATATGCCGGCTGTCGCTGGCAGAAATTGCATTAAACCGCAAGCATTTGCCGGACTGGTTATCGTTGGATTGCAACTGCTTTCCGCATTAGCTATGCCAATAAGCAAACACTGTAAATTTTTATCTCCTCCAGAAGCTGATGCAAAAGCGGCAGTATAATTATTGCAGCCTATTGCTAGCGTGCCCGTACTTATTGGTGCGGTGCTTACTGTGCCTGTCGCACTTCCTCCAGTAGCGCCGCCAGTTAATTTCACTAAATCAGGATTAATCTCGTATAAAATCAAATAGGAAAGCATGGCCAGAATCAAGCCTGCCAATGCATCTGTGATAATTCCGCGGGCCTTGCCCATACTGGTGGTGTTGCCAGCGGAGGTCATATACATATAGCCGCCAATACTGATCATAAGCATCGCTGAAATACCAACTGCCCAAAGTCCGAATTGATAAACTATGCCGATGTAGTTATAAAAATTGGAGGTATCTGCTGTTTCGAAACCGGGAATCTTTTCCATCGGCGTATAATCAAAAGGCCCCGCCACAGTTAAGGCTGGTAGAAAAACCAAAACAGAAAGAAACAATAACAATAGTTTTTTTTTATTTTTCATAGCGAAGAAATAATCCTTGTTTTTATATTAACACAAATTGAAACGCAGTGATATGGACAGGCGTCGAGGATTATGGTCGATCTTGTTTTGGGAAGACAGAAAAGAGCATGCCAGTTGAGAATAAAATCAATAGAATGGTCAAAATAATACGGAATAAAAAGTTAACATAGGCTGGTAGTTCTGAAAATAAACTGGCCAAAACCTTTTGTTTATTAATTTTGGCGGCGGAAGTCGGCACGGAACTGAGATGGTCAACCATTTTTATGGTTATGGAACTGCCGACTTGTTTTTCATAAAAAGCAGTCAGGGGCACATCCCACTTAGTATTCAAAAGTTTTTTAACGGGATTAGACTGAGCGTATAAAGACCCGATACCAACGGTATAAGTTTCGCCAAGACGCATGTCTGCCGGAATTGAAATTTCCAGAGTGCCATCCGTGTTAGCAATCGCGGCAGCTCCATTAACAAACCAAGTCGCCTGAGTTATTAGTGAAGCAGGATTGGATGTTGCTTTTAATTTAATGGTGGATCCTGGAAACGCCTCAAAAGAGTCGGTGCTGTAATCAGGCCAGAGATTGCCATCTAAATCAACATAGTTTCCCAAGAGAATTGGAGCGCAAACTGATGAATCATTGGTTTCAAGGTTAATTTTTGGGTCAACCACTTCAAAAGCTCTGATTAAGCTGGCTTTCTCACCGGTAGTTTTATTTGAAATGGCCAATGCTAATGTGTAAGCAGTTCCCTTTTTATCAAGTACTGGAAAATATGCGCTAGTTGAATTAGTTATTTCCGGAGTCAACGGTTTGCCATCAAGTGTCCATAAATAATCAAAATTTGAAGATGCATCGGTCGGGTTAAAAGAAACTCCGACAATTTCATTTTGCGTGATTGGGCAAACAGCTCGTTCCAAACTAGCATCGCAGCGTTCCGCTGTAGTATCTAGACTAATATTTAAACCGGAACTATCAATGGAAGTGGCGAAAACTTTAATCCTATCATTGGTGGCGATGTGAATGGGAATTAGAATGCTTCCGAGACCATCTTTGACAATCCTATTGTTTTCAGAATTTTCTGTGGCTCTCAAAACAGCCTTGATGTAAAAAGGCTTGGACAAATCTATGTTGTAACGGTAATCTGTCAAAAAAGATTCTTTGAAGTTTAATTTTAACCGGATAGTTTGCAAGCCAATGCCGGAAACTTGGCTTATTCCAGTTCCTTGGTTCTGCATTTCTCCCAGGGTCAATCCTTGCCAACTATCAGATGAGGCAATATCGGAGCCGAGGAAAAATTGCCAGGAATATTTTAGAAAATTAGTGTCAGCAGCGTTAAGTATGGATGATTGGATTTGAACTGTGTCGGCGCTTTCTCCAGTGCCACTAGTGTCATTAAGAAGCTGATCGGGTGAGTAGGACAAGGTAATTGTCATTTTTTTGTCATTAGCGTCTTCTCCTGGCTCGATCATGCTATTTTTAAGAAGACTATCCAGATCTTTAGTGTCTGTTTCTAATTCTCGGAATGTTCGTGGATCAGTAGATAGTAATTCTGGGTCAGTTAGTGTCATGACGGGAGCCGAAGTAGAAACTAAGTGATAAGAGACGGTATAGCCAGTAGTGCTGAGAGGAAAGTCGGGGTTAGTTATTGGAGTTACGGTGGCAGAATATATTTTAGTGACAACCGTGGTGGCCTTTCTTTCCATAATTTCTTTGCCCGCGCCATCTGCTGTCACAGTATATTCCGGCGCGGAATATGATTTATCTATGGTTGTGATTGTTTGTGTGATATCCTCAGCTGTCGGTTCTTCTGAGCCGGAGACTACATAATCAGTAGTGATGGACTCGGTTGTCGGATTAATAGTTTCAGTAGATGTGCTGTCAGGAAGATCCGTGAGATCTGTTTCAAAGGCGCTATTAGGGATTGCCCACATTGTTTTATAAGAAGCATCCGCTCTTGCGGTAGGTTCCAATGAAACGCCTTCTACGGCGACACTAACTTTGTCTCCCGGTACATAATTCCAAGTAAAGGCTGTTTTGCCTAATCCAATTACAGTTGCTCCATCCGGCGTACCAGTGTTGGCAGTGTCTTTAGAATTTGGATCAGTGCGCCAAAAGCGCTCGTTGCCAAGATCAAAGTTTGTACCTACATTGTATTTTGGAAAGAGGTGTTCGCAGGGTTTAATTTCATATTCATCTCCGGATGAAGCATCATGCAAATAACAATGTTCCGGCTTGTCTTTTTGATCATTGCCACCAAAATAAGGCTCATATCCATCGTGGTCATTGCTAGCGGTAAGATATTGATTGGGCAGATTGCAATAGTCTGGTTTTTCTTCGTTGGTTGCGCAAGCTGGACTATCTGACCCAAGAGCTCGTTGCCAATCAAAATTGCCATTGGCGATTTGGCGAGCAGCTTCAATTTTGTAGTCCTCAATATTGATTTTTCCATTACTATCTAAATCACAAGACCTTTCTTGGGCTGTTGAGCTTGCAGTTATTGTGGCACCATCTCTGCAGTAAGAATGTTTTAATGCCCAGGTATAATATAATTCCTTGGCATCATTTAAAAAATAAGAAGCTGCTGCCGTGACAGTCACCTTTTTTCCCGGAGTTGGATTGGTTGGCGCAAAGGATAAAAAAACTTGTGGCGGGGTTTTCTTCTGGCGCGCGACATTAAGTTGTGCTGTCATGTTTTTTACTGTCTGCTGGTTCATACCCACTTTGGACATAATAGCATCAAAAGCCGCCAGTCCTGCGGAGGCGGGATTAGCCAATTCAAAAGCATCCCACGCCTGAGCTAATGGCGCATTAAGAGAAAAAATAACACTGGCAATTAAAAATCCGGCGGAAAGTTTTTTTGTAATACGCATAATTTTAATTTGTGATTATTTAAAAATATAAATGATATAAGCATCTAAAAAAATCATAAAAAGCAGGCTCATCAGATAGGAATATACAAATGAATGGCTTTTGTAGGCAACAATGCCTCCTGTGACGGATAAAATAATGGCAGGCGCCAATTTCCAATCTATGGTGCTAGTAAAAAATAAAAATAAAATAAATATTAGAGCTTGAATAGGCACAACTAGCCAGCCGAATTTTTGGGATAAGGAAAATAAAATAAAGCCTTTGAAAAAAAACTCGTATATAAATAAAATAAAATTCAGCATAATGAGTTCATAAAGCAAAAATAGGCGGAAATTTTCAGCCAGATAGGCTGGAATGAGATAATTATTTTCAAAATTAAAAAATTTAATTAGGATAAGAATTATTAAAAAAGAAATAAATAACATGCCGATGACCCAAGAAAATCCGACCTTTGGATTTTGTAAACTGAAACCAAAGTTGTCCAGGCTTTGTCTGAGGATAAGTTTTATGTATAAAATTGGCAATAAAAGAAAAAAGAAAAGACTTTTGGTGATGGCTTGAAAAGAATTATCGGCCGGAAACAAATAAACCAGAATCAAACATAAAACAACAATCACAGAGCTGACAATCTCTGTTTTCCAATGTGCTAAAAATTGTTTTTGTGTTGGTTGCATTTGTTTGATTATGCTAAATTAATCCGAATATTTTTATAAGGCGCTAGGAGTTAAGCTCCTTTAATTCTTAAGCTGTTGCTAACTCGGGATTTTGTGCTTAGCTTTGTTCTTGTTGGGCTTTTTCCTGTGCGGCTGCTTTTCTTTCCTTGAGCGTTAACCAAAACAGGATGATTACAATAATAGATTCTATGGGCAATAGACCAATAGCTGGCAAAGATTCAACTAGGCTGGCACTAATCAGCAGGGCTATTTTTTTAGCTAAACCCCTTTTTCCGGAAGACCCAGTTAATAGCAGTGTGAAAGCGATTATCAGAGAAACAATAAAAGTAAAAACAACTATTAGAACCCACCCAACCCCCCCAGCAGTAATCAGCGCAGTGTTGATTAAATCTAAAATATCTTTAATAATGGCGAATATCAGGGCGATGCCGAACAACCAATCCATAAAAGGGTCAAGCTGCGCTATAAGGGAGCTGAAATTGGCAGCCGCTTTGATATTTTTTTTGGCGTTGGCTGCTGAATTTTTAAAAGATCCCTTTCTGGCTGCGTTTAGATTTTCGGCGTGTTGTTGTTCGTCTGGCATATTTTTTTTTATTCTTCTTCGTCAAATTCTTTTTTAGCCTCATCTATTTTGAGCATTTGCGACGGATCAGTGGTGATGACCTGGTCTTCACTGTAGGAAGCCACAACTTTGATGGCCACATGTTTGGTGCCGGCAAAGAAAATTCCTTCGCCCACATTGCTTTCCAGTAACAAAAACTTTTCTTGGTCAGTCAGATAAAATGTTTCAGCAATGACATCAATTGCAGCGGGAGATTGTTTCAGAAGCAATTGGATGGATGAGTTGGTTACAATCGGTTTGCCATAGCGGGAAGACAGAAAGTCATTTACATCCTGTGTAATAGTGGTAAGCCCAGTATAATATTTTCGGCAGCGTTTCGCAATTCCAAAAAGGAAGGAAGCAGCGTCATCATATTTCATCATCACCCAGGCTTCATCCACTAGCACAATCCTTTTTTTGACATTGGTGCGCATTTCATTCCAGATAAATTGTAAAACGATATACATCGCAATTGGTCGCAGCGATTCTTCCATGTCGCGAATATTGAAAACAACCAATTTATTGTCGGCTTTGATGTTGGTGGTGTTGTTGAGAAAGCCGGAGAAAATTCCTTCTGTATATTTTTCTAGTCGGACGGATAAATCTTCAGCGCCCTCCATGTTGCGCAAGACTTGATACAGATCAGCCATCGTAGGATAGGATTCTTTAGGCAAGACATTGAAATTTGTTTGGCCGGTGATGTCGCGGATAGCGTAGGTTTCATGCACTGCTCGGTCAAGAATCGAGTCTTCCTCGGGGGTGATGCCGCCGAGCATCAAATGTAAAAGGCCGAGTAAATTGGCAATATTATTACGCAAAATATCTTCTGGATCTTCATCTTCAGCGATTTTTGGCAAATCAAACGGATTTAGATGATTATTGGAATTTAACGATATTTTTATGAAAGTTCCGCCCACAGTGTCGCAAAGATGCTTATATTCATTTTCCGGATCGATAATTATAACATCTGTGCCAACCATCAGGGAGCGCAAAATTTCCAGTTTGACAGTATAACTTTTTCCAGCTCCGGACTTGGCAAAAACCACCATATTACCATTTTCCATTTTGAAGCGGTCAAAAAGAATCAAACTGTTATTGTGGCGATTGATGCCATATAAAATTCCTTCATCGTTGGAAAGATTGGAAGAAACGAAAGGAAAAGTCGTGGAAAGTGGCGCAGAATTCATGTTGGTCGCCACATCCAGCTCGTCATTAGCCAAGGGAATGGTGGAGTTGAAGCCTTGTTCGGTCCGGAAAATAGCCGGTTTCACATAAACCAGTTGAGCCTCTAGGATGGACTCAATGCTTTTGGCTGATTTTTCTAAATCTTTTTCATCAGAGCCATAAACGGTGATGTATAAGCCAAAGCGGGAAAATTTTTCAGTGCCTTGTTGCAATTTGTCGCGTAATTCCTCGATGTCTTGCATGGCCGTTTCCATGGCGGGGTCGCGGATCATGCCTTTTTCTTGGTCAATATGCAATTGTGATTGAACTTGCGTGGCACTTTTTCGCAGAGTTTTCAACACATCATAAGTTTCGATGGGATGGACAAACATAGAAATATCGATTGGCAAATCAATGTTGATGATTGGAGAGAACCAATTGCTGTGCAAATATCTGGGATAAGCGACGACAAAAATAGTCCGGGCCAGGGTTTCGCCCATCTGGATGGATTTGGAATTGACCTTAATGGCCGCCGGCGCAATCAAATCACGTAATTTGGCAACGCCCTCTTGGTAATATTTTTCAGACAGCAAGGTTGCATCTTTGGTTTCCGCACCGGCTGCACTTTTTTTGTTTAAAAAATCTAACATAATATATTTTAAATTTCCAATTTACATTTTTCAATTTCCATTGAATTTTCAATTACTAAATTTCGGAATTGATTGTAAATTGTGAATTGATAATTGAAAATTATTTCAGTTCTATTTGGCTTACATCTCCTAACTCATCCTTAATAAATAAATTAGGATTATAGGAGTTATATAATAATTCAATGAGTTCTTGTGTCTTGAGCGGGGTGATGCGCACACCGATGCCGGAAAGAGAAGCGGTGATGTGATCGACTCTTTGGTAGAGTTGATTCTTGCAGGTTTCAAAATTCTCTCTTTTTTCTATGATGCCTTTTTTTGAATTGGCGCCGGCGAATAGGTTGCCCAAAAGGCTTTTGTTTTGGTTTTCAACCTGCGCAAACGGAACAACGACATAGAAATTCTTGTCCATAATATTGGACACCGAAACTAGTTGGCGGATAAAATTTTTGTATTCGGAAACTTGCATGCGCAAAAGTTCATTGTCTTGTTGCTTTTCTTTTTTGTCGATAAATTTTAGATAATTATTAATATTGATTTTTCGAGAGCTCACGATGATTTGAATGGGAAAATCCAAGGAATTAAGGAAATTTTGATACTGATTAACAATCGCTTCTTGTTCATCAGTTGATTTTAAGTCAAAGTTGATAGCGGAAACCGCCAAAACAGCTCGGAAAAAACCATTTTTGAGAATAATGACATCTTCTTTGACTTCGGCCACATCTAAAAACACCTGCGAAGCAGAGGTGGTGGTTGGTTTAGTTAATTTTTTGGAGTGTAGGGTTTCCATATTATCTGAACCACAGATTAGCACTGACCACACTTGATTTCACTGAACTAAAAATTTTATGTTCATGTGCAATCAGGTAAATCATGCGTTAACCTGCCTGCCGGTAGGCAGGTCAGTGGTTCTAATTACTATCTAACAAATGACTAATAGCTTCAATCTTGCTTTCGGATATTTCTTTGGTTGGAGCTGTCTTTATTGTAGCATTTTTTTTCTGTGTTGGCTTGGTGGAATTTTGCCCATCAGAAATTCTTCTCCAGATATACATTTTGGGCTTGAGAAAATAAGCGAAAATAGACATAATAAAAAATATAAGCGGTTGGCCATTAGGCTTGTAAAAGGCTAGGGCGCCAAAAACAAGGCCAACAAATATGGATGCCACGATGAAAGTGGCCATATCCAGCAGGCTCCACATAACAAGCATAATTGTGCCGGCCGCTGCCATCCAACCAAGTTGTTTGGCTGTGAGCGGGCCAACAATTTTGTCTTCGATGTCAATAAATTGTGGGACATTGAATAAACCCATAAGTGTTGAATTTTAAATTATAAATTTTAAGTTTTAAATCAATGTTAAAATTTAAAATATCAAATTTTTAAACCAGTTTATTTCTAATTCTTTAAATCCACTATATTCTTTGCTGACAGTTGACTATTGTCTGGTTGGCGGTTGGAGGCGGGGGTGATGCGGTAGGGTTGATCATTTTCCGCAGTGGGTTTGACTGTGTTCCAAGCCCACCCAGTCGGTCTGGATGCTACGGCATTAATATTTTTTTTCGGTGGAACAATAGGAGTGGCTGTTTTGAGCGGGGCAGTTTCTCTAATGGGTGGTGTGGGCGTAGCAGGCTGATTAAATTGCGGTCGGAAAGGTTTCATTTCAGCAGTTGGCTTATTAGTAATTGGAGCTTTTTCATAAGATAATTTTTGTGGGGAAGAAAAACTGATTCGGTTGGTTTGTGGTTTGTAGTTGGTAGTTTGTAGTGCGGGTTGTGCTGGTTGAATTATGTTGTGGGGACTATTCTCAACCGGTTTGGAAATTTTGTCATTAGAATTCTGAATTTCTGCCCGTCTGGCAGGTAATGTATTTGGAATTTGATCATTTGGACTTTGGATTTTATTTGATATTTGATATTTGTCCGCCGCGGTGGATGATATTTGAGTGGCCGGCTTTGTATCAAAAGTTACATTATTAACAGGGAATATAATTTGCTTTGTTTTTTTGTTGACTTTAACTATTGTTTTTTCATCGAAAGATTTCAAAATATATGCCAATTTTTGTCGGTCGTTGGCGTTTAGCTTTTGAGTGTTGTTGTTATGAAATAAATAGTTACCGCGGGCAATAGCGTTGTGGTTTTCACGACCCAGAAGGGCAGTATAGTCTGCTAGCCAGTTCTTGATGGAAGGTCTTGCTGGCTCTGGAAAATTCATAACCGCAATTCGCTCACTAGTCACCGCTTGTTCGCCGAGTTCGGGATAGGCTTTGAGCGCGTCGCTTATTGTCAGGGAAATCAGATTATCTGCGGATGCTTTTGGTTGTGAAATAGCCTGAGTTGGTTGGGCGGGCATCCACGGGGACAACTCTCTAGCTTTGGCGATGATATTTTGGTTTAATGCCAGCACAATCTGGTCAGCTACCATTGAATTAACAGACAAATAATTAATAAGAGACACTTTTAGTTGCTCCCATTTTTTCCCCACACAAATTTGCCACACAACTTGCGGCAAACTGTCTCTTTGTTGTTGATTTAGGCCAAGTTTTCTAGCTAGATCAGTATAAGTCAGTGTATGTTGGAAAGACAATAAAAATTTTATCAATTCTGGATTGGTGCCATCCAGAGCGGTGGGAAAAATTTGCGCATTGGCATATCTTTGCTGCCATTTTTCCAGCAATTCTTTTTTGATTTCTTCCGTACCATCGGCGATTCTTTGTTTTTCCGCCTGCAAATCATAATCCATGGTTGATGGAGTTTTTTGCGCATCATTAAATTGTTGTGGATAAACTGACATAATATTTTATCTGAACCACAGGATTATCACTGATCTCCCTGATCTCGCATGATAATCCGTGACTTACTTTTTTTAATTTTGCAAACTTAAATAAAATTTCATGTGTAATCAGCATTTTCATGTGCTAATCAGTGGTTCAGAATTCAAACACAGTGCGATTGTCTTTGATATATTGAATTACATTTTTCACTCGGTCTTGGTTTCGCGTGGTGTTTCTTCCCAGATCATCGTCCATAATCTCGGCAATTTCGAGAGCCTCTTTGATTCTATATTCTTGAAAAACTGAATTAAGTAGCTCTTTTTTATAATCAAGCGGTGCGTTATTTGCAATGTGGGTTATATGTTTTTCTGATAATCCAGCAATGATTGAAGAATAAGAAAAGGCAGAATAACCTGATAGTAATAGTAAATGCACATCTAAATTATAGATATATATGGCTAAAATCTTTTTTTGATCTAAATTATTTTGAGAAAAAAAGACATATGGCATAGCCAACTTTTCTGTTATATTGTCTTCAAAATAATAATCCATTAAATTAAAATACAGTGGCTAATTTATTTAGGTGCGTGAACATTTTTTACCTGTGCATAGTCTGATTTTCGTCGAGTCCATTCAGCTGAAATGGCTTGTTTGATATGCGCTTCGCTTGCTGATTGGGATGCATTTTGAACCATTGTATTGACAAAGTTTTGTATTTCAGCTGGATTTGTTAGTCCAGCAGCTGTAGCGGCCGCTCTTGCTGTTGGAAGCGCTGCTTGAGCCGCTGCTTGAGCAGCTGCTTGAGCCCTACCTTGTTCAGCTGCAGTTATATCATTATTAATTTGATCTTTTCTGGTTGGATCTGAAAGTAGCTGCTTATATCTTGCAGCATATTCAATACCGGCTTTTCTATTTTTTGGATCAGTAGCGGTAGCTAAATTGGTGTTTAGGTGTGTAATTATATCTGCATTGCTTTCCGCATCAAGTCCATCAGCAGCCTTTTTTGTATCTTCATCAAAGGCAGAACTAGTTTTATTTTTCAATCGCTTAGCAGCATCCTTGGCCTGAAATGGCATGTGACTTTTGGCGAGAAGTGTGTCCTCAAATTTATTAGTTTTGGTTCCAAGTGAACCACCCCATCTGGTTTTATCAACTTCAGCCGCTCTTTCTTTCCTCTTTTTATTAAATTGATCATAATTTTTCTTGAGATAGTTGAATCCACTAACTCTCTTGCCAACTCCTTTAGCGAATTTTTGCACTCTGCCCACGATTGCGCTAGATCCGGCGATGCCTTTGCTGGCCATGCCGATGCCGACCCAGAGAACGGTGATAGGAATAGCAAATTGGGTCATTGGCACAAAATCGATCATTGATCCAGCGCCAGTATAGTCCGTACCATTTCCGGAAAAAGAAGAAAGTGCTGTGGTAGCTTTCATTAGTTGCATAGATACAGCCAAAACAATAGCCATTAAAGGTCCGGCCATGGCATATTTAAAAAGATTATCCCACCACTCCCCTCCCTTGCTTAAGATTGATCCGACGAATGCTATGGGTGAAAGAATAATTAGAATAGCTAGAGCGATGGTACGAATTAGTAATAAGAGTCCCATGGCCAAGATGGTCAGAGCTAAAATAAAAACAAAAATTATAGAAACTAAGAGTTGTGGAATTTCTGGCTTGGTGGCAGGGGTTATAACATTTTTTAGCGCATCGAATCCGTCCGGCATTACTCTAAAGATAATATTTTCATTAGTATATCCATTAAACTGCTGTTTTATGATTGTATACATCAAAGAATTACTGATATCGATAATAAAGCGTGTAATGGGATAACTGAAATTCACGAGAAGTGCCATAATAACCAGCCAAAGGAGAATTTTTTTATAATTGTATGATGAAGCTTGAAAGATGCTGGCAAAAGCGGAAAAAAGCAAAACTAAAATAAATGCAATATTTAAGATATCTCGTACAACTTTCCATGAATCAAAAATTGATTGGTTGCTTAATACAGCATTAAGTTTGCTGGCGTCAATAACCCAAGCAAAAAGTAAAATTGAAACATTCAGAATCCAGCCAGCCAACCCTAGTATGCCTACAAGCGTACAAACAATAGGACTTCCAATAATATTGAGTCCCGAACAATAATCATTATCGCCATCAACAGTACTTTTTAATCCGCCATGAGATACTTGCCCGACCGTTCTTGTTGGATCAAGTGCCATAGTGGAAGGAGCGTCTGGATTAGAGACAGTAGGTTCGGTTGACACCGCACCACTTCCAGAATAGGGGCCTGTTGTAGTGGGGGCGGGACCCTCTGATTCAAGGGCTGCGTCAAATCCGGGAGAATTGGCAGCATTCGTATTGTGTATATTTCCAAAAAACAAAACCCCTGCAAAAATCATGAAGATGAACGATGCGATGAAGAGAGAAAGTATTTTATTGTGGCTTTTTATTTTCAAACTGTTTTTGTTATCATTTTTTTGGTGTGCCTATCTTCCATAGAGCGCTTGCGGACCGACTTTTTGAACTTGTAGTTGCATAGCCGAATTGGTTTTGTTGCCGATACTGATTGACATTTGGCTCTGAGCTTTTTTGAGAGTGTCGATGCCGGATGTGATGGCATTGGTGGCAATCTTGCCGGCGAGTGCTGGCGCTAGTTCTCCAAATGTTTTGGCATTGGCGATGACTTTGTTGGGCAGATCTTGCGCGTTGTCCCAGGCGGTTTTGATAGCGGCGCCGGGAGTGACGATTTGACCATTGACTTTCTTGCTTTCAAAACCTTGGCTGACACCAATTTCTGCTTGCGCCGCTAATTTTTTGTTGGCTAAATTTTCTTGATAGCGTTGATTGAAATACAAATTAAACGCCCAGGGATTGTTGATGCCGGACAGATAGATGTTAAAATTGTTCAAATTCCCGCCGGCGAAAAGATTTTGAGAGGGGTTTCCGACATAATTGACCATAGGTGTTGGCTTTTCAATAATTTGTTGTTGGGCGCCGGATCGGAGTTGTTGCATATAATTTCCACCGCCCCATTGCGAGGAAAGGCTGGTTCCGCCAGCTGCCTGGGCAACCGCAATCAATTTGCCATAACCGGGATTGCGCATCATCATTCCATATTTGAAAGAGCCATCTCCAACACCCTCGTAGGCAAGTGTGCCATCACTATTCAGAGCATCATTAGGAATGTAGCTTGCAGCTGATCCGCGTCCTTGTGTGGCTTGATCCATTTCAGCGGCTATATCCAGAGCTGCTTGCATTGTTGGCTTGCCGATTACAGCATCTTCATAATTGCCAATAACTCCGCCGGCATCATTGAACATTGCGGTGGTGCCTTGATTTAGAGCAACTACAGCTGCTTGTTTTTGGGCTCCATTGAGCAATCCAGTCAGTTGTTCATGCGCTGTTTCAAGACTTTGTTTGAAAATGGCATTCCAAGCTTGCGCGGCAGGAGTTTGGGACGGTGAAAAAACCAACGCCGAAGCGAACAGGAGCAGGATAAAAAATTTTAAATTAGTAATAAATTGCATTTTTATGAAATTAATAAATATTAGTCAGTAGGAATGTCTATGCCGTAATCAGCCAGCTTAGGCTGGATGTCGGTATCATAATTTAAATTATATTTTTCCAATAATATTTCGGTTTCATTTGAAAACTCCATAGCCACCTCTATCAAGCTTACAACTTTGGAATAATTTACAACTGTCCGTAGCGGATCATTGATATCAGGAGCGACCGCGCTTTTTAGTTGCAGTGCGTAGGTAACCAATTGTAATCCTTTGATATGTGTCAATGCCATTTCTTCCGGAACTTCCAGATCTTTCATTTGTTCCAGAATTTTTTGCGCTGAAGCTTCAAATCCAGAAAGAGAATTTGGGTTGCCGGATTCGAAAGCCTTGGTTATTTCTTGGGTGAAAGATGACATAAGACTGCTGGAGATGTCGCTGGTTGAAGTGATGGGTTTGGGTGAATTGCTGGAAAAAATATAAGCCAGTCCGGTTATATAGGTGGTTAGATCTTCTTTTCTTTTAATGTCAGCTTTTTCAGAAGAGAGTTTATTATAATTCTGTTTTTTTATTTTGATTTTATCAGCTGATATTTGCGGCAACTCCGCGGAGTTAGCCGCTTCTATGGCGATGGTTTCATCAGCAATGGAAGAAAGCTGATCCACAGTGACACCAGTGTCATCAGCAGATGCGTCTTGCAACAACATCGTCATTTTAGCGGCAGCTTCTTGGGTTAAATTTCGATCTGAAACGGAGATTGTTTGAGGCGCGGTTATTGGTTCCGGTATTATCTTGTCTCCCGGTGATGGCTTCAATGGATCATATCCGCTTTTGATTTCCGCGCCATCGGAATAGCTGTCGCCATCGGTATCGGAGTTGCGCAGATCAGTGCCATAAAGTTTTTCTTCTTCATCTGACAGACCATCCTGGTCGCTATCTAAAAAAATATTATTAGTCGTTGTGGCATTTTCTTGAGCGGTGACATAAAAAGAAAAACTGGCAATAACCAAAAAAGACAACACAAGAAATGGTAATTGTATAGTTTTAATTTTCATAATAAAAGTATAGCATAAAAATGTCTTTTACGAAATATTTTTTATCCACAGATTTTAGGTATAAAAGCGAAAGGCACCGGCGTTGACTGGGAAGATTGATTATTTGCTCAAACGACGGAAGACTGCTAAATTTAAAATATGAAAAAAATAACTGATATAATTTTAAAAAAAATCTCAAAGCATATCGACAAACTGATTAACCAAGAAGTTGGAATTCTGACTTGGACGCTTGGATTTCTTGGTATTATCGCAATCAGATTATTTTTGGATAATTTTATTGCTTCAACGGGGGATTTTAGCTTGATTTCAGCCAACAGCCTGCATAATATCCTTTTTTTTCTGTTGAGCTTTTTGTGGCTATTGCTTATTCTTTCATTTTTGCTTCAGATAAAGCCATTTAAATTAAGCAACTTCTTTTTCTGGTCAATTTTTTTGATTATTTTACCGCCAGTTTTTGATTTAATTAAAACTGGGGGCAGTGTTTTTTGGAGTGGCTACTTAATTAACGGTTGGCGCGAACTTTTGGTTCAATACAGCACTATTTTCGGCAATCTGCCTTCCGGAATCACCTATTTCGGCACCAGAATCGTCTTTACTTTTGCTATCTTTGCTATTGCCGTGATAATTTATGCTATGTCTAGAAATTGGCTGAAAGCTATTTTGGGTGCTTTTTTGGCCTATACCAGCCTTTTTGCTATGGCCAGTTTCCCTTCTTTATTTACTTTTGTGTATTATTTTTTTACCAAAAGCAGGTTAGTATCCGCGGTCAATTCAGTGGATATTGCTCAGTTATTATTAGCCTCACATCCAATTTTAGGACTAAAAGTCAATGGGTTTTTGCAAGAATCACTAACTTTTCATTTAAATTTAGTCTATTTTTTGTTTGTTTTAGCTGTATTGGGGGGGATGTTACTAGTGAGCAATCGGGAAAAATTTGTGGCTATTTGGAAAAATATCCGTTTACCACAATTAGTATATCATTCCGGCCTATTTTTTGTAGGCATAGGATTGGGATATTTGGCCTATCCAAACAATCTAAATTTAAATATTTTCGCATTTTTGGCGGTGGCAGTGCTCTTATGTAGCATTTGGCTGGCGTGGCTAGCCTCTGTGGTGACAAACGATATCTATGATTTTGCCATAGATAATATTTCTAATCCTGAACGACCATTACAAAAAAGAATTTTTACTGTGTTTGCTTATCGAAAATTTGGAATTTTTATTTTCATCCTTTCCATTTTTGGCGGACTAATTGTGAGTTTGAAGTTTGCCGCGCTTTTGGCAATATATCAATTTCTCGCTTGGACTTATTCAGCTAAGCCATTTCGATTGAAAAAATTTGTACTGCTGGGGACATTTATCAGCGCGCTAGCTTCCTTGATTATTTTATTTATGGGTTTTACGCTTTTATCCGGAGATCAAAATATTCAAGGGCTGTCATGGCGAATTATATTGTTGCTTCTGATTTCTCTGACCATATCCCTTCCGATTAAAGATTTCAAAGACATCGCTGGCGATCGAGCGGAAGATATTTGGACAATCCCGGTTTTGTTTGGAGAGGAATTGGGTCGCATGATTGTGGCCTCGAGCATTTTTATTTCTTTTATGTTAAGCGTCTTTTTGTTGAATGAATTTAAACTTTTTTGGTGGGCGCTTTTTCTTGGCAGTGCAGCCTTTCTATCAGTAACAAACAAAAAAATAAAACCCCGCCAATTGTTTTGGTGGGTTTTGGGCTGTGTGTTTATTTTCGTAATAATTTTGGGTCAGACTTTATTTGTGAAATAATCTTTTACAATGTGCTAGGAGCTAAGCTCCAGCTAGGCCATAACTTTTCAGGAGCTTTTTTCAGGAGCTTAGCTCCTTAAAGCATCTTGACTAGTTTCTGCCAGTCTGCGATATCTAATTCTTGCGCGCGAGCGATTGGTGAGATGCCAAGCGTTTTTAATTTTTCTTCCACGCTATTTTTGTCTAATTGCAAGCTGCTCGACAGGTTATTTAAAAGTGTTTTTCGTTTAGCGGAAAAACCGGCTTTTACTATTCGAAAAAAATTCTTGTCGTTTTCTTTGTTGAATTTTTTGGCGGGAATAATTTTA
>Ga0210051_1000832_pt1 | contig 30226 bp, 32 predicted proteins | sample CryGey092014_all_FD_185464 | JGI IMG/M metagenome (GOLD analysis project Ga0210051, IMG submission 185464) | Groundwater microbial communities from aquifer - Crystal Geyser CG23_combo_of_CG06-09_8/20/14_all (SPAdes) (version 2) | ecosystem: Environmental > Aquatic > Deep subsurface > Groundwater...
GAAGCCTCTCGGATAAATTTTATCCTCAAGACTTATTTAAATTAACTTTTCTACACCCCCACCATAGATTCATAAATTTCTTCGCCTATCCCTTTGACAAATCATTTTATTTTCCATTTTGGTGTCAATCTTCTTCACTTCCGGTATAGCCACATTGACCAACTCGTGGAGAATTTACAACGGGTAACAACATGTTTTCATCACATTCATGTGTTTCTACACACTTATTACACAACCAACTTTCGCATTCAACGCATACTTGTTTTGCATTTTCCTCGCAGTATGAACATTTGATTTCAGGTGGTAGATTCCTCGCCATAAGTTCAATTTTTTTATCACTTTTGATTCTTTGACATTCTGATATTACCTTTAATTTTAATCTCGTTGTAGTCCCAAAATCATAATCATATGTGAATTGTATTCCTACATTTAAAATTTTAGTAAGATCAACACTCATGTGTTTTTCTCCATAAAGCCTGTCCGGGCTGGATGAATACCTTATACCTTTAATCTCGAATGCGCTTAAATGTCCACAACATTCAAGCCATATATCCCTTAAAAATTCGTCTAAATCTCTAAATGTGGCTAATGAAGATATGTCTAAATAAAGCCAATAAGCCGGGATATAAAAGCCTTCTACAGAAACACAAAAGCATCTTTCTCCATTAGCATTTTTCTTTTCAGTTTTTTCTATTAACCTTTTTCTTTCATCACATGAATCTAAATGTTTCTTTATGGCTGTTTTATTAAAAACTTTTTTACAGTAGTAACATTTTCCCTCTGTAGTTTTACGCATTTCTCATACCTCTTACCGTAACATTCATTATTTTTTTTGGCTACCCCTTGACAAATCTTTCTATTTATTGTATAATCTATTATAGAAAACTATAATAGATATTTAACAATCAGGGAGACAAAAAATGTTACGCAGAAGAAATTTACGTGCATTACTCAAAAAACAATCCTTGCTTAAGAAAGAACTATTTAAACTGGGACCCCTACTTAAAGGTTCTCTCGATTTAAGAGCGCAAGTATGCGGCAAATTCAATTGCATTTGTCATTTAAAAGGTAAAAAACATAAAATCTTGGTTCTCTGTGTAAGTTTAGAGAAAAAATTTAGACAGATATATGTTCCAATTAGAAATTATTCTATTGCCCGTACCTGGTCTAAAAATTATCAAAGAGCTGAACGAATTATTGATAAACTTACATTAATAAATGTCAAAATCTTACGAACAAAAGAAAAATCTTAATCCTCATCAATTATTTCAGCAATTTGTAAAAAACAAACTTTATGAATATTATATTCAAATCAACAGTTATCTATCTTTAGTATTGAATGCTCACCTGATTGTCAAAGTGCTTCTGCTTGATTTAACAAAAGCTGAACCCATTCTTCGTAACTGTTATTCTACTCCCAGAGGAATTAAACCACGTAACCCTGTCTGTATGCTTCGTTCACTTATCGTTATGACCTTGTCAGGAACAAACAGTATAACCCAATGGGTTGATAAAATGCGCTCTTATCCTTTATTCGCTATCCTTTCTGGCTTTGAGTCTAACGACACTCCCGGTGTTGGAACATTTTATGAGTTTATAGAACGTCTATGGAAAGATACTCCAAATAAATCTCATAAAAAGAAGTTACGCATATTTAAAAGGAAACCTCGTAAAAAATACAAAAAAGGTGAAAAACAACCTCTTAAACATCCGGGCATAACACGAAAATTAGTCAACCGTATTATTCATGATGAACAAATTCCTTTATCTCAAAGACCTCAGGATACATGGAACACTTTATTCAAAGAATGCTTTGTACTACCATCAGCGGATTTAGGTATTCTCGGTAATCCTAAAAAACTCTCTGTTTCAGGTGACGGCACTCCTCTTGAAACAGGTGCAAGTCATTTCGGTCATAAAGTATGCAACTGCAAAAGCAAAGGTATCTATGATTGTACTTGTCCTCGCTATTTCTCTGACCCGGATGCCTCTTGGGGCTGGGATTCTTATAGAGAAAAATATGTTTATGGTCGCACCCTCTATGAACTCGTCGCTGCTGACAGCCCTTATGATTTACCTGTTTACTTCAAACTTGCTCAATGTCAAAGACACGATAGCGTTTTAACAATCACTGCTCTTAATGAATTTAGAAAATTTTATCCAGAACTCTCTATCTCTGAATTCCTTGGCGATAGTGCCAATGATTCTTATCCAATTTACGAACTTCTTTTTCATTGGATTATTGAACCCTTTATTGCTCTCAACGAGAAAAACAAAGGACATTTTACTTATGACCCACAACCCAAAATTAATGAAAATGGCATCCCCATTTGTAAAAACAAAACTGAAATGACTTTCTGGGGCTTTTGTCCTGACCGACATCGTCTTAAATGGCGGTGCCCTTTAATCTGTGGCAAAATATCTAAATGCAAGTTTTTCAACTGTTCTAAATCTGATTATGGTAGAGTTATCTACACTAAACCAAAAACTGATTTCCGACTCTTTACTCCAACTCCAAGAGATTCTTCTAAATGGAAAAAGAAATATTCCAAACGTACTTCTTCCGAAAGATCTAACAAACGTAAAAAAATTGACTATAATTTAGAACATTGCAGAGTCAGGTCTACTAAACACTGGTTCACAAGAACTATGTTAATCGTTATGTGTCAACATGTTGATGCCTGGTTGATTCATTCTAAAATCAATCCTGTTCAGATTATCAATAAATGGACCAACCATTCATCAAAAAATATTCTTCTCACTCCCATATCAGTAGTTACATAGAAATAATTCTTTCTCTCGCATAATAAATCTACCTCGGGAGTATTACGCCCTTTTGAGAATATTTTCCGTATTTTCCATCTTCCCGAGATGTCTTTTTCTGTTTTTTATGTCAAAGAACAAATTTCCCTGATGTTTTTATTCAATTACCTATTTTATCCGAGAGCCTTCATAAAATGCCTGTCAGAAAATCACTTCATTACTTTCTAAATAAAGGACCTTACATAACGTAAATAGAAGTAACAATTTTCTTGTCTGCTGCAGTAGTGTAGTAAAGAGTAACTTTATTACCAGCAGTTAGATCAGTAAGTGTAATAGTTTTACCTAATTTTTTAATCGTGACTCTCGCATCACTATTGTATGTTTCGCTCTTGCCTGACTGGTCTTTTACGGTTACCGTTTTAGCAGTAACATCAACTGAAACAATCTCACCTGTTAATTTTATTGCCATTTTACCTCACCTCCTCTTAATTGCAACTTTTATGACAATTTCAAAATTTTCTTATTCATCCTTGAGTGTTTCTTACTATTTATTAACTTGTCTGCTTTAGTACTCGGACCTTACATAACGTAAATAGAAGTAACAATTTTCTTGTCTAAAAAATATCTGTACATAGTAACCCTATTACCAGCAGTTAGATCAGTAAGTGTAATGGTTTTACCTAATTTTTTAATCATGACTCTCGCGTCTGTATTGTACGTTTCAATATTACCAGACTTTAGGGCTTTTATGGTTACCGTTTTAGCAGTAACATCAACTGAAACTATTTCACCCAATATTGATTCTGCTATCATTTATTTTACATCTCCTTACTGTCAAAACCACGCCTGCCCCGATAAGATTGCTTTACAACTTTTTATGTCGGGCAAGCCCGACCACTACAATTGTTACTACAGGAACCTACTTCTGGCGACACAGTTTTAAAGAGCGGGGTGGTCATCCTATTTCTTGACTACTTTGCGTTGCATATTTCATGTAATAAGGCAATTGAAGAAAGTATTGCCAGATAACTAGTTTTGGGGTTATTCTTCGACGGCACGTCTTCATTCCTGATGTACATTTCGCCAAAATCGCCGTTTATTTTTATTTCGTGTATGTTCCTTTGGTTTTTCCCATCGGGAACCGCTATTATTTTGACCTTTGTCTTTTCGGATCCTACTCCTGAAAGAGCTATTGTTGCGGCTACGTTTATGTTCTGGGGAAAACATTTTATAGCTTTGCCAGCGTTTCCTTCAAAAACAATTTTCGGTAACTTGCACCCGGACTTTAATTTCCCCGATTTTTTTACATATTGAACATTTTTCAACGTTGAACATGGTTTCGAAGTCGTAAGAGTGACGCTTTTTATTTTACCCATTCTTGCTGCTTTTATTCCGTCTATACCTGCTATAGCACCGGAAGGATAATATACTCTGTATTTTCTTTTCTTGAATGAATCCAATATCCACGGGTTATTAATCAATCCGCTTACGCTCAAAACAAAAATGTTCCTGCCGTAAAGAAGCGCTATTTTTGCAATTCCTTTTACTGCTTCCGGGCTTGCCGTTTCCACTACAAGGTCAGATATTTTTACAAGCTCTTCAAGATTTTTTGCTATCAAGGGCTTTTGATTCCTTACCTTTGACAACAATTTCTTTGCTTTATCTCCGTCAATGTCATATAAAGCGACTATGTCAGCGTTTATGATTTTCTTATCAATCGCAAAAGCTATTTCAGAACCAATTGACCCGCAGCCAACTATACCTATTCGTTTCAAGGTTTTTCTATCCTCCTAACCAATTCTTAAACCATTGATGAACACAGATAAACATTGTTTAAATTATGTATCTTTCATATTACAATTTTGGTTTAGAAAAATTAATAACCAAATCAACTCTTATTCCGGAAATTCTAAAATAATTCAATATCGTTTTTTTATCACTATAATTTTGACCAATACAATAATTACGCCGACAAAAATTAATATAACCGGAATAAAACCCTTTAAAACCAATGTGAATTCAGAAGTCCATATTACTAAACCAAGTATGCCTAAAACAATAACAAACAATCCTAGAATTAATACTGCCATTTTAACCTCCATTTTTTCAATTTCACCATTTCTTAAAAATAATAACTACTGCTAATATTATCACAAGAAAACCCACTATATAGTTCCATTTAAGGTTTTCTTTAAGATATACAACGGAAAATATACAAAATATATATAAATAATGACACAGAGTTGAGATTGCATATATGCTACCTCAACTCTAAAACCATTTACTACCTATTTCCCGGAACTTTGGACAGTTCCAGTATCTGTTTGAACGCTTGTCTCAGTAGTTGTAATCTGCTGAGAAGTACTCTCTTTACTTTTACATCCAGTAAAAATGCATAAACAAACAACAAATAATAAAACACAATACAACTCTATTCTTTTCATTTCTTTTCCCACATCCTTTCTCTGATTATATTTATGGATTCTATCTAATCAAAATCTATTTATTAACTTTGAAATAAGAGTCTTTTTCCTTATCAATAATCTCTAATACTTCTTCAGCCGACCGGGCTCCCATTAAAGCCTCTTGAAAATACTTATTTTTCAGTAAATGTGTAATCCGCGATAATACATCTAAATACTGTTTCTCACAGTTATCAGGTGACAACAATAAGAAAATAAAATGTACAGGGTTCCCGTCAAGAGAATAGAATTCAACTCCCTGCTTAGATATTCCAAATGCTCCAACAACCTCTTTAACAGCATTTGTTCTGGCGTATGGGATTGCTATTCCGTTACCTATTCCGGTGGTACCCTTCTTTTCCCTATTCAAAATAGCACGTATAACTTTAAATGGGTCTTTTATTATTTTCTCTTCGGATAATAGATATATAAGCTCTTTTATTACCCCAATTCTATCACGAGATTTAATATCAACAGTTATTGACTTCTTACTTAAAATATCAAATGTTTGCATTTTTATATTATTCCTTTTCTTTTCCAAATCCCTTTTTAGTAATTTTATGAGAATATTTGAACCCGTGAATGAAATTCAAAACTAACTAAGCAGGGGATGCACGGCTGGGAGATACTTCAACAATATATTTGGATTTAAAATAAGGTAAGATTAGATGGATTTTAATTTCTGTTGGTAAGTGAACCAATATAAAATAATAATCTATAGAAATATTTTTGAAATATTCGCTTTTTCTATCGTTGTCATATATTTTACCTTCTGCAATTTCCAACTTTTCTAAAACACTTTCCGCATCTGTTTTTATCAGCAAAGGAAATTTATTAGAATAACAATTAATTGAAAACACTAAAATAGTAAATATCAATATGTAGTATTTCTTCATTTTTTTGATAACATCAAAATTAGAATGTTGGTGGTGTAACTATCCATATAACTTCGGTTATTCCTTTATGTCCGTTCTTAAAAAAGTGAAATGTGTTTGAATTAAAGTAAATACTATCTCCTCTCTTTAAGATATGCCTCCCACTATTTAAAACAATTTCTATAATACCTTTCAAAACTATTGCAAACTCCTGGCCAAAATTTCTGTACATAGAATTGCCTGAGTTAACATTCCCTTTTAATTTAAATAACAATGGTTCCATCTGTTTGTTGGGGTCTTGCAATGTTAAAAGGTACATATTTATACTTTTATTTAGGTTTTTTAATGATTTTCTTTTATTTTCTCTGGTTACTGGTGATTTTTCAGTAGAATTACTTGTTTCGCCTACTAATGCACCTATAGTAGTCTGTAATGCATCTGCTATTTTTTTTAATGTTGCCAATGAAGGAGTAGCTCTCCCGACTTCAACCTGAGAAAGAAAACTTGCACTTACATCAAGGATGCTTCCCAGTTTTCCTAGCGTTATTCCCTTTTCTTTTCTGATTTTTTTTATATTCATCCCTACTATTTTCATCTTATTTACCTATGTTTATTATAATTTCTTGGCGATTTTAAATTTTAATTTTATATTTTAAAAATCTCATTTTTTAAATTATATCATAAATACTCCTTTTTGTCAAGTAATACTTAAAATATCCAGGATATTTTAAGTATTGCTTAACGTTTACTTAAAATAAAATTCACATTCTCATCATTTCTTTTTGATATATAATTGCCTATCAAATCATTTAAAATGTTACCAAAACTAAATTAATAATATAATGCAACCTCAACGAAACCAGCAAAAATATGGTGGTTGCATTATGCAACAAAAATTTAAAATGGAGTGTCTCGAAAAAATCTATTGTCGTTATCGTAAAGTAAACAAAAAAACGGGTTAAAAATAATTTGCAAATAAAATAAAAAAAATATATAATTGACCGGCCAAGTAGGTCTACGACAAAAAATGTCGTCCAGTTAAAACTGGACGCTACAAACGATTAACTTAAGGAGGAACCAGATGGCTAAGGGAAGATGTATGAAGTGTAAAAAAGAAGTAGAGATTAAAGATGGAGAAGAAGTAGTCATGAAAAACGGGATGAAAGCGATGAAAGGTGTTTGTCCTGATTGTGGAACAAAAGTATTCAGAATTTTAGGTAAGAAATAAACCGGGCAAAACCCACTGTTAATTTAGTCGTGCATAAACGAAGTACTTCGTAAAATATCGCAATGGTTCTTATACCATATAAAAGGTTCGTGCCTTCGGCACTGCGTCCAAATCCAGCCTTACGGCTGAACTTCAGATACGCTGGAAACGTTAGGCGACATGGCAAATAGAAAAGATGGTGTTAAGATAAATGAAATGGTTTGAAGACCTCCATAATAGACAGATTCGGTTAACAAATGAAAGGCAAGGGCATATCGAAACAGACCATCCAGAAATGTTTGGACAGATTGACAAAATACAGGAGATGAGACATTATGGGAAAAGAAGTAAAAATTTGGTATGACAAGGAAGGGGATTACCTTGAAGTCCTTTTCGAAAGAAAAGCGGGATACTTCAGGGAGACAGAAAGTGACGCTGTAATGGAAAAAGTTGATGAAAAAGGGAACATTATTGGTTTTTCCATCTTAAAAGTGAGCGCATTGAAGGGGGAACCACTTTCGGTCAGTCTTGAAGGCCGCATCGCCTAACACGGTGTAAAAGACTACACTTTGCTCCGTCCAAATTCGGCTTCGCCGAACTTCTTTTATCCGCAAATCGTTAGGCGAAGCGGCGGCAAAGAAAGAAGGGGCGCATCCACAAAATTTTAGGAAGGATTCTATCTTTTACTAAATCTATGACTCTGTCAAAAAGGATTTCTTCAATCAGTCCGTCTATTACCCTGTCAATTACCGCAAAAGCAAAAAAAATGAAGGCGGAGGGAATAAATGTTATTGGTTTTGGTGCAGGTGAGCCTGACTTTGATACTCCTGAACAGATTAAGGAATCGGCAAAAAAATCCCTTGACTCCGGATTTACTAAATATACTCCCGCCTCAGGCATTCCGGAATTAAAGAAAGCAATCTGCGATAAATTTAGAAAAGATAACAACTTGGATTATGAGCCATCACAGATTGTTGTTTCCTGCGGTGCAAAGCACAGCATATATAACGTTATACAGGTCCTGTGCGACGAAGATGATGAGGTAATTGTTCCCGCACCGTTCTGGGTGAGTTATCCTGAACAAATCAAACTTGCCGGGGCAAGACCTGTTTTTATCAATACCCGTGAAGAAAACGGATTTAAGGTTAAACCGGAAGAGTTAAGTAAAATAATTACTTCTAAAACCAAACTGTTTATCCTCAACAGTCCTAGCAACCCGACAGGTACGGTTTATTCAGAAGAAGAGTTAGAACTCATTGCTGAGGTTCTGGTACAAAAAGGTATTTTCTGTATCTCGGATGAAATATATGAAAAAATCATATATGACGGTATAAAACATATAAGCATCGCTTCACTGAACCCTAAAATATATGAACTCACCATTACGGTAAACGGCGTCTCTAAATCTTATTCAATGACCGGATGGCGGATTGGCTATGCAGGAGGACCTAAGGAAATAATGCAGGCAATCTCCAATCTGCAGGACCATTCAACATCTAACCCGACATCCTTCTGTCAGACCGCAAGTATTACAGCCCTTCAGGGACAGCAGGAGATACAAAAACTCATGGTGACAGAATTCAATAAGAGAAGAAACTACATAGTGGACAGGTTAAATTCCATAGAAGGGCTGCACTGTTTTAAACCTGATGGAGCATTTTATGTTTTTCCGAATGTGTCTAAACTATTCGGAAAAAAGTATAAAGATAAAATTATAAATAATTCCATAACGCTCGCTGAAGTGTTGTTAGAAGAGGCAAAAACCGCTGTCATACCAGGTGCAGGGTTTGGGAATGACAATTATCTGAGACTGTCCTATGCCACATCTATGGAAAATATTGTTGAAGGACTTGACAGGATTGAAAAATTCTTGGCTGAAATTACTTTATGAAAATGTCTTACAGAATTGACTTTAAAAATGAATATACCTGCACAATCATAGGTCTTATTTTAAATGGCATTTTGACCGTCTTTAAATTCCTTGCAGGGATTTTTGGACATAGTCAGGCAATGATTGCTGATGCCATGCATTCACTTTCAGATGGTCTTGCCACAGCGATTACATATATTGCTCTAAAATTAGCCAAAAAACCGGAAGATAAGGAGCATCCATACGGACATGAAAATATTGAAGTTATTGTCTCATGGATAGTTGCAGTTATTTTGTTATTAACAGGTATCTTTTTGGGATATTCTGCTGTCCGCACAATATATCACAATCAATATACCCGGCCCACAATGATTGCACTTTATGCTGCAATTGTTTCAATAATTTTTAAAGAATTGCTCTACAGATATACTATCCATGTGGGGAATATTTTAAACTCACCTGCCTTAAAAGCAAATGCTTATGACCACCGTTCTGACGCTTTTTCTTCAGCAGGTGCCCTGATTGGAATTTTTGGAGCAATATACAAATGGCAATTTTTAGACCCGCTTGCAGGAATGATAATTTCAATTTTCATTGTAAAAATGGGGATAGATATTATCAGGGAAGGCAACAAAATAATAATGGATGCAATGCCGTCAGAAAATTTTATTAACGATATAAAAAAAATTATTGAGACATTCCCCGACGTAAAACAGCATTCCAACCTGCGTATCCATCCTGTAGGAAGACACTATATAATGGACGTTTCAATTACAGTGGATAAAAACTTAACCGTATTTGAAGGACACGGGATAGCCACAGCTTTAAGGGAATCATTGATTAATAATAAACTCCAGGTCAAAGATATAATTGTCCATATAGAACCGGATTGATATTTTAAATTAGGAATTCACCCTTTAGGGTATTAATTTTATCAGAAGGTCCGGATTGCCTGCAGGTATATTGACATAATTATTCTTCATTTCATTCAATTTTTGCGGGAAGTTTATAAAATAGAATATATTTGTATAAATTATTTCTGAAGTCAGCGTTTTTTCTTCATATACCAGACCAACCTTGTATTTCTCAAGATACTTTGCATTGTATAATTGATGGTTATCCGTCGCATAAGGATATGGTATAAGAATTGCAGGTTTTTTTAATGCAATAAGTTCGGCTATGGTTGAGGCTCCCGCACGACTAATCACCAGGTCACTTACAGAATAACCTTCACCTATTGAATCTAAATATCCAAACACTGCTGATTGGACATTGTGTTTTCTGTATGACTCTTTTACCCAACCATAATCTTTTTCACCTGTTAAGTGGACAATCTGTATTCTGTCCTTAATTTTCCTATCCATTAATTCCAAACCATCCAGGACAAGTTTATTAACATTATGAGCACCCTGGCTGCCGCCAAATATTAACAGTGTGAATCTATCCTTTGTTAAACCGAACTTTCTAATCGCAGCGTCCCGCAATACCTTAAAAAACTCCTTACGGACAGGACTGCCGGTAAAAATCACCTTCTCCTCCTGAAAATATTTCTTTGTCTCAGGAAAAGATATCGCTACTTTATCTGCTATCCTGCTCAGGCTATAGTTGGCAATACCGGGCAAATAGTTCTGCTCGTGAATGATGGATTTTATCTGTTTTAACTTCGCCAGAACTACCACGGAAAATGAAACATGTCCACCCATTCCTATGACAATATCCGGCTCAATTTGGGATAATATTATACTTGTTTGAAAAAAACTCTTTATTAGTTTATAAAGAAACAATATGCTTTTCAACAGGTCTATTTTTCTCGGCAAACCTGCTATGTCTATCTCAAAAAATTCAAAATTTTTACCGTCAAGTATTGTTTTACCCGTATCATTTTTTCTGACTACGAAAAACACTTTTTTCCCGGTTAATCTGAGCTTTTCAGCAAAAGCTATACCGGGATATAAATGTCCGCCCGTCCCGCCAGCGGCAATCACTATGCAATTATTCATTTTATTCTTATATCTTTGCGTTTATGCTGGGAAATATTTGCAAGAATACCTATACCGATGAACGTAGTAATTAACGAAGAACCTCCATATGAGAAAAATGGCAGTGAAATACCTTTTGTGGGAATACAACCGCAGCAAACTGCAATGTTGAAAAACGCCTGTATAACTATCGTAAACGTAACACCCGCTGCCAGGAGTGTCCCGAACAAATCAGTCGCCTCCAGGGCTATCTTACAGCCATTATATAACAGTGACACAAACAATAAAACTATTAACAGTACACCGATAACACCCAATTCTTCGCCGACAATAGAGAAAATAAAATCAGTATGCATCTCGGGAAGATAAAATTTCTTGAGCTGGCTGTTACCAAGTCCTCTACCCCAGAATCCTCCGGACCCGAGTGAAATTAACGACTGCACAAGTTGATACCCTGAACTATCTGAATATTTCCATGGGTTCAGGAAAGATATGAATCTTTCAATCCTGTACCCCTTGCTTATTATTGCCAGATAACCCGCTGCAGCAGCGACTGCGGTAATACTAAATAGATGTATCCATCTGGCTCCTGCAATAAACAACAGAATTGCCGATACAATCACTATTACCAGCGGTATTCCAAGGTCAGGTTCAATTGCAATGAGAAATACAACCGCTCCCACTGCTATTAATGCCGGCAAGAGACCGCTGAAGAAATCCTTGATTTTACTTTTTTTTCTATCTAAATAGTTTGCCAGAAAAATAACGATAAAAATTTTTGTCAATTCTGAAACCTGAAAATTCACCGGTCCGATAGTAAGCCATCTTCGGACATCCCTGACGGGTTTGCCTATAATCAGCACAAGTATCAATAATATTATTGAAACGACCAATCCAATCTGTGAAAATTTTTGTAATTTTTTATAATCGTATATAAGGAAAAAAAAGAAACAGGCAATACTGACCACAGCCCATAAAACTTGTTTTTTTAAAAAAAAGAATGAGTCCTGCTTTTTTTCTCCTGTTACTATAGCACTTGATGAATATACCATAACTAAACCAAAACAGAGTAAAATCAGTGAAGTAATGATTAATCCAAGGTTAGAATTATAAAATTTGGTCATAGGCAATTAATATACTCTTTGAATCTGTTGCCTCTATCTTCAAAATTTTTGAACTGGTCAAAAGAACTGCCTCCCGGTGAAAATAAAACAATGTCCCCGGGTCCACTTTTTTCATAAGATTTTTGAACTGCAGTCTTCAAATCCCCGCAATGAATGATTTCAGTTGAATTATTGAGTTCCTTATGTATTTTTTCTGCCGATTCGCCTATAAGCAACAGCAGCCTGACTTTGTCTTTAACTAAACCCAGCAGGGGTTTATAGGGAAAACCTTTGTCCCGTCCGCCCATTATCAGTACTATCGGTGAATTAAATGATTTCAGGGCAACAACCGTAGAGTCCACATTGGTTGACTTTGAATCATTTATATATTTCACTCTGTTTAATTCACGGACAAATTCAAGTCTATGTTCAACGCCCCTGAAATTATTAAGTGTGGATTCAATAACGTTTTTTGGGACACCGACAAGTGCAGCAATGGCGCTGGACGCTAATGCATTCTCTACATTGTGTTCACCTGGAATGATTAATTTAGGAGTGAATGTCCAATCTTGGGATTTTAAGTTTCCAAAGAAAGTGCCGTTTATACAGTATATCCCGTTTTTCAGTACACTGTCTTTACTGAAAAAAACTATTGTCCCGCCATTTTTTTCTATGCGATTACGGCTTATATCGTCGTTATAATTCAGAATACAGTAATCTCTGCTTTCCTGGTTCTTAAAGATATGCGTCTTCGCTTCTATATAATTTTCCATTGTCTTATGATGTTCTAGGTGGTCGGGCTTGATATTTAAAATACAACATATATCAGGCTTAAAATCAATTACATTTTCCAATTGATAACTTGAAACCTCCAGTACAACTACTGTAGATGAATCAATCTCATGCACAAAGTCGCTCAATGGTCTGCCTATATTACCCGCCACAATAGTTTTCAGCCCGGCGTTTTTGAGAATCTCACCGGTCAGGAGCGTGGTTGTCGTTTTACCATTCGTTCCCGTTATTGCAATAAGGAGTTTTGGATTAATCAGTCTTGTCGCTAATTCTAGTTCACTCCATACAGGTATTTGTTTCTCTTTTGCATTCGTTAAAATGGGTAAGTCAGACGGGGCCCCGGGACTTCTGATTATTAGTTCTGCATCAAGCACTCGTTCGGTATGTTTACCTGTCTCATAAGATATGTCATTTTTAAGAGTTTTTAGTATACCGGCAATTTCATTTTCCGGAGATATATCTGATACAAACACCCTGGCACCAAGTTCGCTTAATAAGTTTGCTGCGGAAACACCTGTTTTCCCTAATCCTATAACAGATACTTTTTTATTCCTGAACATAACTTCCATCATACCGGGAATTTGAGATGGACTCCCCAATTTATTGGGGGTCTTTCCCAACTTGTTGGGGGGTCCAGTTAAAACTGGACCCCTCTGCAAGCAGAGGGCTCCAAGTTTATCTTATTTTTAGTGAAGTTATAGCCAATAAAGTAAGAATTATACCTATTATCCAGAATCTCAGTGTTACTTTGGGTTCTGCCCATCCTTTAAGTTCAAAATGATGGTGTAACGGTGCCATCCGGAATATACGTTTTTTATACCTGCGGTATGAATATACTTGTAATACAACAGAAACAACTTCTATAACAAAAACTCCCCCAACCACAATCAGTATTAACTCCTGCTTAATAAATACACTTACAAGACCTATGGCGCCACCCAGAAACAGCGCACCCGTATCACCCATAAAAACTTCTGCGGGAAATCCATTGAACCACAGAAAACCTAACCCCGCACCGATAACTGCTGCTAAAAATACTGTTAACTCACCTGCGCCCGCAACAGGTATTACTTTTAAATAATTAGAAAATTTTGCATGTCCGCATACATAAGCAAATATAGAATAAGTAAAAGCAGCTAGCACCAGGGAACCTATCGCCAGACCGTCCAGCCCATCAGTAAGGTTAACTGCGTTGGAAGAAGCAACAATCACAAGCATGGCAAAAATCATGTAGAACCATCCTAAGTTTATGTATACTTCTTTCAGATAGGGGATATTTATTTTTGTTGAAAATTCCTGATTTGACGGGAAATAAAACAAATACAAACACACACCCAGTGCAAACAAACTCTGTCCGATTAACTTCCAGGTCTTATTCAATCCTTTAGGATTCTTCCTGGCTATCTTTAAATAGTCATCAATGAAACCGAGCATCCCGAGCCACAATACGCCAAAAATTATCCACAATATAAACCTGTTGTCCAACCTCGCCCACAATAAAGTTGAAACAATCACTGATATCAAAATTAAAATCCCACCCATAGTAGGTGTCCCGGACTTGGCTAAGTGTGTCTGCGGACCATCGGAACGAATTATCTGGACATACTGTAGTTTTTTCAAATAAGAAATAATTGAGGGACCTATTACAAAACTTAAAAAAAGTGCAGTTGCCATAGCACATAATGCACGGAATGTTATGTAACTGAATATATTAAAAGCTGAGAGGAATATTTTAAGTGGATAAAAAACGTGATATAACAATTAGTTTCCTCCCTTGGAGTCCCCGATTAAACGATTAAACGTTCAACTATTTTCTCCAATTCCAATGCCCGGGAACCCTTAAATAAAACTGCTACAGAATCATTCAATTCCGACTTCAGTTTAACAGTTAGAGCCGCCTGGTCTTCAAAATAGATTGTTTCTGTCAAAGAAGGGACAATAAAATATTTTACTTTCTTGCCATAGAGATAAATTTTAAATAACGGCAATCTGGCAGTAAACTCACCCAGCAAAGCATGCTCCTCTTTTGCAGAATCTCCCAGTTCAAGCATGTCTCCGAGCACCGCTATTTTTTGCCTGTCAGGATACATTTGCACGAAATTCTCCAATGCCTCCCGCATAGAACTCGGATTTGCGTTATAGGCATCGTTAACGATAATTGCTCCCTCGGGAGTTTTGATTATCTCCATACGCATATGTAATTGTTTGAATTGCAATAAACCCTTCTGAATAGTTTCAAGACTCACACCGAGTGCATGTGCGGAGGCGCTTGCTGCCAGTGCATTGTATATATTAAATCTGCCATATACGGGTAATTCTAATGAAATAGTCCCTGAAGGTGAATGTAAAGTAAATTTTAATCCAGTTTCCTTCATGGAAATATCAGTTGGATGGACATCTGCGGTAGGGTTCAGGCCGTAGGTTATGACTTTACAACTCAATTCACCTGATAATTTCTTCAGATATTCGTCGTCAATATTGAGCACCGCAATTTCATCTTTGGCAAGTGAATCCACTAATTTTCTTTTTTCTTCAAACACACCATTAATGGTTTTCAGGTATTCTAAATGCGTGGAGCCTATATTTGTTATAACACATATTTTAGGACTGGTTATTTCTATAAGACGGTCAATTTCGCCCGGAACGGATATGCCCAATTCAAGAACACAATACTGGTGCTCTTTATTCAGTTCAAACAGAGTGAGTGGCACTCCAACCAGGTTATTGTAACTACCAAAGTTTGCCAGTGTCGGTTTCTCAATACTTAAAATAGAAGCCAGCATCTCTTTGGTCGTACTCTTACCGTTTGAACCTGTAATACCGATTGTAATTACCGGAAATTTGCTGCGATAATAACCTGCAAAATCTCCCAGGGCCTGTAGTGTATCGCCGACAACGATAACTCCGGGAATATTTGGAAAAAACTCGTCTAATTCATTACCAAGTTTTGAAATTATCAGAACAGCTGCACCTTTTTCAGCGGCTTTTTTAATAAATTCATAGCCGTCATAATTTTTCCCTTTTAAGGCAAAAAATGCCATTCCCTTACAGGGTGCACGTGTGTCAGTAGAAACGCCCATTATTTGTTGTAGCGGATTGCCAAAAATAAATTTCCCTTTTGTTGATTTAACTAATTCTCTAAGTAATATGTTCATCTTTTTAGATACTTATACGCTATTTCCCTATCGCTGAAAGGGATGCGTTTTTCACCTATTATCTGATATTCTTCGTGTCCCTTGCCTGCTATCAGTATAATATCGTCTTCTTTAGCCATATAGACAGCTCTTTTAATTGCTTCCTCGCGGTCAGGAACAATCTCATAGTTTTCCTTTTTTGTTCTACGGATACCCACCTCAATATCAAGAGTGATTTTCTCCGGCTCTTCAGTCCTGGGATTATCTGACGTGACTATAACCCAATCGCTTAAATTAACCGCAATTTCACCCATTACCGGTCTCTTCGTTCTATCGCGGTCACCTCCGCAACCGAATACAGTTATTAATCTATTATGTTTGAGTTCTTTAAGCGTCCTTAATACATTCTTTAATGCATCGTCAGTATGAGCATAGTCCACAAATAAACCAAATTTCTGTCCCGCATCAATACTTTCAAGCCTGCCGGGTATTATTTTAACAGCTTCAATACCGTCTTTGATTACTGAGGGTTCAATATTTTGGGTTTTAGCACAAGCGTAAGCCGCAAGTGCATTATATATATTGTGTTTCCCAATCAGGTTCATTGAAATTTCAATTTCATCGTTTATTGTAAACTTTGTGTTTCTTATGTTATTTTTTAAATTTTTTACCGTAAAATCAGATTTCTTCTTTAACCCGTAAGTAATAGTTTTAACTTTAATTGAATTTAAAATTTCCTGGCTATATTCATCGTCGTTGTTTAATACAGCAAACTTCTCGCCGGTTTTTTTACCCTCTAATTCCAGCATCTGAAACAATTTCAATTTGGCAAGAAAATATTCTTCCTTTGTTTTATGAAAATCCAGATGGTCTCTCGTAAGGTTGGTGAATATTGCAACGTCAAATTCACAATTCCTGACGCGTCCTAATGCAAGTGCATGAGATGAAACTTCCATGACAACATATTTATATCCATCAACTACGGACTTATTCAGCAAATACTGCAATTCCGATGACTGGGGCGTGGTTGTGGTAGATTGAAGTATTTCTTCGCCAAAACGATAATTTATTGTTCCAATCACTGCGGCTGGGGTCTTAGCTTTTTTGTAAATTGATTCCAGCAGATATGTAACCGTGGTTTTACCGTTTGTCCCGGTGATACCTATCAGATTAAGTTTTGTTGAAGGTGCGAAATAGAAATTTGACGAGATGTCCGCCAGTGCTTTGACCGCCTCCGGGACAAGAACAAATACAACGTTCTCTCCAACAGGGATTGTTTCATCTGCTACAATAACCCTTGCCCCGCGATTAATTGCATCGTTGACAAAATTTTTACCTGCTGTATTCTGTCCAGGCAGGCATACAAAAATATTATCTTTTTCAACCTTGCGCGAATCGTGTGTTATTCCGCTAATTTCAACATTTTTATCACCTGACACCTGATAATCGCTTTGAATAATTTCACTCAATACTCGCATAGTCTAATTTCCTCTTTTCATAAATACTGTAATAGTTCATTGCCTTTTTAGCAACCCGGGAAAATGAGGGACAGGCAACTTCACTGCCCCAGTAACACCCCTTAGGCTCATCAACAACAACTAAAATCGTCAGTTCAGGTTTGTCAGCAGGCAGAAAGCCGCAGAAAGATGAAATATATTTATCTTTTGAATATTTTCCTGTAACCGGGTCAATTTTCTGTGCGGTCCCTGTCTTGCCGCATACAGTATATCCGTCAACCTTAGATTTTGTTCCTGTGCCGTATTCAACAACTTTTGAAAGCATTTTCTTCAACTCTTCCGCCGTCTTTTCAGATACAACCTGCCGTATAATACGTGGTTTAGACTTAATTATCTGCGGCTCCATCAACATCCCCCCATTAGCAATTGATGAGTATGCATTAATGAGCTGCATCCCGGTAACACAAACCCCCTGTCCATAGGACATAACAGGAGCGGTTACTTTTGACCATTTTCTACTCTGTGTATGATGAAGTATCCCTTCCTGTTCACCGGGCAAACCACTCCCCGTTAAACTGCCAAAACCAAACTTCTGTGAGTATTGATATAACTTCTCTTTGCCGATTGTCAACCCTATTTTTGCAATGCCTATATTAGAGGAATACGCCATAACGCCTTCAAAAGTCAGGTAGTTGTATTTCTTATGGTCATTAATAGTAATACTGGAAAATTTGTATTTGCCATTCTCGCAGTTTATTAAGTTATCCGGTTTCATGATATTTAATGACAATGCTGCTGCAGCCGGGACAATCTTATAGGTTGACCCGGGCTCAAAAACTCCGTTTATCACGGGATTCAACAATTCCTCCTGTGTAAAATTATAACTATTGGAATTAAAATTAGGTCTCGCTGCCAGGGCGAGTATCTCTCCCGTAGATGGTCTTTGTATCACTATGAAGGCCTTCTTTGATTTATACTGCTTGACGAGTATGTCAAGTTCATCCTCTACAATGGACTGCAAATTTATATCAATACATAAAATTATATCCGCAGGCCGACGAAGTCGGTCTAATTTGTCCGCAGGACTATCTAATTTGTCCGCATATTCGTCCCTGTTAGAAAGTTCTCTGTCATATAAATATTCAATACCTGAAAGTCCGTTCCCGTCAATACCTACACCCCCCAGCAGATGGCACGCCATAGTCCCGTAAGGATACCATCTTCTGTTTTCCTTTACAAAATTCATCCCTTCTAAATTAAGTTCTCTTAACCTCCGGGACTTTTCAGGGTCCAGATACCTTTTTATCCACACAAAACTACAACTCTTGCTAACCTTACCCAATATCTCATTATAATCAACCTCCAGAACACTCAATAACCTTCTGACAAAATCCGATTTGTTTTTAATCATCTTAGGGTTCACAGCGAGGGAATCCACTACTGAACTGACCGCCAGGACATTTTTGTTGCAATCGTATATTGTCCCCCTGTTATACAAATTGACTTCCTCGCTTTTTAACTGCCTGTTTGCTAAAGAATAAAATTTTGTGTGTTCCCACACCTGTATATACAATAACTTAAAAATCAATATTACGGAAATTAAACAGGCCACTATAAACGAAAACAATAAACGCTTATTAATACCTTTCACTTAAAAATCCTTTAGAATTCCCCTGTTTCCCCCTTTCGCAAAGGGGGACTGATGGGGGATTTTTATTTTTCATCAACTACTATCTCAACTATATCATTCTTATTTGGTAAAACCAGATTATATTCTTTAACTATTTTATACAATTTTTCCGGAGACTTTAATTTATTACATAACATCAGCAATTCCATTTTTCTGCTTAATTCTTTTTGTTTTTCAATGTTTAACCGTCTCAATCTGGAGCCCAATATCTCTGATTCATTCTGTTCCCAGGCAAAAATCATAAGTATCGCAAACCCGGCAAGAATTATAAAAAAATACTTCCCCTGTTTCTTTTTATTCATAATCTTTCTGCGGAACGTAACTTAGCACTGCGGGAACGTGGGTTTTTCTCAATTTCCTCTTCTGCAGGCACAATTGGTTTAGCAGTGAGTATTTTTAGTTCTGGCTTTTTATTTCTGAAAAAGTTTTTCACTATACGGTCTTCAAGAGAATGGAATGAAATAGCCACGATTCTACCGCCTTTAGACAGGACACCGACTGCCTTATTCAATCCGGCAGAAATATTGTCCAATTCATCATTGACTGCTATCCTTAGAGATTGGAAAATTCGTGCAGATATATTAACGCTGTAGAAGTTATTCGGTATGGCTGAAATAATAATTCTATTAAGTTCTTCAGTGGATTCTATTTTTTTGCTGGAACGGTAATCAACAATTCCTGAGGCAATTCTTCTTGAATATTTTTCCTCTCCATATTTATAGAAAATCTCTGCCAGATTTTCCCTGGAATATGTATTAATAATATCTCCGGCAGTAATAGTATTTTTACCCGTGGTCCCCATTCGCATATCCAGGGGTCCGTCTGACTGGAAACTGAATCCGCGGGACGGCGTTTCCAGTTGAATACTTGAAATACCAAAATCAAAAAGAATACCGTCAATAAATTTTATCTGCAATTTTTTAAGCAGCTCTTTTAAACTGGTATAATTGCTCTGAAAAAATCTTGCCTTTTTCTTATATGCTTTTAAATAGTTTCTTGTAATATCTAATTGATACTTATCCCGGTCAATACCGACAAACAATCCTGTCTTCAATTTTTCAAGAATGAATTTCGCATGTCCGCCGGTACCGACAGTTGCATCTACATACACACCCTCAGGTCTTATTCTAAGATATTTGATTACCTCTTTTACTAAAACAGGGGTGTGTATCACTATATTTCTAACTCCTGCGCTACTTTATAAGAAATCTTCTTTGCTTTCAGCAGGTATTGTTTCCAGTGTTTCTCTGACCAGATTTCTAACCTGTTCCCTATACCTACTATGACTATCTTTTTATCCGCAGGACTATCTTTTTTGTCTATTTTTGCTTCTGAAATTAACTTTTTAGGAATTAACAATCTTCCCTGAGGGTCAACCTGTGCATCTTCGGCACTTGACAGAAAAATCCTCTTGAATGCACGTTCCTGCGATTTATCCTTCAGTTGCAGGTTATCAAATTTAAGCAGTATTTTCTTCCATTCATCATCAGGGTAGAGGTAAATACATTTATCAACTACCGGCGTAGTAAATACAAACCTGGCTTTGGATTTTCTTAATTTAGACGGCAGGAAAAACCTGTTCTTTTTATCTAATGAATGATAATAAATTCCACTATAATACATTATTCTCCACCTTACACCACTTTTCCCCACATTATATATAAAGAATAATTATTTGTCAATAGGTTAAGAAAAAAACATTTGTCATTCTGACTGAAAGGAAGAATCTCGGATTATATAATTGGAAGGAAAAAAGGAGAAGAACTGTAAGCCGAATCCTGTTTTATGGAATCATGTATCTACGTCTGATGTCACCATCAGACTTTAGCAACCTACCACTTTTGGTCTTGCTCCCGGGTAAGGATTTAGCCGTTTCACCCCTCCCCTTGCTCAAAACCCGCAGGTTTCCGGAGAGGGCTATCCCCGTTGGGGACCCTTAACCTTTCAGTTCAGGCGTCTCTGTTCGCACCTCTATCCCATGATTTATATAACACAGGACGATGGGTATTACCCACTACCTTGCTAAACATAGAAAAGCTCTATGTTTGGGAGTTCGGACTTTCCTCTCCCCCAATAAACTGGGGCAGCGATTCCTCGTTCTTCTCCTTCTTATCAGTACTCTTTTTGTTTGTCCGCAGGACTATCTTATTTGTATTTTCTAAATATAATATTCGTGAGCAATTATCACAATATACCAGGTCTTCCTCTTTAGTTACCTCATTTATAACCTGTGGAGGAAGTCTTAAACGACAGTTCCCGCAACTATTGTTTTCAACAGGTGCAATAGCAACTCCTTCTGTGCCAAGTCTTATATGCTCATACTTTTTTAAATATTTTGCCTGAATATTAGACGCAAATTTTCCCCTCTCTAATTCTAAATCCTGTATTTTCTTTTCAAGTTCTGCCTTTTTATTTTCAAGTTGCCTTATGATTTCATTTATTTCCTTTTCCTCAGACTGCAGCGTCTTCTCTACTTTGTTAATCTCAGACGAATGTGTTTCAATATTATCCATCAAAACTAAAACTTCATTTTCAAGCACATCTTTCTCTTCCTCTGCCTTTGTAATTTCTTTAAGGAGCGCCTGGTATTGCTCGTTTGTCTTCACCATATTTAGTTCAACTTTATGTTTCCTTATTTCTGACTCCTTCGTTTCAAGTTCTAAATCTTTTTCCTTACGCCTGAGCTGTAACTCTTTAGTTTGTTTTTTATTCTCTTCAAATTTATTCTTATCTTCATCTATTTTAGTTCTATAATTCTCAATCTCCGCAGGAATTGACTCGCACTCTTCCTTCAGGCGATCGAGGTCCATATCTATATCCTGTAATTTTATTAACTTTACTATTTCCTCACTCAATTATTAAGTCCTAACCAATCCCCCATAAATTTCCCCCTTTTATAAAGGGGGATACAGGGGATTTATAATTTTATCAAACATGGGCGACGTTGGACTTGAACCAACGCCCTTACGGATGTGAACCGTACGCTCTAACCAAACTGAGCTAGTCGCCCGACCTGGGCCCTGAGGGACTCGAACCCCCGACCAATCGGTTATGAGCCGATCGCTCTACCGACTGAGCTAAGGGCCCGCTTTATATTTAATAAACCGGCAACTTTACCATTCGTCCTCTTCCCATCCACCCTCTTCTTTAAACTCCTCATATCTTGTCCAGATGTCTTTCTCTATCTGTTTTCGCAATTTTTTCCGGACAAGGACCTGGTTTATATAAATGTTTCTTTTTTCATCTTTCCTTGAGGGCCAGGCAATTTTTTTCCAGTTATCACCCTCAATTATTCCACAAGCGACGACAACAGCATTATTGAATTTTACATCAATGTTTGCTTTTCTTGCGCTATTACCTGAAAGCGGTGAAAACCTGACAATTTCATATTTTACTTCACTGAGTTTTTTATCTGACGGTCTGTTTGTCTCAATTGCCTTTGTTATCCTGTCACTTAACTCTTTGTTTAGAATTTCAACCTGGGGATATACACGTCCTCTGCCGGAAACATATTCGGGAAATTTAACGCTCAATATCCCCTTCTCTTTACTGACTTTTATCTCTTTAATTTTTATCTGGTCATTCAGGACAACTTCTGCAATTGTGTTTTTACCGGTTTCGTCTAACTTTACCTCTGTAACAACCATCTCCTCCGCAAAAATAATGGGGACGGAGGTAATTAAAATATTAGAAAGAGCAAATAAACCTAAAATAATTCCTATCCGGAAAAAATATCTACTGTAAATAGCCATAGCTTTATCTTGACCAAACTACTTGTCCATTTCTTTTGACTTCACTAAGAATCATCGACTCTTTACTTAACCGACTAAATTCTTCTTTGGTATATCCGATGATATCCATTGCTACCGAAATACATTTTCTGCCTCTTGTACAAGATAAAAATTCTAACCTTTTGAGAAAATTCATTTTCTTAAAGTCATTTGAAAGTACAACAAGGTCAATGTCGCTATTCACTCCAATTTTCTCCATTGAGGTTGAACCAAAAAGAATGACTTGATCTACATGTATTTTTTTTTCTAAAAGCCGAACATACCGATAAATTACTTCTCGTGGACTAACTTGTCTTTTAGCCATTGGAATATTTCCTTAGTGGAATTCAATAAATTTCCAGCAATTTCTTTTGTATAAACAAACTTCATTTTATAAGCTATATCTGGATAACGAGGTGGCATATAGTGTGGGTTTAACGTTTCAATTACTGAAATAACATGTAAAGGTGCTTTAATCTCAATATCTCCTAATAGACTGGCTAAATCATGAATCTTCCTTGGAGTTTTGCCCCTTTTAATAACATTCGCCTTTAATATTTTCTCAATCGCCTGATGACAGAAAAGAACACAATATTGCCAGTGTCTCTTTTCTAACAGATCACTTGCAACTTCCAAATCTTTTTCAGCAAATTCAATCCATTTTTTTGTAATATTTTTCATATTAACCTATAATAGCAAATATGTGTGTAATCCCGCTTCACTTTGCATGTGCACCTTGTACACTTAGGCCATAAAATATACTAAAATATTTAATACAAGTCAAATTTTATTCTTCAAAACCAATAATTTCTCGCCGAACCCATAATTTAAAGAAAGGGTCAGTAAATTTGTATTCATCTTTTACCTTCCTGTCCAGTATGCCTTTTTGTTTAGACAAAGCCATAGAGGCCAACCGTATACTTGAAACAGGGCCTAATGAATTAGCAACCATAAAATCACCTGAAAAGAGATGCTTTCCGCCCTCCTTAGCAATTGCTATTAATAGCTGTTTCTGGATAAGCGGCAGTTCGTCCCACAATTGCATAAAATAAGCATCCTCGTTTTCAAGTGATTCAACAAAACATTGAAGAACATCTTCACTCACAATTTTACCTTTACTAAAACCCACTTCCCATGCAAAATAACACAAAAGTTGAGTATAATAAGGATGTCCGCCTGTTAGAAAGATAATCTGGTCAATAACCGCATCGTTGAAACTTATTTTACTATCTTTAAATTTGCGGGAAATGAAATTTCTCCACTCATCATTTGATATTTCCGAGAGTGAAATCATTGCGGATGATTGATAGAATGGCCTGCGAACATCAGTAAACATATTTATCAACAAATGTGTTTTGCTTCCGGAAAAAATGTAAGCGATTTTCTTATGACGTTGAAAGACAGTTCGCATTTCTCTTTCCCATTGTTCTCCATTAAGCCGATTTATTTCCTGGAATTCATCAAAAATAATTGCCAATTTAAGATTATTTTTTTTAGCAATCTCTTCAGGAAGTGCAAGAATTAGTGGTAAAATTCTCTCCACTGCATTTTTTGTTTTTTCCCAATTATAAGTTATTAACCAATTATCCCCGCTAAGAACAATCTGTGGATTGATGAAAGAGAAACGCTCCCTGGAGAATTTTTGTGCATCTTTGCTTGTTTTAGCAAATGACTTGATTATGGCAGTACTATACAATTCTATGAAATGTACTGCAGATGATACCGGGAATAAATCAAAATAGATTGGCACAATTTTTTGTCTGGAAGATTCCCTGGCAACTATTTCCAAAAGCCATGTTTTGCCAAATCTTCTTGGAGCATAGAGAACAGCGCTTTGACTATTTTTTATAATGCTTAATAATTGTTTCTTTTCTTTTTCTCTGCCAACTATAAAATCCTCAGAAGCAGGGCCTCTAAAACGAAATGGATTAGAATATTTCATAGGGTATTTTTCTCCTTTTTATTTAATATTTTATACATATAATATGTTATCATATAATATGTAATTTGTCAACAATGACATAAATATTTTGCGAAGGTGTTGACCTGTCCCCTACTACATTACTATTGTGATAAGGACAGCGGACAGAACGAGAAAAAGGACTCCCATCGCAAACTTAACTGTGCTGATATGCTGACGCCAAATTCTTTCTAATGTTTCTGATTTTGCACCAAACAGAACAATACCAAAAACTCCAATGAGCGGCAGTACAAATGCTGAACAATACAGAATAAGTAATACTATTCCTTTAAATCTTAACTCAGGAACTCCGACTATATACATAATAGTAGGAAAATATATCTGCCCGGTGCAGAAAAATTCAAATACTGAAACAAGAATACCCAGAATTAAGCCGATAGGAATAAGATATTTAAGTTTACCGTATTTCGTTATTGTATTATATATCCTTGTCTTTAGACTCTCGGGTAATTGCAGTATAAGTTTTATTTTTTCTCCTTTACTCAACCGTTTAGTTTTATAAAAATCCCAGAAACTTACTACTGCCAGGATAAAACAAATTACTGCTATAATTACATACATTATTTTTGATATATAGACCCTGGGCTGGACCAGTTGAAAAATTTTAAGAAACCCTAACCCGATTAAAAAATATACTATAAAAACACCGATTATATACATCACACCTGTCCAGAATATTTCCGGCGCTGATTTATTCCTGATTGTAGCTAAATATGTAATTAAAAAAATTATTCCTGCAAAAGCACAGGGATTTATTCCGTCCACAAGTCCTGCAAAGAGCACCGGCAGCAATTTTAAGGAACGAATCTCAGGAGATGCGGTTATCTCCAGTGCCTGCTCAATTTTAGATGAACTGTGAGTCCCGGTATTAATAACTTCCACAAGTACCCTCTGCAGATTACCGGATATGTCCTTTTTACCCGAGAGGACTTTTTCACCAATTATAAGGACAGGTAAATCATTGCAGTAAACACCTGTCATTTTTTCTACTGACAATAATTTTTTGTAATTGTCCGGCTCGTCTAACCTGTATTCGTCAACTACCACATTTATATTAAGTTTATCTGCCAATTCAGGAACAGTTTTTTGTTTCAGATCAAAACAATAATTACAACCCGGCGCATAGAACATAATCAGGTGAATCTGTTCCCCCTCTCCTCTATCCTCTCCCTCAATGGGAGAGGCGACCCACTGCGGGTCGGGTGAGGGGTATATATTCCCCTCTATAAGCCAGGTAAGGTTGGGATGGTCAGGGTCGTCTGAATCAATAAAAACATATTTTGTTTGCCTGCCCTGATAATCTTTTGTATCAAAGGTTAGAGTTAAGACAACAGAGGATTGACTGTTGATGGTTTTTTCAGAAAAACTGGTGGTAAGACAATCACAGGATGTTCTTAACCTGACATTTAAAACCTTGTCCCCGGTATTCCTGATTTCTAAAGTTTCTTTTAAAACCTGTCCTTCGGAGACCGTCCCGAAGTCCCAGTATGCTTTTGATAAATTTATTTTGGGCTGGGCATATAGAAAATTAAAATTCAAACTTAAAATCAGGAAAGAAAAACAGATAAACAAGATAATCCTGCGGATTAAACAAATATTTCGCAATACTCCCCTCACCCTCATTTAATGAGTTTTTCAGTATCTTTCTTTAAAGTTTTATGGTAGTCAATTACCAACTGTCCGCCAGTATTATCATCCGGTATTTCTCTATCTAACAAAATAAACTCATTCGTATAGGAAATTATTTTCTTATCGCTACCAATTTTCAATTTCAAAACACCAACCCTGTGTCCATTTTCGCCAGTCTGGACAATCAGTGTATTATTAATTTTTAAAGGCACTTTATGTAAAGTCTGGGAATGTCCGCCGATAATAACCTCAATCCCGGGAATTTCTTTTGCAATTTCCCTGTCCTCGTCATCGCCGCTGTGGGAAACGACTATAACAATGTCTGCCTGCTTTCGCAATTCAGGAATAATATTTTTTAGATATTCCCTATGGTCAATAATTTTAATTCCTGAAATTTTTTCTTTAGGAAACAGGGTAAAAACATCTTTGTCAATTATGCTCAATATTGCAATTTTTACATTGTTTACTTCTTTTATCAGGTACGGTTTTGTCAAGGGGTAGCACATCGTTTCATTACATGCCTGGAGATTTGCAGAGTAAAAAGGCAGTTTGTTCAGGTTTTTCTCAAGATAATCAACCCCACAAATCAATTCCTGGTCACCTATAGATACTACATCATATTTAATCATCCCCATCATCTTCAAAACATATCCTGCAAGTAATCTATCGTCTCTCGGAGGAAAAGAATCACCCGAGTCCACCGATACTGAATCCGGATATTTTTCTTTCAGGTTTTTTATGGCAGTAATCCGTCGGACAAGCCCGCCGAACGGGTTCTCCGGACAATTGCAGGATTTTAAATATCCGTTGATGCTATTGGTATAAATAATTGTTAGAATATCTTTCTGCACTAATTGAGTTGACTGAACTTTTTCGTCTTTCAATTTTGGCAGTTCTCGCGAAAGGACCTGTTCCATATCTGGATGGTAGCCTTTAAGATGTAACTTTATCGTCCCGTCTTTTCCTACAACAAATAATTGTGGTATTTCAGCTCTGCCGAATTTACAAACGTCATAGTTTGAACCAGCCCTGTAACCCAAAGGGTCTATCAACACAGGTAACATAACTTTGTATTCTTTCAAATAGGCGGGTAATACCTGTTCTGGTTTTTCATCTAAATTAATAAGAAACACTCTGACAAATTCCGAATATTTATCAGCAATGTTTTTCAAAACAGGTATCTCTTTTTTACAGGGTTCGCATTTGGTATCAAAAAAACTGAGTATTACCACTGTCTTACTGTCAAGCAAACCGGAAAGTGAAATTTTATCTACTGTGCCGAACTGTGATAATTTAAAATCTGGTGCTTTCTTACCGATTTCAGAAGCATCGTTTTCCGAAACATTCAAAACAAATAAAAACAGACATAAAAAAGTTATAAAAACTGACTTCATAAGTTTATTCCTCCGATAATTTTCCCGCAAGAATTTTGCAAGCCGAACGGAGCTCGTCTGCATTCATTGCTTTCTGGTCAGATGATTTCAATATTTTCCCTGTTTCTACATCTACTACATTCACCGTTATATAATAAGTATCCAGAAGTTTTGAGAGAGAGCCAACCATCATATGTTGAACATTCAATAACTTACCCATCTTAACCGCACATTCTTCTGAAGTACATCCTGAGAGTTGGAATTTCTGTTCGGCAAGCACCATTTCCATATTTGCCCTGTCCATAACATTAAACGCTCCAGTGTTCACAAGTTCCGTCCTCAGGAAACCTGCCACTATACTTGCATCAGCAGCAGAAACATTTTGACCTGAAAAATCCGCCACGGCAATATTTATTTTTTCCGTCCTTTCAGATTTTTTCCTAACAGGTTTTTTCTCTATTTCAATAACTTTTTTTTCTTTGACACTTTCTGGAATACCACCCCAGGCCATTTTTAACGATATTGTATGTTCATTGCTTAAACTATTAACCAAACCAAATGCATAGTCAACTCCAAAATTCTTTCTATTAAAACCAATTCCAATATTTAACCCCTGTGTATCTGAACTGAATTTATAACCTGTGCGAATATGAAACATGTTAAACTCATACTCACATCCAACAGCGGGCACAAGTTGTCCTTCATTAACCAAATATGAGTCATCTCCAACTAATAACAATTGATTTGTTAAATGATACGCTACGGAACCACGTATTGTCGTAGGCAGGGGGTCTGTTTCTTTTATGTACTTCAATCCCGAACCTATATTTAGTCCTGAAAGTCCCAATGTTAATCCTCCATTGATGGAATAAAGTAATCCCAAATCAATAGCAAGTGCAGTAGCAGTTTTATCTTCAACCAATGTTGAAGATAAAAACTTTAAGTTTCCTCCTGCGTGCAAATTTTGTGCTACCGTTTTGCCTATTGAAAGACCAGCGGATACATCCTTTTCCGCGCATTTGGTTCGCAGAATAAGATTTGAATCATAAAATTCTAATGTCCCTGCATCATAGTAAATCACACTGACACCCAGTGACAATTTTTCTGACGGATGTCCGTAAATCAATGCAATAAAATTGTCATCAGCAATACCTCTATTGGACATCAGGGATATTTGTTGGGAAGTTAAAGTAGCTATACCTGCTGGATTGTAATGTAAACCGCAAACATCATTATTCACTGCACCTAAAGCATCAGCAAGTCCACCTGCCCTAGCACTGACTGTCCTTGTAAGAATATACCCAGCTGAAGAACCTGCTCCTTTTGACCATACCATACCTGCTTGAGTTACTAAACTCATTGATAGAAAAAACAACATCAGTTTTTTTCTCATCTCCTGCACCTCTTTTATTTCATCACACAGATTTTTTTCATAAGATTTATTCCCGGTCCTTCTACCTTAACTATATAAATTCCGCTTGCTACTATTTCATCATATATATTCTTACCCAACCATTCTACATAATCCTGTGTGTCCCCAATCACGTTTTTACTAATTTCCTTAACAAGTTGCCCATTCAATGAAAATATCTTTACTTTCACTTCACCATCTGAACCTGCCTTAAAGTTGACATACACTTTACCACCCGTTTTTGGATTAAAATATCCTTTGTCAATACCTTCACCGGAGTATTTGATTTTTACTTCACCTTTGGATGGTTGCGGTAATACAGAAAAACTAACGCATGACCATACATCAACGAAGCCAAAAATAAATTCTGTACCATCTGGCTTTATATCGTAATAATAAGCATACATATCATTTTCTACTCGTTCATCTGTGCCGTCAAACTTTATACTCCAGAGTCTATTTAATGTTTCCGTTTTAGTAAAGAATATTCTGTCATTAGTTGCCCACTTCAGGTTTTGGTCTCTGATAAGTCCTTCAGCAACACTGGTCCTACCTGTTCCATTGGTATTTATAATCTTTAATTCATAAGAATTACCACTGGAAAGGACACAGTATGCAACCTTTGACCCATCCGGTGAAAACACAGGAGTGTGATTTTCAGTAGATTTACCTTCGTCTGTCAGCAAACTCGTAGGATATGGACTTGAAGTAGAAACTATCCATATTTTAT
>Ga0210051_1000835_pt1 | contig 30185 bp, 31 predicted proteins | sample CryGey092014_all_FD_185464 | JGI IMG/M metagenome (GOLD analysis project Ga0210051, IMG submission 185464) | Groundwater microbial communities from aquifer - Crystal Geyser CG23_combo_of_CG06-09_8/20/14_all (SPAdes) (version 2) | ecosystem: Environmental > Aquatic > Deep subsurface > Groundwater...
CCGATAGCACCATTGACGTTCCGGCTGGCCCCGGCCTGGGGGTGACGCTCGATCCGGCCGCAGTGAAGAAGTTTACCCGGTCAGAAATAGAACTGGTGGCAGAGTAAATCTTGTTAGCGAGCCAGGCCTTGCACAACCTCACAGCACAGGTATAATGTTACTTGATGCAATTCGAAATCATTGGTGACATTGCCAATATCGAAACAATCGCGGCAGGCAGCAGCATTCGTATTTTGCCCCTTTTACACAAGCGATATGGCCCAGGCCGTTGGCGAAAACTAAAAGGGGTAGCCACTGTTCGTTTGTTCGATAATTCGGTTCGCATTGCTGAAGTGCATTGGTTCGAGGCACACGGCATCGGTAGAAGAAAAATGAAAATCAAACGTTTCCTGGACTGACTGAGAATATGACCAAGCAAAAGCTAACACCCCAATTTGCCATTTGCATCAATACGGATGACCCAGACATGCTGACGCCTCGCACGGTATATGAAATCTTGCCTGACGAGAGTGCCGCAATGTCTAATTATGTTCGCGTGATAGATAACGAGGGCGAAGATTATTTATATCCTGCGGACTACTTCGTTCTTGTGGATTTTCCACAAGCAATACAACGAACGCTATTGCGGGTTTCACCTCCATATTTGTCTGGCGTTTCTGTCGGGCAGAGGGTATCCACAGCGCGCCAAAGGAAAGCTGAACAAAGAGCGGGTTGAAACACCTGATTGGCGATATATCCCTGTCGAGTTCACCCTATCCCCAACGGGTGAGCCAGGCTGTTATGCAATCTCTCCGCACATGCACATTGATCGTTCTTTTGATTTTGCTGGCTGCCTGCGGCTCACTGTGGGGGACTCCCGGCCCGCTCATCTACGCGCCGACTGTGATGGTCGTCGCGCCGCTGGATTCGACTGCAACTTCCACGCCCTTCCAGCCATTTGGCGTAACACCGTCTATTCGCCCAACGCTGTCTCCAACTGCGAACCTCTCCCTTGCAACCCCATCCGTCCCTCCGGCCGGAACCGCCTCGCTATGGATCAGCCCGGCGGTTCCAGATGCCCTGCGCCAATCCGCCCTGGCCTCCGGCCTGCCTTTAGCCTCTGTTCCTGAGAACGCGACAATCCGGCTCGAAATCAATCTGCCATCAGCCATCAGTGATCAGCCATCCGCGATCAGCAATCCGCAATCAGCGTGGATTTACGCCCTCGTCGCTCCCTTCCCGACCGTGACGGATGGGATGACTTCGGACGACTTGCGCCGCGCCTGGGCTGGCGAGCTGGCCGGACCCTTTGCCGGCCGGCCGTTATGGTTGGCCGAATCCACACTGGCCGCGTTCTCCGCGCAATGGGGCGCGCCAGGCCCCGGGTCCGTGCGCACCGCACCCGCCGACCAATTGTTGGATGCAGCCTGGGGAGAGCAACCCGCCTGGAGCATCATCCCCTTCGAATCCCTCGAACCCCGCTGGAAAGTGCTGACCATTGATGGTCAATCCCCCATCCGCAAAGATTTCGATCAGGCGGTCTATCCTTTGGTCATTTCTTTTGTCGTCAGCGGCCTGCCATCAGCCATCAGCCAATTGCCATCTGCCATCAGCCATCTGCCATCGGCCAATCGCGATCTGTCCAAACTGACCACGCTCGTCATGACCGGCGTCACCGCGCTGGTGCGGGCGACAGCTTTCCGCATGGAGCAGAAGGGTGTCACCTATCCGGCGCGGGACATCCGCGACCTCCTGCGCAGCGCCGACCTGACGCACATCAGCAACGAGGTGCCCTTCGCCGAGGGCTGCCCGTATCCGGATCCCAACCAGTTGACGCTCATCTTCTGCAGCGACCCGCGCTACATCGCCCTGCTGGAGGATGTCGGCGCGGACATCCTCGAGCTGACCGGCAACCATTTCCAGGATTATGGCTCGGAGGCCACCCTGTACACGCTGGAAATGTACAAGCAGCGCGGCTGGCAATACTATGGCGGCGGAGCGGATTTGCAGGATGCAACCCAGGCCATCACGCTGGAGCACAACGGCAACAAGTTGGCCTTTATTGGCTGCAACCCGGTCGGCCCGCCCGGCGCCTGGGCGACCGAGACGCGTCCCGGCGCGGCCCCCTGTGATTACGATCGGATGCACATGGAGATCGCCCGACTGCGCTCGGAGGGCTACCTGCCCATTGTCACTTTTCAATATTTCGAGTATTACACGCCGATCCCAACCGACCAGGAGGAAAGCACTTTTCGCGGCATGGCAGAGGCCGGCGCGCGCATCGTCAACGGCAGCCAGGCGCACCTGCCGCAAGCGATGGAGTTCTACATTGGCGCGTTCATCCACTATGGGCTGGGCAACCTTTTCTTCGATCAGATGGATACGCCTGTGACCGGGACGCGTCGCGAGTTCATTGACCGGCACGTATTCTACGCTGGCAAGTACATCAGCACCGAGTTGTTGACCGCCATGCTGGAGGATTACGCCCGCCCGCGCCCGATGAGCGAGGCCGAGCGAGAGCAGTTCTTGCAGGATATTTTCTCGGTCAGCGGCTGGTGAGGCGATTTACGATTGCCGATTTACGATTGCCGATTTACGATTGGCGATTGGCGATTGACGATTTGCGATTGCGATTGGATTGGTCACGCATCACGCATCACTCATCACTCATCACCCATCTACGGAGACCCCATGCACATCTACGACATCTCTCTAACCATTTCCCCCGAGCTGCCTGTCTGGCCGGGCGATCCATCGGTAGAACTCAAGCAAGTCACCTTTATCCCCAAAGGCGACTCTTGCAACATCTCGCACGTTGCCATGAGCGTCCATACCGGTACGCACGTGGACGCGCCGTATCATTTCCTGAACGACGGCAAGACGGTGGAGACTTTGCCGTTGGAGGCTCTGGTCGGGCCGGCTTACGTGATCCAAATCCCTGACGCGGTGGACAGGCTGACTGCCGGGGTTCTCACCCAGGCCGAAATTCCCGATGATGCGGAGCGCATCCTGTTCAAGACGCGCAACTCGGCCTTCTGGGGGCGTGAACGGACCTTCCAGGAAGGATTTGTTGCCATTACGGCGGATGGCGCGGAATGGCTGGTCGAGCGCGACCTGCGCTTGATTGGCATGGATTACCTGTCCGTCGCGCCGTTTGGAGACGCGACAGCCACGCACCAGACGTTGCTGCGCAGGGGAATTGTGCTGCTCGAAGGGGTGAACCTGTCAGAGGTCCGGCCGGGACGCTATGACCTGTATTGCCTGCCCTTGAAATTATCCAGATCTGACGGCGCGCCAGCGCGCGTCGTCCTGATCGGGTAAATGGGGAAAGGAACCCGTTTTCTCTGAGAAAACGGGTTCTTGCTGCATTGGTCTAATACCGGCGTTGGCCGCCGCCGCTACGATCGCGTCGGTTGCGATTGCCGCCATAGCCGCCCCCGCCATATCCACCGCGCCGGTCGCCATAACCGCCGCGTTCCTCGCGTGGGCGCGCCATATTGACCTTGAGGGCGCGGTCGGCCAGGTTGTAGCCATTGAACATGCTGATGGCCTTCTCGGCTTCGCTCTGGTTGCTCATTTCCACGAACGCAAAACCTTTGGAACTGCCGGTATCGCGATCTTTGATCAACGCCACAGACTCGACCGTGCCCGCCTGAGCGAACAGGGTGCGCAGCTCGTCCTCGGTGGTGGCATAGGACAAATTACCAACGTACAACTTCTTTTCCATTTCCTTCTCTCCTTGCTCCTTTTTCCTTGAAAGGTATCCGGCAGTCGGGCGAAAAAGCCGCCAGCCCTGCGATCAGGTCTGGCGGCAAGTACACACGCGCAAATCCTACTGCAAGTGCGCTTATTCTAACACAAAACTCTGTTGGACAAATTGGCAATTTGTCCTACAAGGGTATGCCCCAGCATTAAACAACGGGGAGCAAATACCCCCCATCCACCAAAATGACCTGTCCGCGGATCATGCTGGCGGCCGGCATACATAGAAAAGCCACCACGTCCGCCACGTCTTCCGGCGTGACCAGCCTGCCGGCCGGCGTGGCCGCGATGGCGCGTGCGATCACCGACTTGTCTTTTGCGGCATTGAAGTGTTTGAGTGCATCCGTCTCGACTACGCCGGGCGAGACCGCATTGACGACGATGTTCTGTGGGGCAAGCTCGACGGCCAGGTAGCGGGTGAGCGCTTCCAGGGCGGCCTTGCTCGCCCCGACGACCACGTACTCCGGCAGAACGCGCCTCGAGCCTGGGCTGGTGATGCTGACGATGTACCCGCCGCCGCGTTTCGCCATCAGCGGAGCGGCGCGCTGCGCGGCAAAGAGCAGTGAGCGGGCGTTGATGTTCATCGTCCAATCCCAGCCTTTTGGTTTTTGCTGCATGACCGGACGGTTGTAACCGGATGCCGCATTGTGGATAAAAATATCCAGCCCGCCGAGGGCCTTCTCGACCTCGTCGAAAAGTCTCTCGATATCCTGGATGTCGCCCACATTGGTTTTGACGACCAGGGCGCGGCGGCCCAGTTTCTCGATCTCGGCGGCGGTCGCCTCGGCCGGGGCGCGGTTGCGGAAGAAGTTGACGATCACGTCCGCGCCGTTGCGAGCGAAGTGAAGGGCGATGGCGCGCCCGATGCCCCGCCCGGAGCCGGTCACCAGGGCGATTTTATTAGCGAAGGGAAGCGCAATGTAATCGGACATATCCGGTGCGATTATATCACGCGGTCGGTGTGATAAAATGGCTCTCATCAGACCTGTAGAAGGCCGATAGAATAGTATCTTCTCTAAGTAGGGCACCCCCACGCCCCCCAGTTTCCGGTATCCACTTATCCGTTTAGAATCCGTTGGCGGAGTTGGTGGAGAGATTGTCAGCGGATAGGTAGCGGATAAGCGGATAAGCGGATGAGGGGCGCGCTATCCGCTAATCTGCTTTGCCGAAGGCAATCCGTTGGGGAGCGATTGCAACACGGGAATTTGGCGGCGGTGCGGGAGTTGGTGGAGAGGTTGTCAGCGGATGTGAAGCGGATAAGCGGATGAGCGACCTCATCCGCTTATCCGCTTAAAATCCGTTGACAGATATGGTATCATCCATGCAGGTAAGCGAGGTGCAACATGGTTACTGTCGAATTCAAAACAAGAGTCAAAAACGGCGCGATCGAAATTCCCACGCAGTACCGCGAGAATTTCAAAGACCGCGTGCGCGTCATTCTCGTGGCAGACGATGGAAAAACAGCAACTCCTACATTGCTGGATGAATTATTCATCCATCCCCTGAATGTGAAGGGATTCCGCCCTTTGACGCGAGAGGAAGCCCATGCCCGAAAATAGCCTGTGCTTCGTTGACACGAATGTTTGGCTTTACGCGTTGATCGAAAGCGAGGATAAAACCAACCAAGAGAAAGACAGCACGGGCTCTGATTCTCCAGTCAGTGCCGGTGGTCAGCACACAGGTCATCAACGAAATTTGCGTGAATTTGCTCAAGAAAACGGATATTTCCGAAGAGCGCATTAGCCAACTGATCGAGTCGTTTTACGCCAAATATCCTGTCGTCGAAATTGACAAAATCATCTTACTGGCCGCGTCACGATTGCGCCAACGGTATACACTGTCCTATTGGGATAGCATCATTGTAGCCTGCGCTCTTGCTTCTGAAACTGCAACGCTTTACACAGAAGATATGCAAGATGGATTGGTTATCGAAGAAAAACTAGAAATCGTCAATCCTTTTGCGAAATAAGTTGATTTTCCTGTGAGAATCGAAAGTCCCCGCCATAACCCTGTGACGGGGACTTCTGCTAATCGCTATCTGCCAACAGCTAACCGCTGCCTTACTTCTCCGTAATCGTTACGCTCTCCATCGCATCCCCAGGATAAGTGGGATTCTTGCTGGGATCGCGGCGGGTGATGCCATTGACCACCTCCATGCCGCTGATGACCTGCCCAAAGATGGTATAGCCACCGTTCAAGCGCGGCACCGGGGCAAAGGTGATGAAGAACTGGCTGCCGTTGGTATCGCGGCCAGCGTTGGCCATGGCGACCACGCCGGCCTTGTCAAAGGTCAGGTCGCTGTCCTCGTTGACGAATTTGTATCCCGGTCCGCCCATGCCGGCGCCGGTCGGGTCGCCGCCCTGCGCCATGAAGCCCTCCAGCACGCGGTGGAAGGTGACGCCGTCGAAATATCCCTGCCGCGCCAGAAAGACGAAACTGTTGACCGTGATAGGGGCTTTGTCCGCGTAGAGCTGGATGACGAACTCGCCGCCTTTTGCCATCTTGACGGTGGCAAAGTATTGCTTGCTCGTGTCAATCAACATGGGCGGGGCGTAGGCATATTGCTTGGTGGCTACCATAGGTGGGATTTATCCTTTTCGCCGCTTATTTTACCACCTCGCCCCCATCCGCTTACACCGCACCTGCGGTGGGTGCAGGTGTCCGTTTAGCATCCGCTGACGGAATCCCACGATCTCAGCCACGCCTCCATCTCGCGCGGCGACTTGAAATGGTACAGCTTCAGGTGTGGATATGTGCCCGAGGCGTAGAGGGCGGCGTAGTTTTTCCTGCGCCGGCCATAGGTCTGGAGCGCCCACAAGAAAATGGAATCTTTGCTAAAGAACTGCGGCCAGAGTCGCTCGTAATTTGTCTCCCATAAGATTTCACGCTGTAGGGCGCGCTGCCAGGTGCGCCGCCAAAGCCGCCACAGGATCAACGGCAGGGTGTAATCCAGCCAGATGACCGCTTGAGCGCGCGACCAGATGAGGTCGCGGCAGAAGCTGTAGTTCCCGTCCGTGACCCAGGCAGGGCCGCGCGTAAAGGCCTCGACGCGCGGTCGCATCACCTCCTGCGGAGTTTCTTTCCAATCAGGCTGCCAGAATAGGGCGTCCAGCTCGACGTGGGGGATGTGCAGACGGTGAGCGATGCTTTCGGCCAGCGTGCTTTTGCCCGAGCCGGTCGTGCCGACCACGGCGATGCGGCGGTAGGGGAAAGGTTCAGCCATCGGTCTCCTTTTCCGAGAATGGGCGAAGGCGGATTATAATGCGTAAAGCGAGAAACGTAAAACGTGAAACGTGAAACGTAATGTGCAAGGATTTACGTTTTACGCTTTACGTTTTACGAAACCATCACCAAGAGGACACTCATGTTCGATTTTCCCGATGACCAAATCCTTCCCCTTTCCAAAGAACACGTTTTCTGGACCTGGTCGGCGCAGGCCAAGGTCAACCCCATCCCGGTCAAGCGCGCCAAGGGCGTCTACTTCTGGGATACGGACGGCAAGCGCTACCTGGACTTCAACTCGATGACCATGTGCGTCAACATCGGCCACGGCGACGCGCGCGTCATCGAGGCGATGGTGAACCAGGCGCGCCAACTGCCTTACGCCGCGCCCGGCATGACAACCAAAGTCCGCGCCCTGGCCAGCAAGCTGGTGGCCGAGGTCTCGCCGGGCGGAAAACTGAGCAAGGTGCTTTTCACCCTGGGCGGGGCGGACGCCAACGAGAACGCTGTCAAGCTGGCGCGCGGTTACACCGGTCGCTTCAAAATCCTGACCCGCTACCGCTCCTACCACGGGGCGACAGCCGGCGCGATGGCCCTGACCGGCGACCCGCGCCGCGTCGCCTGGGAACCGGGCCTCATGCCGGGCGTCGTCCACTTCCTCGACCCGTACCGCTACCGTTCCACCTTCCACCGCACCAACCCGGATATTTCCGAAGCCGAGTTCTGCCAGGATTACCTGAACCACCTGGAAGAGATCATCCGCTACGAGGGCCCGGAGACGATTGCGGCGATTTTGATGGAGTCCGTTACCGGTACCAATGGCATCATCATCCCGCCCGAAGGGTACATGCAGGGCGTCCGCGCCTTGTGCGATAAGTACGGGATCGTGATGATCGCCGACGAGGTGATGAGCGGCTTTGGCCGCACCGGGGAATGGTTCGCTGTGGATCACTGGAATGTCGTCCCCGACATCATGACGATGGCCAAGGGGTTGACCTCGGCCTATGCTCCGCTCGGCGCAGTGGCAATGAAGCCCGAGATCGCAGCCGCGTTCGACGAGCGCACCTTCGAGTCCGGGCTGACTTACACCTCGCACCCGGTCTCGCTGGCGGCGGCGATTGCCAATATCACTGTCTTGAGGGAGGATAAGCTCGTCGAGCACGCGGCCGGCATGGGTCCGGTGTTAAAACGGCTGTTGACCGACCTGGGCGAGGCGCATCCCTCGGTTGGCGAAGTCCGCTCGATTGGCTTGTTTGGCATCCTCGAACTGGTCAAGGATCGCAAGACGAAAGAGCCGATGGCCGCGTGGAACGGCTCTTCGCCGGAAATGGTTGCTTTCCGCAAAACCTGCCTCGATCACGGTCTGTTCCTGTACACGCACTGGCACACCGTGCTCATCATCCCGCCGCTGATCATTAGCGAGGAGCAGTTGAAAGAAGGGTTCGAGGTGCTGGATGAGGCGCTGGAGATCACGGATAAGGCCGGCGTTCGGTAACCGGTAAAAAAGACTTCCGAAGTCTTTGAGACTTCGGAAGTCTGAGTTTTCAGGCGGCTTTACGCGCCTGCCAGGCCGCGCCGAGCAAGAGGCTGACATCAGGCCAGGGGGAAATTCGTGAAAATTCGATGCTGCAACTTTTCACCCCGGCCTGCATCTGATACAATGACAATCAGACCAACAAGCGAGGCAGGCATGTTCAATCTTGGCAATCTTTCCACCCCATCTTCCAACCCAGGCAAACACGTCAAGGTGCTCATCCTCGGCTCCGGGCCGGCGGGACTGGCGGCGGCACTCTACGCGGCGCGCGCCGAATTGAATCCCGTTGTCCTTACCGGCCTCGAGCTGGGCGGCCAGGCGGCGTTGACCTACACCATTGAGAATTACCCCGGCTTCCCCGAAGGCGTGGGCGGCGCGGAATTGGGCGAGTTGTTCCAGAAACAGGCCGAACGCTTCGGGGCGCGCGTCGAGTTCGATAGCGCCAACGCGGTTGACCTGTCCCAGCGCCCGTTTAGAGTCACTACCGACAACGGTGAGTACACTGCCGCTACGTTGATCGTCGCCACCGGAGCGCGCCCCAATCATCTCGAAATCCCGGGCGAGGCGGAATTGACCGGCAAGGGCGTCTCCTACTGCGCCACCTGCGACGGCTGGTTCTTCAAGGATAAGAAAGTGGTCGTGGTCGGCGGAGGGGACTCGGCTCTGGAAGAGGGCCTGTTCCTGACCCGCTATGCCTCCTCGGTGACAGTCATCCACCGCCGCGACAGTCTGCGCGCTGGCACGCTGCTGCAAAAGCGGGCGCAGGAAAATCCCAAGGTCAACTTCATCTGGGATACGGTCGTGACTGAGATCGTCGGCGCGGAGAAGGTCGAGGCTGTGCGCCTGAAGAACGTGAAGACCGGCGAAGAGACGAATTTCCCAACAGATGGCATTTTCATCTTCATTGGACACACGCCCAACACGCAGCTTTTCGAAGGCCAGTTGACGATGGAGAAAGGTTACATCAAGGTAGATGACAAGATGCAAACCAGCGTGCCGGGAGTTTATGCGGCCGGCGAGGCGGCCGACCTGACCTTCCGCCAGGTAGTCACCTCGGCAGGAATGGGCGCGGCCGCGGCCATCATGGCAACGCGGTTCCTGGAACATGAAAACAAATAATGCTTTCACGCTGATTTGTAATAAAAATCCGTTATACTGTGCACGGCCATAACTCGAACTTTTCGTTTATGGTAGCTGCACTTAAGCTAACATTATGCACCAAACCCGTCAACGAATCGGAAACGAATCTACGAATGAAGTAGAAGTTGGACTTTGGACTAAAAAAAGACAGGTATTCGTTTACCGTTTACTCGTTCATTCGTTTATTCGTTGGACATTCGTTGACTGATGTTTTACGGTAAAAAAACTCATTTTATCCAGGAGGAACAATGACTGCAAAAATATCCATTATTGGCGCCGGGATGACCGGTTCCACTTCGGCGGCCTGGCTGGCGGAACGCGAGATCGCTGACCTGGTGCTGATGGACGTGGTCGAGGGCATGCCGCAGGGCAAGGCGCTCGACTTGCTGGAGGCCATGCCGGTGCTCGGCAAAGATGTCGCCGTGGTGGGCAGCAACGACTACGCCGCCACCAAAGGTTCGGACATCGTCGTCATCACCGCCGGCATCCCGCGCAAGCCAGGCATGAGCCGCGAAGACCTGCTGACGACCAACGCCGAGATCGTTGGCAAGGCAACCCGCGAATCGCTCAAGTATTCGCCGGAGGCCATATTCGTCGTTTTGACCAATCCCCTGGATACGATGGCTTACCTGACCATGAAAGCCGGAAAACTACCCCCTCAGCGCGTCGTCGGGCAGGCAGGCATCCTGGATTCGGCGCGTATGCGCGCCTTCGTGGCGATGGAGTTAGGCATCAGTGTGGAGAACGTCGCCTGCTATGTGCTTGGCGGACACGGCGACGAAATGGTGCCGCTGACCCGCCACTCGAACGTCGCGGGCATCCCATTGAACGAAATCCTGCCTCCCGATCGGTTGGCCGCCATCGTCGAGCGCACCCGTAAAGGCGGCGGCGAGATCATCAGCCTGCTCAAGACTGGTTCGGCCTATTATGCCCCGGCGGCAGCCATCGCGCAGATGACCGAGGCCATTCTGAAGGATAAGCACCTGATCGTCCCTGCGGCGGCCTATATGCAGGGCGAGTACGGGCTGAAAGATATGTTCTTCGGTGTGCCGGTGCAGTTGGGGCGGATGGGCGTCGAGAAGATCCACGAGTATAAGCTCACCGATGACGAAAAGGCCGCCCTGCAGAAATCGGCTGCCTCGGTCAAAGACAGCATCAACGTGCTGCATAATTTGGTGAAGATATAGTTTTGACATAGTAGCAAATTATGTGCTTGGCTAGTTTCCGCTCACGCCGGATTGCCAAATCCGGCGCAGTAGGCCTGGATTTGGCAATCCAGGCCGAGCAGAGGCAAGATTTCGGCTTCTCTTTTCACTCAAGCACATAATTTGGAGACTATGTCATAGTTTTTTTTTTGGAGGTAATGGTTATGATCCTGCATGAGAAGATTGCCGCGCAACTTCCAGAGTGGCGCGAGCGAGTCAAGAAATTGGTCAAGGAACACGCCGATGTTGTGGTTGACCAGGTCACCATTGGTCAAATTTATGGGGGCATGCGTGATGTAAAGGTCATGGTGACGGACATCTCGTACGTGGACCCGGCGGAGGGCATCCGTTTCCGCGGCTACTCGATCCCTGAGGTTTTGTCGAAATTGCCCAAGCCGGGTGGGGCTGAAATGCCTTACGTTGGCGGCCTGTATTACCTGTTGCTGGTGGGTGAAATCCCGACCCAAGAGCAGGCGTGCGCCGTCGAGGCCGAGTGGGCCAGGCGCAGCACGATCCCGCAGTATGTCTACGAAACGCTGCGCGCCATGCCCAAGGAAACCCACCCGATGACGCACTTCACGCTGGCGGTACAGTCGCTGCAGACCCAGTCCGAATTCGCCCGGCGCTATCACGAAGGTATGCGCAAGGAGGAGTACTGGGAGCCGATGCTGGAGGACAGCCTGAACCTGACCGCTAAGCTGCCTGTCATCGCGGCTTTTATCTACAATCTGAAGTATAACGGCGGCGAAATCCCGCAGGTGGACCCCAGCCTGGATTGGGGCGCTAACTTCGCCCAAATGATGGGCGTGAAGGACAAGGGTTACGAAGACCTGGCGCGCCTGTACTTCATCATCCATTCCGACCACGAGAGCGGCAACGTCAGCGCACATGCCACGCACCTGGTTGGCTCCTCGCTTGCGGACGCCTATTACGCCTTCTCGGCTGGCTTGAACGGACTGGCCGGCCCGCTGCATGGATTGGCGAATCAAGAATGCCTGGGCTGGTTGATCGGCGTGCGTGAACCTGTTCGGCGGCGTGCCGACCAAAGAGCAATTACGCAAATATGCCTGGGAGACGCTCGAAAGCGGCAAGGTCATCCCCGGCTACGGGCACGCTGTGCTGCGCGTCCCGGATCCGCGCTTTACGGCGCAGATGAAGTTTGCCAAAGAACGGTTTCCGGACGATACGCTGGTGCAAATTGCCGACATGGTCTTCGAGGTTGTGCCGCAGGTGCTCAAGGAGCAGGGCAAGGCCAAGAATCCGGCCCCAAACGTGGATGCCATCAGTGGCGCGCTGCAATACCATTACGGCGTGCGCGAGTTCGACTTCTACACCGTGCTGTTCGGGGTTGGCCGCGCACTGGGCGTGACCGCCAACCTGGTCTGGGCGCGCGCCCTGGGTCAACCCATCGAGCGCCCCAAGTCGCTGACGACGAAGATGCTGGAAGAGGCGGCTACTGATTACTGATTACTATCATGGAGTCGGCGTGGCGGCCGGAGTGGCGCCTGTCCAGGTGAACTCGCGCGGGTCGCTGGGCGCTCCGGCGGTAGTCCAGATCGGATTGCCTTGATCGTCCGTGCCGGTTTGCCGCACGACGACGACCCACCAGCGCATGGCGTGGGGCTGGTTGTCCAGCGGACGGAAGGCCACCGGGACGATGAATTTCGTGTCAATCGCATATTGGACGAGCTTGCGCCCCGTCCCGGCGGTGACGTCCACCACCGTGACCATGTAGGCTTCGTTTTCGCGCAGCGTGCCGACAGAAGCCCACTGCAAGGTTACGATATCGTTTGCCAGCGTGAAGGGCGCGCCGTCCGCAGGCAACAGCAGGTTGGGAGCCGGATAGGGCGCGGGAGGGGTTGGGGTCGGCGTAGGGCCTGGCGTGGCGGCTCTCATGCACAGGGGGATGATGAGCGGCTGGTCGAGGTACACGTTATCGGTGCTCAAGCCATTCCACTCTTTGATGGCCGCCATGCTCACATTGTAGTTCAGTGAGATGCTGCTGAGCGTATCGTTCTCCTGCACGGTGTAGGGTACGGTCTGGCAGGCGGCGCGTGTGGCGGCGGCCGGTTCGAGGGTCGCGGTGGCCGCCGGGAGCGGAGTCGGCGTGGGCTGTGGAACTTTCAGCGTCTGGCCGATTCGCAGGTCTGTGCACGTGGCAGACAGGTTGTTCAGCAAAATAATGCTCTGCACCGAAACGTTGAAAGAGAAGGCGATCGTGCCGCAATTATCCCCTGCTTTGACAATGTAATCGAGCGGGGGCAGTTGGGTGGGGGTGGGCGTCTCGGTCGGGATCAGCGTCTCGGTTGGAGTCGGCGTGTTGGTTGGCGTCTGTGTGGCGGTTGGGATTTCGGTCGGCGAGGTGACGTGTCCGGTCGTTTGCAGGCCGAAATAAACAGCCGCCGCGCCGATGGCCAGGATGACGATCAACAAGCCCAGCGCCAGCGGCAGGCCGAGGGTGATCTCCGGCATGCGTGAGCCTTGCACGGCTTTCTGTGACTTGGTCTCGACGGTGAATTCGCTGCCGCAGACCGAACAGCGCGAGGCGTTTTCCGCCAGACGCGTGCCGCAGGTCGGGCAGAGTTTGGTCTTTGAGGGGGGTGTTTCTGGACTCATAGGCTGGGATTATACTATATGCTCTCGAATAAAATAACACCATCCTTCGTTAAAAATTACGAAAGTAGAAAGGACGCAGTGTGCTGGCAACTCTGCCCGAGGAAATCGAAGCCAATCTCATCGAAATGTCCCGCCAGGGCGACCGGAGCGCCTTCGGGCAACTCGTCTCCCAATACCAGCGAGGGGTCGTCAACGTCGTCTACCGCATGTGCAGCGACGTGACCCTGGCGGAAGACGCAGCACAGGAAGCATTCCTGCGCGCCTGGATGCACCTGGATTCCTTCCGCCCCGGCACCTCCCTGCGCAACTGGCTGTACCGCATCGCCGTCAACGCCGCGCTGGACCACCTGCGGCGCGAGCGGGAAACCCCCGCAGACCTCGAAACGGTGCGGGTGGCGGACCAGGCGAACGGTCCGGAAGCGGAACTTTTACAAAGGGAACGCAGCGCCCGGGTGCAGCGGGCAATCCTGTCGCTCAGCGCGCCCAACCGGGCGGTCCTCGTCCTGCGCGAATACTGCCAACTCTCCTACCAGGAAATCGCCGCCTCCCTCGACATTCCCATCGGGACGGTCATGTCCCGGCTTAACTACGCTCGTAAATGTCTGCGCACTTTACTGGAGAACGACTTATGACCGAACATGCCAGCGAATGGCTGAACGCTTATCTGGACGGCGAACTGGGCGGCTTGCGCCAACGCCAGGTGGAACAGCACCTGGAGAGGTGCGCCGCCTGCCGCGCCGAACTGGAAGCCCTGCGGGGACTTTCCGCCCTGCTGAGGGAGACGCCCCCTGCAGCGGAATTCACCCCCACCGGGCGCTTCGTTACGAACCTGATGTTGAGCCTGCCGCGCCATCCTGACGCGTCCCAGCCCCGCAAGGCCGCCTCCCTGGGGTGGTGGCTCGCCCCGGCCGGACTGCTCGGAGCCTGGTTCTTCCTGCGGACAGTGCTCACCCTCACCGGGGTGTTCACAGCGGCGGACGCGACCGGCCTGCTCGGGCAGGCAAACGCCTGGTTCACCAGCAGCCAGCCGCAGGCGGCCTGGTTCGTCGCCATCACCAGCCTGTTCGGCGGCCAGATGAGCGCAGCCCAGCAGTCCACGCTTTCCCTGTTCAATCAGGTGAGCGTTTTCGGTGGGGACCTCTTTAGCGGGTTCCTCTGGCAGGCGGCGATTGTGCTGCTCTACTGGGTCTGGCTGGCGGCCTGGTGGTTCCGTCACGCCCCGCGTCCAATGAAAATAATCTTCTAACGTAACTGCTCAGCCCTACAGATAATTTACCCAAAGTATGTGATTAGGTTGCGCTCTCTTGCGCAACCGGCGGCGTGAGAGAACGCCGCCTAATCTCAAAAAGGGAAAACTCGGCTGGGAGACAAATTTCAAAGGTCAGGCTGAGCAGTAACAGTGTGACATTATCAAACAAGAAAAGGAGAAGCATCTATGATTGACTATGGAAGAATCCTGAAACGCGCCTGGCATATCCTGTGGAACTACAAAGTTTTGTGGATCTTCGGCATCCTGCTGGCACTCACCGCCGGAGGCGGCGGCAGAGGGAACAGCGGTCCCAGCTTCCAGTTCAGCGGCCATCCCGGCGGGAATGGCGGCTTTGGCCCCGGCACGTACCCGCGCTGGCCTTTTCTGCGCGAGTTCGGCGCCTGGGCCGAGAAAAACATCCTCCCCCTGTTCGTGCATCCTGAACAGCATGTTGCCACGTTGATCTGGATCGGCGCAGCCATCCTGCTGCTCATCATCGTCACGGGCGTAATCTTCGCCATCCTGCGCTATGTTTCGGAGGCGGCCGTCATCCGCATGGTGGACGAATACGAGCAGACCGGCACAAAGGTCGGCTTCAAGCAAGGCTGGAAGTTGGGCTGGTCGCGGCGCGCCTTCCGCATGTGGGTGATTGGCCTGGTCATCAGCCTGCCGGCCATTCTCTTCATTGCGCTGCTGATTGGCTTGGGTGTGCTGTTCTTCAAAAGCAGCGAGGGCGGCAACACCAGCCTGGCCGTCGGCGGGATGATCACTGCCATCGGATGTACGTTCCTGTTCCTGTTTGCCTTTATCATCCTGATGGCGTTCCTCGGCCTGCTGCGCCAGTTTTTCATGCGGGTGGCGGCCCTGGAGAACGCGCCAGTTGGTGAATCATTCCGCCGGGGTTGGCAGATGTTCAAGTCTAATTGGAAGAGCGCAGCTCTGATGTGGCTGATCATGCTTGGTATCGGGATCGGCTATGCCATTGCCGGGTTCATCCTGCTTATCATTCTCATCCCGGTTTTCATCCTCACCGGTCTGGCAGGTCTGATCGTGGCTGCCATCCCCGGCCTGATCGCCTTCGGCATTGCCAGTCTCTTCACCAGCGGACCATTGGCCTGGATCATCGGCATCCTGGCAGCCCTGCCCTTTTTCTTCCTGGTGCTTGGCTTGCCCTTGCTGCTGATTGGCGGCTGGATGCACATATTCCAGTCCAGTGTTTGGACGCTGACCTATCGTGAATTCAAGGCGCTCGGCGCCAACCTGCCGGAGGAAATTCCTGCGGCAGCTTCACAATAATAGACCGCGGCGGAGTGGTGCTTTCGCAATCCGAAAGCGCTCCGCTTCGCTGCCAGCGTAATCTGGTCTTATTGAGCTGGCTGGAACCATTCTACTGAGCGTTGAGGGCCATCCGAATAACGGAACGCAGACTTCAGTCTGCCTTGCATTGCGGACTGAAGTCCGCGTTCCGGGGTTGATTGGATAGGCACTAACATCCTTACGGAGGAAGAAAAAAAATGAAGAAAAGAACATGGATCATCATCGGTGCAGTTGCCATAATCGCTGTAGTTATTTATGGCATATTCTATGTCAGGGGGCGCAACCAGGCTTCGACTGCCAGTCAACTCCAGACCGCCGAGATCGCGCGCGGCGATCTGACCGCCACCATCGGCGCGACCGGGACGGTGCGCTCCAACCAGAGCGCTGTCCTGACCTGGCAAACGAGCGGCAGCGTAGAAACGGTGAAAGTCAAGATCGGCGACTTGGTCAATTCAGACGACGTGCTAGCCACGCTTCTTGAGACTTCGTTGCCCCAAAGCGTCATACTGGCTCAAGCCGACCTTGTGAATGCGCAAAAGGCGCTCGATGACTTGTTTGATTCCAAAGCGCAGCAGGCTCAAGCGCAGTTAAACCTGGCCAATGCGCAGAAAGATTACGACGCGGCGGTAATGAGTCGAAACAACGTCCGCGCCCATGCGAATCCGTCGTTGATCGAGAATTACCGCTCGAGTTACGTTCTGGCGCAAGATAAGTTGGATAGGGCGAAGGAGAATTATGATAAGTTCGCTAACGCGCCGGAGGATGACTCTGGGAAAGCGGTGGCATACAATTCTCTTTATGCGGCCCAGCAAGAACGGGATAAGGCTTATAACAATTGGGTTTGGTATGAATACCCGCCCTCACCCCAAGATATTGCCGTCGCGGAAGGCAAAGTCGCGGTAGCCCAGGCTAAACTTGACGATGCCCAGCGTGAATGGGATCGTTTGAAGGATGGCCCAGACCCGGCCGATATTGAAGTCGCGCAGGCCAAAGTGGCAGCCATCCAGGCAACCATTAACATGGCAAAACTGATCTCGCCATTTGCTGGGACGGTCAGCGAGGTAAATTTGATGGTAGGGGATCAAGTGCGATCTGGTTCCAATGCGTTTCGCATTGACGATCTTTCCCACCTCCTGGCAGACGTGCAGGTCTCTGAAGTAGATATCAACAGCGTCAAGATTGGGCAACCGGTGACAATCACCTTCGACGCCATCCTCGGCCAGGAATATCACGGCAAGGTGACCCAGGTGGCTCAGGTGGGGAATGTTACCCAGGGTGCGGTGAACTTCACCGTCACGGTCGAAATAACCGTTGCGGACGAACAGGTCAAGCCTGGCATGACCGCGGCGGTCAATATCGTCGTGAATGCTCTGAAAGATGTATTATTAGTGCCTAATCGGGCCGTGCGCCTGGTGGACGGCCAGCGGGTGGTCTATGTCCTGCGCAATGGTCAACCGGTGGAAGTCAAGATCACGCTCGGCGCCTCATCCGACACGGTGAGCGAGGTCGTGTCCGGCGATCTAAAGGAGGGTGACCTGATCATCCTCAATCCGTCAACGACGCTAATAAGTCCCGGCGGCGGCATGGGCGGCGGCCCCTTTGGTGGAGGCGGTTAATGGAGACCCCTGTTATTGTTGCCAAAGACCTGACCAAAGTTTATAAAATGGGCGAGGTGGAAGTCCAAGCCTTGCGCGGCGTATCGCTGACCATCGAGCGCGGCGAGGTGGTTGCCATCATGGGACCCTCCGGGTCGGGCAAATCCACCCTGATGAACACCCTGGGCTGCCTCGACCGGCCGTCTTCTGGAGAATATATCCTGGACGGAGAGGCGGTCTCCACGCTCAACGACGATCAATTGGCAACCATCCGCAACCGGAAGGTCGGTTTCGTTTTCCAGACCTTCAACCTGCTTGCGCGCACCACGGCGCTGGGAAATGTCGAGCTGCCATTGCGCTATGCGGGAGTCACCAGCGATCGCAAAGCGCGGGCGCGCGCTGCCCTGGAGGCGGTAGCTCTGGCTGACCGCGTGAATCACCGCCCGGCGGAGCTTTCCGGCGGCGAGCAGCAGCGTGTTGCCATCGCCCGCGCCCTGGTCAATAACCCGGCCATCATCATGGCCGACGAGCCGACCGGGAACCTGGATTCAAAATCGGGCCACGAGATCATGAATCTACTGCTCACCTTGAATCGTGAACGTGGAACCACACTGATCATCGTCACCCACGACCCGACCATTGCCAAACAGACTCAGCGCGTCATCCACCTGATGGACGGCTTGCTGGAGAAGGAAGCATGAACATCGCACAGTCTATCCTCGAGGCGCTCGAAAGCCTGAACGCCAACAAAATGCGCTCCGGCCTGACCATCCTGGGCATCGTCATCGGCGTGGGGGCGGTGATCGCCATGTTGGCGATTGGACAAGGCGCCCAGTCCAGCATTACCGGCGCAATCACGAGCATTGGCACCAACCTGCTGTTCGTCTCCTCTGGCAACAGGACTGCGGATGTGCGCAACGCAAAACCGCTGACCCTGGCCGATGCACAGGCTATCGCCGATCCCTTGTCCGCGCCGGACGTGGCAGCGGTTGCGCCAGTCATCCAGGGCAATGGGACGATCACTGCCGGCGGCCAGTCCATGGATGTCAGCATTACTGGAACCACACCCGAGTACTTCTCCCTGCAAAGTTACTCTTTGCTCGAAGGCGACTTCCTGACCCAGGATCAGGAACTGGGACGCGCTTCGGTAGCCGTCATCGGCCCCGGCGTGGCGGACACGTTATTCGACCGCCGGGATGGCGTGATCGGCGAGACCGTGCGGATCGAGGGACAACCCTTCCGCATTGTCGGCCTGTTGGCCTCCAGGGGTGGCGGCATGTTTGGCAGCCAGGATAACAGCGTCATAGTCCCGTTCAGCACGGCGCAGGCGCGGATGATCCACCGTTCCGGCCTTCGGCAGATTGACATGCTCCTGGTGCAGGCGGTCAGCGCAGAGGCGGTCCCGCTGGCCAGCGATGAGATTGCCCAAATCCTGCGCCAGCGGCATCGCACGGAAATCGGTGTGGATGATTTCACCATCTTTTCCCAGGCCGATATACTTTCCACTGCAACAACCATTCTCAGCGTAATGACCATCTTCCTGGGCGGCATCGCGGCCATCTCCCTGCTGGTGGGCGGTATCGGCGTGATGAACATCATGCTGGTTTCAGTGACCGAGCGGACGCGCGAGATTGGTCTGCGCAAGGCGCTGGGCGCGCACAAGCGCGATATCCTGATCCAATTCCTGACCGAGTCGTCCATGCTCACGTTGATCGGCGGTCTGATCGGGATCGCCTTGGGCTGGTTGATCTCGTTCATCGTCGGGCGCATCGCTGCTTCGTCCGGGACGCCCCTCAATCCGCTGATCAGTCTCGATGCGGTTTTACTGGCCATGCTCTTCTCGGCCTCCGTTGGCCTGTTCTTCGGGATCTATCCAGCTTCGCGCGCCGCCAATCTCGAACCGGTGGAGGCGCTGCGATACGAATAGATAGTCGCTAATATAACCGCGCATTGTCAGATATCTTTCCGCCATAGCATAGAATAGAGGTAACTGCTCACTCACCTGCCTTTTCGCTCTTTTCAGCGGGCTGGAAGCCCTGCCTCAGTACATGGAAGCCACTTCGACAGGCTCAGTGCAACGCCTTCGGGCTGGTACAACGAGTCGGATTTACACTTGCACCTGACGCAAGTGCAGGTGTCCGACTTTCATGCTCTGAGGCGGGACTTCAGTCCGCCGGAACAGCGGCGGTTGAGCAGTTACGAATAGAGAATGTAACCCGCCTCTTCGGTAAAGTGGCGCTGGGGCCGAATATGGCAATCTACATTCAGTCCGCATACTGGAGAAATATCTCACTCAACCTGATGTTCGAATGCTGTAAATGAACGTCCGTTTGGATAAACCACTTCCCTCCGGGATACCTGTCAGGAGATACAGACGTGCCCATTGAACCTCAGCAGGTCATTAACAGCCGGTTTGGCGTGGGGCTGGCATCCATCCTGGGACGAGTGGTCCCACAACGGTTTGGTTACCGTGTCGCCGATTTGGTTGCCGATCAGATTGCGGCGCGGCAGGATTGGAAGATGGTGCGGGCCGTCCGCGCAAACCAGTGGGTAGCAAGTGAAGAAAAACTCAAGAAGGATTCACTGGAACGAGCCGCTCGCGAGGTCTTTCGCAATACGGCTCGTTCGATCTTTGACCTGTATCACTACGTCCACAATCCCGAAGCGATGCACCGCCGCATCGTGTTGAACCAGACTGCACAACAACTTACCCAGCGTCCGGAATACACTGAGCGAGGTTTGGTGGTGGCTGGTATTCATCTCAGCAACTTTGACTTGGTCCTCCAGGCAATCTGCCTGCAGGGGATGAGTGCCCTGGTGCTGACTATCCCTGAGCCACGAGGCGGCTACCGCGCGCAATATGAAATGCGTAAAAAAACAGGCATGAATCTAGTCCCGGCCTCGGCCAGTGCGCTGTGGCATTCGGTGAAACATCTCCAGGCGGGGGGAGCAGTCCTGACCGGGGTAGACCGTCCGGTTGCTGCACCTGAATGCCGACCGCGTTTCTTCGGCCGGCCGGCATCGCTCCCGACCCATTATATTTACCTGGCGTTAAAAACCCATGTGCCGGTCATGGTGGTGGCTGCTATCCAGAAGCCGGATGGAGCGTATCATGTCTTGACCTCAGACCTAATCGAGATGCAGCCTCATCCAGACCGGCAAACGGAATTGCTTCAGAATGTCGAGGCGGTCTTACAAGTGGCGGAGGGCTTCATCCGCCTAGCCCCGCAGCAATGGTCAATGACATTGCCGGTCTGGCCCGAGGCTCTGGATCAGGTCCCGGATTAAGCCGAGGGGCCGGACTGATTCAGGGGTTTTACTGCTTCTTGCATAAATCTGTGAACTTGCTTGTATCGAACGGCTCGAAAATGACGGGATTTTGGTTCAGATATTTGCGCAGTACTCTGTAACTTTCGGGAGGAAGAACATGCAGGATATCCGCAAACACAAAAGGGTAAACGAAATTCTGTTAGGTCCACTTGAAAGGCCTGCCTTACAGTGGCTGTCTGTCCACATGCCTGGTTGGGTGACTCCAGATGTATGCACGGTGATTGGCGTGTTGGGTGCAGTAGTGATAGCGGTCAGTTATGGATTAAGTGGTTTGAATAAGAACTTTCTCTGGCTGGCCTCGCTGGGCTTTGTGATCAACTGGTTCGGCGACAGCCTGGACGGAACGCTGGCCCGTTACCGCCATATCGAACGGCCGAAGTACGGTTTTTACATTGACCATACTATAGATGCAGCCTGCCAGGTGATCATCTTCCTGGGGCTTGGCTTAACCCCTTATGTCAGTTTCAATATTGCCTGCCTGGCTCTGATCGCATATATGATGCTGTCGGTGCTGGTGTATGTGCGCACCTGCGTTGTCGGGGAGTTCAAGATTTCGTATGGCAGGCTGGGGCCGACGGAAATCCGCGCGATTGCTATTTTTCTAAACACGACCATGTACTTCGCCGGCGTGCGAACTTTCGAGTTTGCGCTTGGGACCGCCAACCGAATAACGGTCAGCGTGTATGATGTGGTAACAGCCGCCATTGCCCTGCTCTTGCTCGGCTTTTTCGTAACGACTGCCTGGAAGCAAGCCCTCATCCTGGCAAAACTGGGGGAATAGATCACGAAGACACGGAGCTTTCTGAAAAGACCAAAAGAAACTCCGTGTCTTTGTGTCTCAGTGGTGAATTTTGCCTGATAACATCCAATCGGGAGACCATTGGTTCTCCTGATAAGGTAAAATTGGATATGAAGAAACACCTCGTATGAATATTGCACAGTCTATCCTCGAGGCGCTCGAAAGCCTCAACGCCAACAAACTGCGCTCCGGCCTGACCATTTTGGGTATCGTCATCGGGGTGGCGGCAGTCATCGCCATGTTGGCCATCGGCGAGGGCGCACAGCAGACCATCACCGGCTCGATCAGCGGCATTGGCACCAATTTGTTGTTCGTTTTCAGGGGCAATATGATGCAGGAGGTGCGCAACCCCAAGCCGCTGACCCTGGAGGATGCCAATGCCATTGCTGACCCTTTTGCCGCGCCTTCGGTGGCGGCGGTTGCGCCAGTGCTGCGGGGAAATGGCGAGATCGCTGCCGGCGGCAAACGGACGACGACCACCATTGTTGGCGCCACGCCGGATTACTTCCCGCTTCGCAACTACACCTTGAGCGAGGGCGAGTATCTGACCGAGGAGTACTTGCTGGGTCGGGCTTCGGTTGTCTTGCTCGGCTCGGAAGTGGCCGATAAATTGTTTGGCCGTCAGGAAGGCATTGTCGGCGAGACAGTGCGCATCGAAGGCCAGCCTTTTCGCGTCATTGGCGTGCTGGCCTCCAAGGGCGGCGGTATGCTCGGCAGCGAGGATGACCGCGTGGTCGTCCCATTCAGCACGGCGCAGGCGCGCCTCATCCACCGCAGCGGACGCAACCGCATTGACCTGCTGCTGGTGCAGGCCGTCAGCGCCGCGGCGGCGCTGCAAGCTTCCGAGGAAGTGTCCCAGATCTTGCGCCAGCGCCACCGCACGGCCATCGGCGTGGACGATTTCACCGTCTTCTCGCAGAAGGATTTTCTCAGCACCGCGCAGACTGTCACCAGCGTGCTGACCATCTTCCTGGGCGGGATTGCCGGCATATCGCTGCTGGTGGGCGGCATCGGCATCATGAACATCATGCTGGTCTCGGTCACCGAGCGGACGCGCGAGATCGGCTTGCGCAAGGCGCTGGGGGCGCGCAAGCGTGACATTTTGATCCAGTTCCTGACCGAATCCTCGTCGCTCAGCCTGATAGGCGGCGTGATCGGTATTGCCCTGGGCTGGTTGATCTCGTTCATCGTCGGGCGCATCGCTGCCAACTCCGGGACGCCCTTCAATCCGTCCATCGGCGTGAATGCGGTTCTGCTGGCGACGCTTTTCTCGGCCGCGGTTGGTCTCTTCTTCGGGATCTATCCGGCCAGCCGCGCCGCCAATCTGGAGCCGGTGGAGGCGTTGAGATACGAGTGACGAGTGACGAGCCGTGGCGCATGAGGTGATGTTGTGCTGGTATCTCACTCTGTGACGGACAGGCCGGTGTATAATTGCGCCGTTGTCACCCCGAATCAACAGGAGAAATCAATGGAGCAAAAACTCGAACAGCTCAAGACCATACTGGCTGAAATAACAGATTTGGGCGGGGCTGTGGCCCTGCTTGGCTGGGATCAGCAAACGTACATGCCGCCGGGCGGGGCGGAAGCGCGCGGCAACCAGTTGGGCACCCTCCAGCGGCTGATCCACGAACGCCAGACCTCAGCCGCGATGGGAAAGCTGTTGGAAGAACTCAAGCCCCATGCGGCGGCGCTCGATCCTGATTCGGACGATGCTCGCCTGGTCAAGGTGGTCAGCCGCGATTACGATATCGCCACCCGCGTCCCTGCGGAGTGGGTGGTGGAGTTCGCCCAAGTGACCACGATGGCGCAGCAGGCCTGGATCGAGGCGCGGACGAAATCCGAATTTTCCATCTTCCGCCCGCACCTGGAGAAGATCGTCGAACTCGGCCAGCGCTACGTCTCCTTCTTCCCGCCGGCGGATCATCCCTACGACATCTTATTGGATATCTTCGAGCCAGGCATGAAGACGGCGGATGTCAAGGCGATTTTCGACGCCTTGCGCCCGCGGCAGGTGGAACTGATCAAAGCCATCGCCGCGAAACCGCAAGTGGACGATTCTTTCCTGCACCAGGCTTTCGACGAGAAGAAGCAATGGGATTTCGGCGTGGAAGTCATCACCAAGTTTGGCTACGATTGGAAATGCGGCCGCCAGGATAAGGCTCCCCATCCATTCACCAACGGCGGCAGCCGGAGCGATGTGCGCATCACGACGCGAGTGAACCCGAATTTCCTCAATTCGATGATCTTCGGCACCATGCACGAATGCGGTCATGCCTTGTATGGACAGGGTACTGCCAGTAAGTTGGATCGCACCTCTCTGGATGGCGGCGCTTCGCTGGCGGTGCACGAGTCGCAATCCCGCATGTGGGAGAACCTGGTCGGGCGTTCGCTGCCCTTCTGGGATCACTTCTACCCGCGCTTGCAGGAAACCTTCCCCTCGCAGTTGGGCAGCGTCCCGCTGGAGAAGTTCTACAAGGGCATCAACAAGGTCCAGCCGTCGCTCATCCGTGTGGAGGCCGACGAGGCCACTTACAACCTGCACATCATGCTGCGCCTCGAAATAGAGATTGCCATGGTCGAGGGCAAGCTGGCGGTCAAGGATCTGCCCGAGGTCTGGAACAGCAAGATGGAAGAATACCTGGGCGTCGTCCCGCCGGATGATGCCAGGGGTGTGCTCCAGGACATCCATTGGTCGGGCGGCATGATGGGTTATTTCTCCACTTACGCCCTGGGCAATCTGATCTCGGCCCAACTGTGGGAGGTGATCGGGCGCGACATTCCCGACTTGACCGACCAGATCCGCGCCGGTAAATTCGAGGCCCTGCTCGGCTGGCTGCGCGAAAAAGTTCACCGGCACGGGCGCAAGTTCGAGCCGCAAGAACTGGTGCAGAAGGTTACCGGCTCCAAGATTGACCCGGCGCCCTACTTGCGCTATCTGAAAGAGAAATTCGGCCAGATCTACGGCCTGTAACCAAACAAGTAGAGACACCCAGCCGGGCGTCTCTACGATAACATGAAAACCCTCCGCTGCCTGACGCTGCTGAGTTTGCTGCTGGTCGCGCTGACCGGCTGTATACCTCTTTGGGGGAACTCAGTGCCGACTCCCTGGCCGACCGGTTACCTGCCCACCGCGCTTGCCCTGACCATGGCCGCCATCTCCACCCCAACGCAGCCGCCGCCCACCGGACCCGCAACCGGCACGCCGACCATCGAGCCGCCTGCCACCCCCACGCCCTCCCCGACCCTCTCCCCAACGCCTTTTCCATTGCCAAGCTTCTTCCCAACGGAAACGCCGGCCCCGGCTTTTACCCCCGAACCATCCTCGGCAGCCGCCATCCAAATCTTGACCCCCGGGCCGCTCTCCAAACTTCTCTCGCCTATCAAGCTGCATGGTTACGTGATCCCTGGCGACGACAATCTTGTACGCATCGAACTCTACGGCGAGGATGGCCGTTTGCTGGCACGCGAGCTTCTACGCTTGTATACCTCGGGGAAGTGGGCCTACCTGGCAATTGATATCCCTTTCGAGGTGCAGGCCGCCGCGGAAGTGGCGCGCCTGCAGATCAGCACACAGGATGCGTATGGGCGCGTCAGCGCGCTAAACTCGGTCCGCCTCTTGCTGCTTTCGGCCGGTTTTGCAGAGATCAACCCGCCGGGCAAACTGGACGAGCGCTGTGTTCTCGATGCGCCCTCGCCGGGCGCGCGCATCTCGAAAGGGACACTGACCGTGAGCGGCCAGATGCGGCCGTTCAACAGCCAGCCCCTGGTCATGGAGCTGGTCACTACCAGCGGCGCAGTCGTCGGCTCGAAAATGATTGCCGTCCAACCCGCGCCGGATGATAACTATATCCCGTTCGAAGCCGACATCAGCTACAACATCACCGCTGCAACCTGGGTGCGGCTGACCCTCCGCCAATCCGACGAGCGCATTGGCGGGACGATGTACCTCTACAGCCGGGAGGTCTACCTCAATCCGTAGAAATTTCGATTTTTACTTGACGGTGGTTAAGGGGAGTGATACAATACCCGTCCGCTCTGAAATACTGCGCAGCAGTGCTGAGTAAAACGGAGCAGATAACCGACGCGGGGTAGAGCAGTGGCAGCTCGTCGGGCCCATAACCCGGAGGTCGCTGGTTCGAGTCCAGCCCCCGCTACTATTCAAAAACCATAGTCCCCCAGGCTATGGTTTTTCGGTTTCTCCCAATTCCCCTGCAATCCCTTCGAATTGCTCCAGCGCGGAGCGTAAATCTTCCACAATCTCCATTGCCAGTACATCCGGATCGGGCAGGTTGGCAGAATCCTCCAGCGACTCGTCGCGCAGCCAGAAGATATCGAGATTGACCTTGTCACGTGCCATCAGTTCGTCATAGGTGAAGGCGCTCCAGCGGCCGCCTGCACCCGCAAGGGTGTCGGGGGTTTCCGGGGACCAGGTTGGGGTCCGGTCGTGGCGGTTTTCGGGGTGGTAGCAGGCAACGAACTCGTCAAGGTCGGCGCGCACGAGCGGACGGGTTTTCAGTGTGAAGTCCATGTTGGTGCGCAGGTCGTAGATCCAGAGTCGCTTCGTCCAGGGGGTTTCGGAGGCCGGCTTGCGGTCGAAGAACAGCACGTTGGCCTTGACGCCCTGGGCGTAGAAGATGCCGGTCGGCAGGCGCAGCAGGGTATGGATGTCGCACTCGTGGAGCAGTTTCCGGCGCACCACCTCCCCGGCCCCGCCCTCGAACAGGACGTTGTCCGGCACAACCACGGCAGCTGTGCCGTTCATGTTCAGGATCGAGCGGACGTGCTGGACGAAGTTCAACTGCTTGTTGCTGGTCGAGGTCCAGAAGTCCTCACGCACGATGTTCTGCGCCTCGCGGCGGATTTCGCCCTCGTCGGTGACGAAGGTGACGCTGGACTTCTTGCCGAAGGGCGGATTGGTCAGTACCATGTCGAAGTACTGGCCGGGGTGCGCGGCCAGGCTGTCGCTGACATGAATCGGACTTTCGCTGCCGTTGATGCCAATGCCATGCAGGTACAGGTTCATCACGCACAGGCGGGCGGTGTTGTCGACGATCTCCCAGCCGTGCAGGGCCTGGTGACGCAGGTGGTGCTGCTGGTCGCGGTCGAGGGCGTTGTGAGCGGCGAGATAGTCGTGGGCGGCAAGCAGGAAGCCGCCGGTGCCGCAGGCCGGGTCGCAGATGGTCTGGCCGGGGCGCGGGCGCATGACATCTACGATAGCCTTGATTAGTGGACGGGGGGTGAAGTACTGGCCGGCGCCAGACTTGGTATCCTGGGCGTTCTTCTCGAGCAGACCTTCGTAGATCTCGCCCTTCACGTCAATATCCAGCCCGATCCAAGTCTCGCCATCAATCAGCTCGATCAGCCGGCGCAATTTGGCCGGGTCCTGGATCTTGTTCTGCGCCTTGCGGAAGATGACCGGGATCAGGCCCGCGCCCTGGCCGAGACCGGCCAACAGGTCCCGGTAGTGGTGCTCCAGGTCATCGCCGTCCAGCCGCAGTAGCCCCGCCCAGTTGAATTCGGGCGGGATGGCGCTGGGCTTGCCGAGCATGGTGCTGTTCTCGTGATCCATCTTGAGGAACAGCAGGTAGGTCAGTTGCTCGACGTAATCGCCGTAGGACATGCCGTCGTCGCGCAGGACGTTGCAGTAGTTCCAGAGGCGTTGAACGATGGTGGAGGAGGGAGTGTTCATGGTTATTCTTGATTATCCATTTCTGCCATTAATTGTTTCAGATCTTCCAGGTAATCTTCCACCTTTTCGGGTGGCGGTAATTTGCGGATGTTTTCAAGATTGTCCCTGTCCAAATTCCAATTCATGGGATTGTCAATGATATATTGGCGAATTGCATTTAATTCACGGTCGTTGTGGATAATGTGTTCGTAATAATTGCCCTGCCAGAATTTGGCGCGGCGTGACGGGTCGTTGACCTCGATCCAATCCAAATATACCTTGAAAACCAATGATTTGAACGCGCCGACAATGTCACCCAATGCGGGCGCGGTATTGATTTTTTGCGGTTTCGGTATTTTGTAGGGACGGGGCTTGCCCCCGTCCATGTTGGGCTTGCCCCCGTCCATGTTGGGCTTGCCTCCGTCCATGTTGGGCTTGCCTCCGTCCATGTTGGGCGCGCCCCCGTCCATGTTGGGCGCGCCCTCGTCCATGTTGGGCTTGCCCCCGTCCGCATTGCCCGCATCAAGGATACCCGCAAGGGGTGTCCCTACGTTATTCCATACCACGAAATGGGTGTGATTTGGCATGACGACGAATTCATCCAGTTCAATCGTCGGGAACCAGGACGGCAACGCATACCAGACATTATGGATGATTGCATTGATAATGGGATCATCCAGAACACATTCGCGGTTTTTCGTGCAAATGGTGACAAAATACGCGCCTGCGTTGTGGTAATCGTATCCTTTCAATCGAATGGAACGCCGATGGTGTTTGGTTGGATCGTATTTCATAATGTTTCACCTCGTAGGGACAGGGCTTGCCCCTGTCCCCTTTGCCATCATGGGGGATAACCGCAAGGGTTGTCCCTACACGATCGGTATCGCCACCAGGGACAACCGCAATCAGGACAACCGCAATCAGGACAACCGCAATCAGGACAACCGCAATCAGGACAACCGCAATCAGGACAACCGCAATCGAGGACAACCGCAATCAGGACAACCGCAATCAGGACAACCGCAATCAGGACAACCGCAATCAGGACAACCGCAATCAGGACAACCGCAAGGGTTGTCCCTACGACAACCTCCCCTCAAACGCGGACCGCAGCACCGCCTGCCGCAACCACGCCGCCCGCTTCAGCCCGGTCTTGACCGCGGACTCGACCGCCCGCGCCGACTCCAGCCGCCGCTCCACCTCCGCCACGATGCGCCGCTGTTCTTCCAGCGGAGGCAGGGGCATCTCCTGGTTTCGCAAAACATCACCGGTAATGGCCTTGAAGGTTGTTCCGGTTGCCTTGCTGTCCCATTCTTTTTCGATGTAGCGCAAATAATAAAGGAAAAATTTGGTTGGCATTCCATTACGCGGGCGAATGGCTGCCAAACCTCGTCCGATGCAAGATTTCTCTGGGCAGAGATTTGTCGGGCCGACTGGAGCGCGGACAGTAATCAAAATGTCATTTTCTTCGGCTATCTTCTTTGGAGATGAGCACCACTTTTCTGGGGTAGGATACAAATCACCGAATTCAGCTTTACCTTGATAAAAAGGTAGGCCGTTTCCATCTGCATTGTATGTGTCGGAAGAAGGCGACTGGCCTAAAACAATATCACAAGATTCGCCCAATGTCGTCCACTCCCACCCATCCGGCAGGGGGCGTTTCCCCTCCAACTGATTACTAGTCACTGATGACTGAACACTGTTCATCTTCCCCCCAGGGCGTCATTCAACTCATCCAACGCTTGCATTAGATCCCCCTCAACGCTCATTTTCAATCTCGCGGCGGTGTTCCACCAGGAGAGCTTCGGTCAACGAATCGCCGCCTCTCAGCATCCCGGCTGTGTCTTCAATCGGGTTATTCCTCGCCGGGACCAGCGCCAGCACGCCGCCGTAATCCACGAATTGCATACGCGCCCCCGGCTTCAGTCCATACTTCTTGCGCAGCATGGGCGGGATAACCACACGCCCTTTTTGCGAAAGGATGGCATTCATTTGGCTTGCAACACTTTCACAAACTCAGCCGGGGTGACGGCCCGGATGAGCGCGTTGGCAAAATCTTTCTCATCCCGGGTTACGATGAAATCCAATCCATCGGCCAGCGCGCTGGCAATTTGCACCGCGTCTTCAAAATCCTTCATCTCCAACTGCAAGGCAGAACGCAAAACAACCCGGTTAACCGGGCTAATCTCAAAGGTATTCATCAAATCATTCATCATCCGCAGGGCTTGTTTGCGCTGAACTTCTTTTCGGGCAATGTAAAAGACATTCACGGGCGTGATGGCGCATAAATATCCGGTAAAATGCTCATCCTCATGCGCTTTCCAAATTGCGGCGGCTTGTTCGCCAAACGGCTCACGCGCAAACAATGCGTCCAGAATAATGTTCGTATCCAACAAGGCGCGTATCATTTGTATTTCTCTGCCAGGTAATTGATGTAATCCTGCTTGAGTTCATCATCTGTCGGGATGCGTCCATCTTTTGGGCGCAATGCGCCATACAGTGTTTTCAAAGTGTGCTTGCGTTTCGTTTTCGGAGTTTCCTGGTTCAGGGAATCGGCGAGCACTCTCAACAGCGCCAATTTTTCAGCCTGTGACATACGTTGCGCCTTGCTGACAACTTCAGTGTAAAGGGTCATACCATTACTCCTTTCTTACATCCCTATTTTACCGCTTAACGCCTCATTCAACTCGTCCACCACCGGCATCAGCCCGCCGCCGAAGGCGCGCAGCGCCGCCACCTGCCCGCCGCGTTGGAAGAACGCCCCGGCGG
>Ga0210051_1000838_pt1 | contig 30134 bp, 21 predicted proteins | sample CryGey092014_all_FD_185464 | JGI IMG/M metagenome (GOLD analysis project Ga0210051, IMG submission 185464) | Groundwater microbial communities from aquifer - Crystal Geyser CG23_combo_of_CG06-09_8/20/14_all (SPAdes) (version 2) | ecosystem: Environmental > Aquatic > Deep subsurface > Groundwater...
TCCCCCGAAACAAGTTCGGGGGGATTCTGTCTGTCGCCTCCCGCCGTTAGCGTGGTCCTAACCATCCCCCGAAACAAGTTCGGGGGGATTACCGAATCAATCGGGTATGTCCGTCTTCGTTTCAGCAGGGACAGTATTTTTGACGACCTACTTACAGCTCAACTGCAGTGTCCTTTCCTCCCTCACGAGGAACCTTTTGCGAGAACCTCAGGATACCGGACATTTCCATATTGCTAATACCAGGCATTATCACTCTGCTGCGACAGCCCCCACCCCGCGGTCCTCGCGTTTTGACAGGTGTCGCCGCGGGCAATTGCCTGTCAGCACATGCGCCAGGCCGGGAGGATATTCCTTCATCCCGCGGCGAACACAGGTGTAGTGCTGCATGGGACGCGTTTGACAAATCGTCCTTGTACGGGCAATCTAACGGACGAATCTTGAAGTTTCCGTGATGGCTCGAATGTTAACCTTGTTGCGCCACGTACCGGGTTTTCTGAAGTTGTTTGGTCGGCTTCTGGTGGACCGGCGTGTGGGTGCATTGCCCAAAATGGCCTTGCTCTTGCCGTTGGCGTATGTTATTCTCCCTGTTGATCTCGATTTCTTCCCAATCATCGGGCAGGTGGATGATCTCATTGTTCTCATAGTGGGGTGCAGAGCGTTCATCCGACTTTGCCCTGCGGAGGTCGTGGAGGAGCACGTTCGTCGGATAGATGCAGGCACATGACGCCAATCGAGCAGAGAAGTTATCTGTACTCTAATGTAGATGTAAGGAAATGGTAAGACCAGTGCCGTATACAATGAGTGCGGAGAGGCAACGTAACTGCAATATGCCCGCCGGAAACGGAAGCCGACCCCAAACCAAGCAGAGGAGAATACTATGATCAAGTGTTTTGTCGTAGAAGAGGACGGACAGACCCTTGCGGAATACGGGCCTGTTCTTTTCTTCATCGCCCTTGCGAGCATCGTGATCCTCACCCTCCTGGGAGGGAAGATTCGTGACGCATACTTCGTGAGAGCCAACACGGAAATCGGGCAGGTCGGTACCTCAACCTGATCGCGCTCATCCCCCACATTTGCTCAGCACGAACGAGCCGGAACCAATATGGATTAGTCATGCTGCCTGCAAGATCATGCCACTTGTATGAACCGATGACGCACTGAATTCCGTGAGAATGCGTGATGCTCGCTGCCGAGCACTATCGAGATACCATCGCGGGAGCACGCTGCATCTCCGGTGTTTCACACATGGAGTGACCGGGGCTATCGACCGGCAGGCGGTCATAATCCATCAACCCTTGCGAGCCGTTCCTTTACGGATGAGAGGCTTCCCGGCCAATGTCAGAGGAATCATCCATGCCGACCTGTCGTCGCCCCGCGAGATGAAAATTCGGGGTGCAAGAATGCGGTTCATTCCGCACTCCGAAATCTGCATTTTCAGAGGGGCGTTACCAGTCATCCTACAGAGCGCGTTCTCGGGCAAGCGTGTTGAGCATCGCAAGCACGCTAGCGGCATCCAACAGCGAGGTTGCCGGACCCTTTAATCCAAAGTAACTACTCAGGTGCAACATATTGACAGGATGCCTCGGACTCTGTGAGTCCGCCAGGATTTGGCTAACCCATCAATGCGGACTCATAGAGTCCGAGTACAACTGCCACACCGTCGATGTTCCCAAGGGCACAGACTCCACGGAATCGGCGCGAACTCTGCGAGTTCGAGTACATCCTGTCCGAGTACGTGAGTAGATACAATCCAAAATCGCGGCGTCCCATTAAGGAGGCTAATCGGTGTCTTTCAGAATTGAGTCCGACAGCATGGGGGAGATTGAAGTCCCCAGAGATCGCTATTACGGCGCGCAGACGGCGCGGTCGTTGATGAATTTCAGGATTGGAGGCGAGCGGTTCCCTCGCGAGTTCATTCGGGCGCTTGGCCTCGTAAAAAAGGCGGCGGCGATGGCCAACTGCGAGTTGGGTGTGCTGCCGGAGGACACGACAAAGCTGATTATCCAGGCCGCGAACGAGGTGATCGAAGGCAGGCTGGACGATCACTTCCCGCTCGTCGTCTGGCAAACGGGTAGCGGCACACAGACAAATATGAACGCCAACGAGGTGATCTCCAACCGCGCCATCGAGATGGCAGGCGGAGAAATCGGGGCCAAGACACCGATTCACCCCAATGACGATGTCAACAAAGCCCAGTCCACCAACGACGCTTTCCCGACAGCGATCCACGTCGCCGCGGTGGAAGAGATTTATCGGCGCCTGATCCCCACAGTCACCCAACTGCGGGACACGTTGCGGCAGAAGGCGGACGAGTTCGCCGAGATCATCAAGATTGGTCGCACGCATTTGATGGATGCCACTCCCCTCACGCTGGGTCAGGAGTTCTCCGGTTACGCGCAGCAACTAAGCAATGGCCTGGACCGGATCGACGGATGCCTGCCGCGGCTGCGTCAACTGGCCATCGGCGGAACCGCGGTGGGGACGGGTCTGAACACTCGCCCGCAGTACGCGCACACAGTGTCCGGCAAGATCGCCGAATTGACCGGCATACCATTCACCTCGGCCCCCAACAAATTTGAGGCATTGGCCGGGAAGGATGCCATCGTCGAGACGAGTGGCATGCTCAAAACCCTTGCGGCGTCGCTGATGAAAATCGCCAACGACCTCCGCTGGCTGGGTTCGGGACCGCGGTGTGGGCTGGGTGAGTTGGCGCTGCCGGAGAACGAACCGGGGAGTTCCATCATGCCCGGCAAGGTGAATCCCACGCAGTGTGAAGCAATGACAATGGTCTGCGCGCAGGTGTTTGGCAATGATGTGACCATCAACTTTGCGGGCGCCAGTGGCAACTTCGAGTTGAATGTATACATGCCGGTTATCGCCTTCAATCTGCTGCAATCGATCCGGTTGCTGGCCGACGCGTGCGAGAGCTTCTCAGACAACTGCGTAGCGGGTATCGAGCCGCGACGTGAGAACATTGACCGGCATCTGCATCACTCGCTGATGCTGGTGACGGCGCTGTCGCCGAGCATCGGGTACGACAACGCGGCGAAGGTCGCCAAGAAAGCCCACGCCGAGAATAAGACACTGAAGGAAGCCGCTGTTGCGATGGGTCTGCTGACGGAGGACGAATTCGATAAAGCAGTGCGACCGGAGCAGATGATTGGGCCCGCTTGAGGAGAATTGATGCCGGACGAAGTTATCTACTGCGCACGCCATCAGAACGTCCCGACGAATCTGTTCTGTGGAAAGTGCGAGAAGCCCATCTGCCCAAAGTGTTCGGTGAGCGGACCGGTGGGACAGCGGTGCCGGGAATGCGCAAAGGGACCGAAGGTCGGCGCCTACGAGGTTCCGTGGTACACGTACGCGGTCGCCGCCGTGATTTCTGCGGCAGCGGGAATCCTGGCCGGGAGGATCATCAACTTCGTGGGTTTCCTTGTCATCTTCGTTGCGCCCATCGTCGGAGGTTTCATCGGGCAGATCGTTTTCCTGGCAGCAAACCGCAAGCGCGGCCGTGGCCTCGCTTACGTTGCCGGTGGAGGCATTGTGCTGGGGGCGCTCCTGGGTCTGTTCTTTACGGGCTTCAGTCCCCTGTATCTCGTGTTCCTCGGAATCTACGTCGTCATGGCCGCCCCGGCGGCCTACTGGCGACTGATGTAGCAGATCAAATCCATTCATTGTAAGAGGAAGTGCCAGCATTGAAATTCAGATTTCTGATTGCCGTTTTCTCCGTGCTGATGCTCCACTCCGTTTGCCACGCCACCGATGTGGCCTTCTGGCAGGCGTACAACCCGGACGAGGATGACGCCGCAAACACCTACCTGTTGCTTCCACTGAACGACGAACCGATCAGGGCGACGGCCGGACCCATCGGCGCGGTGGAGAAATCCGGCAATGTGGCTGTCGTACCCGACGGCCAACTGGGCGGCGCGATTCGCTTGGACGGGGACGGCGCCGTGAGGTGCGTGCCAACGGCAATCTTTCCCGGCGGGTCGATCAGTATCGAGGCATGGATCAAGTTGGACAAGTACCCGGAGAAGGAAGCCTGTGTTGTCTTCCGGAGAGCTGAGGTGGACAAGTCGGCAAAGTACGACCCCAACGTGGATGTGACAAAGGGCTTCTCGCTCATCATCGACTCGAAGGGCGCGCTGCACCTGGAAATCGTCAACTGCTTCTACGGCAAGCGAACGCGCACTTCCAGCCCGGGAGGAGTCGTGCCACTCAATCAGTGGGTCCACATTGCAGGGATCAGCGCCGGATTCCCCGTAAGCTTCCGTCGGCTGTTCCTGAATGGGACTGAAGTGGCCGCAAAACCCGTCGCATGGGGAGAGGGGATTGTTGTCACTGAGGACGAGGAGAAGAAGGCGGCGCCGGTCTTCATCGGGAATAACGACGAAAGGAATGCGGGCATTCAAGGGTTGATCGACCAGGTGCGCATCCACCGCAATGTCTACAAGTTCTGGCCGCGGGAAGATGACGCCTGGACCCAGGCGAACCGCGACCGCGCCGTCCCTGATAGCGCGCTCTACTTCGTTGCGTCGCACGCCCCCGTTCTGTACCTCCCATTGGACGGCAACAGCGAACCGACGGTTAACGGGGTGAATGACTTGAAGGTGAAGGCGGACCGGGGTGAGTTCCATCCGGGGGTGCGCCAGCAGGGATATGAGGGCACCGTCACGCTGTCCGCCCCCAACCTCATCAACCTGCAACAGGGATCCGCGGAATTCTGGCTCAAACCGGTGGGGGTGAACAGCCTCTCCGACCGCAACCGCGGGTTTGTGAGCGGCCCATTCACCTTTTACATTTTCAATGGCGGGCATCCGGGGAGACCGCTGACTCTCTATTTCTACAAGCAAGATCGACAACTGCATTTTGTCATGGACGACCTCAATACCGAGGTTCACCCCGGACGCTGGTATCACCTGCTCATCACCTGGAGGGGACCGGAGATCACCTTCTATGTTGATGGGCGGCGCGCCGGACAGACGGTCAACCAGCCGCTGGCGCCGGTCGGTAGCGCAACCACGGCCAACACCATCGCGTTCCATGGTGGAGTGCTGGACGAGATTCGGCTTTACGGCGATGCCCTGTTACCCGAAGAAGCGACCAACGCATATTACCGGTATCGTGACCCATCCCAGCTTGTTTCGGGTGTGCGTATTCCCTCCGTCAATCTACGGATGGAATATTTCCCCAGCGCCAGCGCCATCTACTACCAACTGACGCCCAATGTTCCGGTGGAGTCGATCAAGCAGATTCGGTTCACTGTCATTGAAACCGACCCGGCAAACCCGCGGCGCAAAGGCAAAGAAGCCTTTCGCAAGGATCTCCCCTTGGCCGGCAAGTTCCATGGCGCACTGTCGTTACCCGACCTGCCGGATGGAGCATATCTGATCAGCGCAGCGGTCATCGCGCAGGATGGGAAGGCGCAGCCCGGCACATCGCAACTAATTCTGAGGAAGCGGTTTCCGTGGGAGGGCAACTCGCTGGGCATCACCGATGAGGTATTCTCGCCTTTCGCCCCCATCAAAGTCACGGGCAACTCGGTGAGCGTCGTGGGGAGAGTCTTGAAACTAAATGGATGCGGGCTGTGGGATGAGGTGACGACACTGGGGCGCAATATCCTCGCTGCGCCGATGCAGTTGAAGGCGATTACCGAACTGGGCGAGGTCGCTTGGAAGACGTCCGGCAAGTGGACTGAGACGAAGCCGAAATCGGCCACTTTCACCTCCGACGCGACATCGGATGCTGTCGCCGTCAAATCGAGGTCGACCATCGAAATCGATGGCTGCATGAAGGTGGAACTGACCCTGTCACCCGGAGCGAAGCCGCAGGAAATCAGGAAGCTGTGGATTGATATCCCCCTCAAAAGCGCTGAAGCGCCTTTGATGCATACCATCGGCGACGGACTGCGACACAACTACTCCGGCGCAACGCCGAAAGGCAACGGCGTTGTCTGGGACGGTTCCACCGTGGCACGCTCCGGCGTGTGGAGGAACAACTTCGTTCCTTACATCCGGCTGGGCGCGGAAGAGAGGGGACTTGCACTGTTCGCCGAGAATGATCGGGGGTGGGTCACGGAGAAGAACAAGAGCAAAACCCCAACCCATGAGTTGGTGCGTGAGGGCGACCGGCTGACACTTCGTGCGTATCTGATCAACACGCCGGTCACTTTGAGGGAATCGCGTCAACTTGTCTTCGGTCTTCAGGCGTCGCCGACAAAGCCAATGCCCGCGGACTGGCGGAAGCGACTTCCCGACATTCCCGGCGGGCTGGCGGTCGTGCCATTCGGCGGACTCACCTGTGCGTCACAAGGCCCGTACGCAGACGACTGGAGTATCGTTGACAAGATTCTCGAGCCGCGTTACGGCGTGAAGTTCGACAGCCAGTGGCTGACCGAATATGTGAAGGAACACAACCCGCCTCTCGTTCACGGGACGTGGGACTGGGCGAATAGTGTAGGGCACTTCGCCGGTCGAGCCGCCAGCACCGGCCCCGACAAACCACTGACCGTTTATCAGGAGGAGATGGCCGCCTCCGCCGGGCGTCCGGAGTGGATTGTTTACCAGGACGAATGGAAGACCAGCGACGGTCCCGCGTCCCGGACGACGACCGAGAAGGTCGATCTGAGGGGCGGGCATCGAACCCATGGCCCGCCGGTCGGCGTCACCTTCACACGCAGCTACGCAGATTTCGGGTGCTACATCGCCAACGAGTGGCTGAAGCGTGGCGTCAGCCTCTACTGGGACAACACCTACCAGAAGCTCTCAACCAACACCCGAACCACGGCCGCGTACGTGTGCGATGATGGGCAAATCCAGCCGTCCCTCATTCTCTGGAATCAACGCGAGTACCAGAAACGGGTGTGGCACCTGCTGCAGGAGTGGCGCAAGAAGCGCCCCGAACCGCTGGAGTGGGTGCTCCACATGACCAACACGCTGGTGCTGCCCATTCACGGATGGGGCACGGCAGACCTGGATCATGAGTTGGGAGTGGACAAGCCTTTTTCACCTGACTGGTTGCGCACCGAAACCATCGGGCGGCAGATCGGCAACTATCCCTTGTCTCTGTACGCCGTTGCGGGGAGAGATAACAAAGAGTTCAATGCCCTGCCGAAGGATCGGCGGGAACGGATCGAGTGGGGGATGCGAGTTGTCCATGAAATCCAGCACAGCGGCGCGTTGGAGCAGATTCTCACGGACTTCGGCTTTGCCACCGATGCAGTGAAAGTCCACAATTACTGGGAGGAGAAATCCGCGCTGCGGCTCGACGACGACGGCGTCAAGTGGTTGGCGCTGGCAAAAAAGTCGACGGACGAGGCGCTAATTGTCGTGACCGGTTGGTCGGAGAAGACCAGCGAACCCACGCTCACACTCAACGCCGCGTCGCTCGGGATTTCACTCACCGGCAAGAGCATCCGCGATGCCGAGACGAACGAGACGCTCGCGGCCTCAGCCGACCAACCGCTCAATATCAAGCTGGAAGCGCCGTGGGGAGTGAGGGTTCTGAAGGTCACGCAGCAGGGCAACTGAAGTGGCATCCCCGCGCGTGCCTGCCTCACTCAAAGAGCAGAACCCGCACGTCCTTTGCCTTGACCGTCAGCCGGACACCATCTGCTGTTACCTCAACCTTTCCCCCGTCCAGGATGTCGGTAGTGGAGGACCATTTGGACATGGCAGCACGAAGAGCAGCGATAGGCAGAAGGGCTTCCACACCTTTCTCCGAGAGGTTGGATGTCGCTATCACGACTCCGCGGTGCCCCTTGTACATCGACGCGTAAACGCCTTGCGGGTTGAGGCTTTTGTTAACATCCCACTTCCAGTAAGGGACGAACTCCACCGGTCCGTCGCCGAGGCGATCCATGGCGTTGGCCATCTTGGCGAAGGGCGTGGCGTTGCAGAAGATCCACCATGCGGGAGTGCCGTGCAGCGCGGTGAGGGCGAGGAGATGCCGCGTCACTTCCTCCCGGTACGCTTCCTTCGGCTCATGGCCGTAGCCGAACTGGGGCAGGAAGACCCGCACGAAACCCGATTGGTTGGGGCCGATGAAGTTGGCGCGCATCTCCGGCAGGGACAGTTGCTCTGTGTGATCCAGGCCGTAGACGCCCTCCCCGAGCACGCTGAAGTCGATGAAGGAAATCTCCGCGGGCGATTCCGCGCCGTGGCACCAGATCAGGGGAGGTTTGCCCCGCTTGTGGAACTCGTTACGGACCAGCATGAAGAAACGACGAATTGCCATGAAAGGGATTGTGGCATGGACTTCTCCATCGGCGTCACGCCATCCGCAGCCATGCTCCGTGTTTGAGCATTCGCGAATCGTGCAGTTGTCGAAGTAGATGCCATCGATGTCGTACTGGTCGATCAGGTCACCGACACCTTTTGCCATCCAGTCGGCAAAAAAGCTGTTGACGCAGGTCTTCACCGCGCCGGTGATTTTGTCTTTGTCAGAGACGCTGATGGGGACGGACTCCTGATACGGGATCTTTGCCCACTCCTGCGTGGCCTTACCGTAGTAGTATCCTTCCGGCGTGTGCAGTTCGATGTGCGTCGGGGCGAGGTACGGAAACACGGCCACCCCGGAGGCGTGGCAGCCCTGCACAAACTCCTTCAGTTTGTCCGGGGACTTCACTCGCGGGGTGCTGCAACCTTCGCTCCAGAGACTGTGCCAGATGGAAGCGAAGGCTGTGTTCTTCCTGTAGAAAGCTTCGTCAACTCCGCCACGTTTAGCGAAGGTGTTTGTGACGCCTGAAAGGCGCAGTTGGTGCCAGTCGGGGTGTGCCGGTTTGGGCGGTGTGGCTTGCAGAGCGAAGCGGATCGTTCTCGGCTCAGTCAACTCAATGGGAGCCGCGATGAAACGGAGTTCGGCAACCACGCGCTCGCCTTCGCGTTTCAGAACGAAAGTGTCATCTCCCGCTCCGTAGCTCCATCCCTGGTCACTCTCTGCGAACCACGCCAGTCCGCGCTCTTCATCGCCGATCCAGACCTCCGGCAACCAATCGACTTCAGACCACTTCCAGATTTCCGCATTGGGCTGCGAGTAGACGGCAGGGCGCCACTCGTTCTTCCAGCGGCCGTTGAGCAGATTGTATTTTGGCTCAAACTTCTCGCCGGGCGCGGTGATCGGACCAAAGCCGAACCGCCACGGGCGCGTCTCGCTGCCCCCACCGCGCAGGGTGTTGTAGCGGATATAGCGCGCAACTTCAGCAGGGAAGGTGATACGCAACAAGGCACGATCTACGGAGATAGGCTTCGACGGCTGCAGGGTCACGGTCCCGAGCAGAAGCGCATCATAGAGCAACGTTCCCCGCAGTTCTATCTTCAGGTCGCTGGACTTGCAGTACCTCGCCAACTGCACTTCCGTGCCCGATTCTCGGACGACGCGCAAGTCGCCATCGGGGGTCATCGGTACAGGACTTCCGCCCCGCTCGACAATCAGCTCCATCTCCCTGGTTAGGATAGGCATCCCCTTCACAACAAGCCTGTCCGGAAGAACGGAGCGACTAAAATCCCAGGCAGAGGTCGTCAGCGCATACTTCCCTTTCGCCGTGTGCTTGATGGGAGAGTACGGGGGAAGGATGCCGGTCACCTGCACTTCCTTCACGATGGCGGCGCGCTCCGTCGCGCGGATGCCGTGGTAGTTTCCAAACTTCTCCCCGAAGTAGGCGAGTACCTCCTTCTTCGTGGAGATTTCCTTCCAGTTTTCCGGCCAAACGATGGCGCCCTCAAACTCAGCCTCCGGTACCCAGAAAGCCACGCGGAAGATGACACACCGTTGCGTTTTGGTGTCGCCGTCTGGAGCGGCGTTGAAGAACACCGATGGGCGCACCTCCGTGGCGTCAGTGGAGGGGGTGCAGGAAAAGGTGAAGGTGCCGGTCTTCTCGGTAAGTTGATGACGCATCGTGCGCGCACGCAGGAAGTTGGGGTTGTATTCGCAAACACCCAACTCGATGTTGCCCCGGCCCATCGCCTCCACTTCGACCGCGTATGTCTGCTTCTGCTTCACCCGAATCGGGTCTCGGGTGCACAGCAGTGGGGCAGCTTTGTCGTTGGCCCGCGTCCACTTCACTTCTGCAGCCGTCTTCTCCTGGTCGAGTACGGCGAGGTTCTGTAGCTCGATGGTCGCATCATTATCTTTGGGGTAAAAAGACCATCCCACATCCACACCATACTGGAAGCTCTCACCGAAGATGGCGTTCTTCATACCGGCAGGTGCAAGCCCCGTTCCCTGCGACCAGCCCCTCTGATGTGTTGCGCAGAAAAGCAACAAGCACAGGACAGACGTTAACAAACGAGGGAGGCGATGGTTTGGGTTCATTTCTCTGTGACCGCGATCAAACGGAAGTTGAGGGGTCGCACTGCGACCTGCAGCTTGCCTTGCTCGATCGGCAACACCTCACCGTGGAGCAAGTCGTTAGCGGCAACGGCGTGGTTCGATGGGAACAGGTTCCGCAACTCCACGGTGGATTCATGCGCGGTGCGACCGACGTTCCCGAGAACCAGCACGGCGCGGTGCCCGACAACATCCCGGTACAGACTCACTTTCACTTCCTCTTCCGACGAAGGAACGACCGCGGCACTCCTCCAGTACGGGATAAACTCCATATTCTGCATCCCGAACTCGGAGAGAGCATTCTGAACTTCGTGAATGATGCCGGAGTAGCAGAAAGCTTTGATGGCGACAACATCGTGCAGCGCCACCAGCATCATCATCTCCTCAGTGGGCGCGCGGTACTTCCTGAATCGCTCCTGCAACTCGGGCAGAAACACTCCCACCACACCGAATTGCCTTCCATAGAAGAAGCCGCGCCACTCTTCGAGAGGCATGATCTCGGTGTAGTGATCGTCAACGCGGCGAGGATCGATGATAAACTGCTCGCCGCTGAGATGCGCGTGGGCGAACGAAAGCACGGGGGGCACGGAACTTCCTCCGTGGAGCATGATGTTGAAGTCGTCCAGATTCTTCGACAGCATGACGTAGAATCGCTTCAACGCCTCGCGCATGGCGAGGATGTCGTAGGTGGGTTGACGGCTACCGTCCTCCGCCACGTAACCTGCGCCGTGGATGGGATTGATGTTGGGGCTGCCGAGACTGTCGAAGTAGATGTTCTTCATCCCGTGCTTTCTGACGAGGTTCTCCCACTTCCACAAAAGCCAGTCGGTCATGGTGCTGAGTGGGTGGCCGCGGAGCGTCGCAATGCGGATGTCTGCCGGTTGCGGTTTCCGCACCAACTCTTGCTCCCCGACGCTCAACATCTGCCATTCTCGGTTGAACAGATAACCTTCCGGCGCAATCCATTTCCCGTCATAAGACTTGACGCCAAAGTAGCAGAAGCTGGTCTTGAAGTAGCCCGTTGGGTCGCCCAGAGCCGCTGCGAACTTGCCGGAGGCAACCTTGGCCGGATCCGGTTCGGGGTAGTAACCACCTTTGTCCCAGCTCCAGTCGGAGAACCCCGCGGTAAACAGGGCCGGGTTCGTTCGCCAGTCGGGCTTTACGGGTTTTGGGGGAGTGGCGAGCATTCCGAAACTGAATTCGAGTGACCCGCTGATTTCCTTCGGCGACCGGATGAAGTTCAAGCGGAGAACTCGCGCGCCGCGCCGGTCTGCGATCTCGATCTGGTTCGTGAGCGGCGCGCACCGGTCCCAGCCTTCATCAGACTCCGCAAACCAGCACAGCCCAACATCCTCGTTGCCAAACCAGAGGCAAGGGTCGAACTGCGTATCGTACGGCAGGTCGGGCATCTTGCCCATCATGCCTGCGAAGTTGCCGGTAGCGCTCGCAAAGAAATGGTGATTGAGGTAGGTCGCCGCGTCACGTCGCAGAGGAACCTCCAGCGACAAGCGGCGCACGGACAATGGAACGCCACTGGGAGTGAGGGTAAGCCGCGTCCATAACATGCCGTCGTACTCAAACCGGTGTCGGGCGACGACATGCAGCCCGGGAAGGCTACCCGTTGCCACCAGTTCCACGCTACCGGGTTTCTTGTCACCGAGAGAAGCGCTCCTCGCCACCGCGTGACGCGGTTGATCGGTTTCCACCACCAACGCTATTGGAGTTGCGAGCAGCTCCTGTTGCCATGCCTGAATGGAAGACGGGAACAGACTCTCATTGAACCGATATCGTCTCCCCAGCATCTCGATCTCGGCGTCGCGTCGCGAGCGAATATGCACGCGGACCGGCGTCCACGGAGGTGGCACGTCGTCGGTGATGCCGATGTCGTTATGCAACCACAACTGCCTCTCCAGCAATGCCTGGTCAATTTGCTCCCAGGTGGGCCGCAACGTCTCCTCCCCCATGACGATGCTCATGGCCATGAGCGCAGAGAACGCACCCAATAGCACGCCGCCCAAACGCGCTGTTGGCGACGCGCCATGCAGGCTTCCACGGGTCGTCATAGCATCACCATCTGATACAGGTATACGTCTCCCGTCTCCTTGTCCTTGACCGTAATCTCGACAAGTCCGCCGGTGTTGTTCCCAATATCGTTTTCAATGCGAAGCGTCTCGCTCTTTCCTGCGACGAGAGTAACCTCCCGTGTGGAGGTTGAGAAGGGAAGATAATCGTTCGGAGGATAGTAGTCGCGCTGAACGTGCACGCTCCGCGCTGTACTGGAAGGATTGAGCAACTCGAGCACTGCCGCCACTTTCCTTGCCGCGGAGTCCACCTCGGCGACGGACCGAACGCGGACGACCGCGTCGTCTTTTCCCCCGAAGATGATTTTTCCGAAACGTTTGTAGGAATGATATCCGCCGGAGGTCTGAGACCAGACGGTCCACTCGTGCTTCCCGCCGTCGCGGTCCCACCAGTTGCGGCAGAAGTTGACGTTCCACACGTCTCCGGCTTTCGGTTTCGGCGCGGCAATCGGTCCGAAGTCATCAACCGTCAACTCCGCGAGCCACGATCCTTCCGCTTCTCGACACTTGTACCGCCAGTCGCCGTTCCACTTCACGCCATAGCGGCCCAGGCTGTCATAGAAGGATTCAAAGGCGTTCCCCACGAACTGGAAGTAGTCGAAGGTTTCCGTGTACCGCGGCATCACGAAGAACTCCACCTCATCACCGCCGGTCGTGATGTCTCTCTCGTGCGGCGCGCCGCTCAAACCGCCCTTAGGCAACGGGGACTTGAAAAGGAGGTGAAGTTTCTTTTCCGAGTACATCAGGTGAACCCACGTCTGCTTGTCGCACCGGCGTTCTCCCTGGCTGGAGAGCGTCCACGAGAAGTCGCTAACCACCGCGGCGTTCTGCCACGCCGCGGCGTCACCCCCTGCTGTGCCGCCCGGTTCTATTGCGGTGAATGGAATACGGACAACGGGGACGCCGTAAGGTTTCTCGCGCAGTCGGGCGGTGACGTAGTTCCTCTCAATCTCCCGCGGCGGGAGCACGATATCGGAAAGCCGAATCTCATCGACGGCCACATTGCGCGACGCTGCAAGGGAGAGGCTGAACCCGGATTGCTTCGTCCACGGTCGTGGAGGTTCGATGGCTCGGACGCACCTTCCCGCGGCTTCACCGTTGAGGTAGAAACGGAAGTCGTCGCCTTCCCGGCAAAGCAACAACTGCGCCCACTGATTCCCCTTCCAATCGTAGATGGGGGCAAGGAGGCACCTTGACACACCGTCGCCTTCGATAACGGCCACGAGATTTGAGCGCCGGTCTTCCTTGAAAATGGCAACTCGCCACCCATCGTCGCCTTTGACCTCGATCAGGAAAGGGTCAACGTGGTCTGTCCCTTTCCAGCCGAGAGGGAGCAGCCACAGGTCCAATGTCCAGTTGGGCGCCGACGGGAAATCCGAAGTCGAATAGGTCAACGTTTCGAGCCCCCCCGGCCCCAGCGTCATCGCGTTGCCCCGCATCCCTGCGCGCGGTTTCGGTGGGCCGCTGGCAGAACAGGTCAGCGCTCCTCCCCTAACTTCATCGGCGGAGGCATCGAGTGGAATGTGGTACAGCACACGCGCCTGCACAGCCGTGAGGCTTCCGGTCAACGCGTATGAAACGGCAGCAGTCATGAGGACCGACTGGCGCATCCGGTGCCATCCGTGGATGTCTTGAGCGAGGCTCTTCACGCTGGTTCTCCTCGGTGCGATCGTGGTGATCAACGCAAGCATTCTACACTGCCGGGTTGCAGGAAGCAAGCAGGAGCTCCCAACCTGGAGAGATGGACTGAGATTAACGAGGCAACCCGATCCACGACCCAGTGCCGCTACCAACTTGGAAGCCCGGGACACGCCGGACGAGGTGGCGCGGCGCAGCTCGTACTTTGCATACGCACCCAAATGGGCTGAAAGTCGGCATCAGCGTTCTGCGTCCACGCGAGGTCGCGCGTGGTTGCGCCGTTGGTGACCACGTACCGCGCTACGACGACCGACCACGCTGACTGCATATCTCACTGCGGTGACCACACACCGCGCGACACTAATGGTTTTCAGCCCAACGGGCGTGGTCTGGTACAGCCCGGTGAACCGGGATAAACACCCGCACCGCACGCGCCACTCCGCACGCGCCACACCTGACACCTGACACCTGGAACCTCCGGTGAACCGGGATAAACACCCGCGCCGCACCCGCCTGCCATCCTGCGGGCAGGCCGGCCTGCCGGATGTTGGGCAGATCGTCAACGGAATTGGTGGCACCGGTCACGTTCACCGCGCCGTCTTTCTGGGAGGATTGCGGGGCCGCATCTTCCGTTATCATTTAGCATCATCATCCCACTATTCCCGTTCGCGCGTTCGGGCGACGGGCGGCGGAAGATACTGTCAGGCATTCAGGTCCCGCACAGCATCCTCCGTCAAAGGCTGCACGTTGTGTCCCCCCCGAAGGAGTATCTCGCAGGCCAACTCGAAGAACGCGGCGTTTTGGATGACCTCGTTGAAGTCCTTCCCCGCGGTCACTCCTCCGTGATTCCGCATGAGGATGAGGTTGTGGGTTCGCATGGCATCCGTGACGGCCGCTGCAAGCTCCATCGAGCCGGGTTTGAAGTATGAAACGTAACCGATGTCACCAATGTAGTAGGGGACTTCGGGGGTAACAAAGAAGTTCGGCTGCCGCTCCATGCACGCGAAGGTGGTTGCGCACGGTGTCTGGAAGTGCAGCACGACATTAGCTTCCGGGCGCTCACGCAGGATGCCGGAGTGGAACCGCACTTCCACGGTTGGCGTGCGGTCGTTGATGACTGAAGCGTCCTCGATGCGGCAGACGGCAACGCCTTCTTCGGTGATGTTCTGGAGCCATGTGCGGCTGGCCGAAACCAGCATGTGCTTGTCATCAATTCGCCATGACAGGTTTCCACTGCTGCACCGCACCAATCCCTCGTCTGCAACCCGGTGGCAGGCATCGGTGAACTGCCGCAAGAGAGATGGGGGTACTTCAATCATCGGCTTCGCCTCCGTAAATGGGAGGGCGAAGCTCCTGCTGAGCGATTCCCCAATGTTGGCGGCTCGACAGGAGTCTCGCCCTGCCGCGTTGCATTCTTATCCCGCGTGGTCCCGATCCGTTCGGATCCCTTTGGGACGAGTCGGGACGAATGATTCCTCTGTTTGCAGCACGCCTGTTCCTCCGGTTCCAGAAGAAGCCTGAGTGGCGAGAATCTGTTAAAATGGACTTCCATCAGATCGGCTTGTGGAAGTTAGTTTATCACACTTGACGCCACCTGCGGCGCCCGCGCGAGGCACACATGACCAATGCTCTTTTGACGATACTCATCGCAGTTGCCCTTATGCCAGTTCCCTGCTCTGCGGCGGACTACTATGTCGACAACACCGTGGGCGATGACGCGCTCGATGGAAGACCCGCAAAGGTGAACGGCGGCAACCGCGGTCCGTTTGCGACCATCAACAAGGCCATCAGAACCGCCGGGTCTGGCGACACGATCCATCTGAATCCCACGGGGAAGCTGTACCGGCAAAACGCGGATTTCTACGGTCACAAGGGAGGCGAGCAAGGCAAGCCGCTGACGCTCGATGGCCACGGCGCTACTCTGTCCGGGGCGGAGCCTTGTCCGGCGGAAGGCTGGAAGCCGTGGAAGGACGGCGCGTTGATGCGGGATGACATGATCTCCCACATGTTTCTTCTCATCGAGGGAAAGATGGTCTTTGCGACACTGAGTATCAACGTGCTGCAGCCCGGCGAGTTTTGCATCGCCCCATCCGACGCCAACCGGCTCTATTTCTACCCTCCGGACGGGAAGAAGTCCAATGATTGCGAGGTGGAGGTCGGCCAGCCCGACGGGACGGCTGTGAAACTTGACCCCGCAAACTGGCAGTATTCCCACAGTCGCATCAGCGCCGTCCGTCGCTATCCGGGCTTGCAGAAACCCACCTGGGTGAAGCTGAACGGGAAGGAAGCTCCCATCATCCATGCGAAAGAGCGACTGCAGGCGGGAGAGTGGTGTGCGGAGGACAACGCTCTCTACTTCCACCCACCTGCGGGGAAAGCCCTGAAGGACCTTTCCGTGGAGTGCATCGTGCGGCAGAACGGTGTGCAGATGACCGGCGAGACCGCGCACGTGACTGTTCGCAACCTCAACGCGCAGCACGTCTACAACGACGGCTACAACATTCACGGACACGTCACCCACGCCGAATTCTACAACTGCAACGCACGCGAGTGCGGCGATGAAGGTTTCAGTTCGCACGACAAATGCGAAACGCTGCTCGATGGCGCGGTCTATGAGTATTGCGACAATGCCATCGCCAACGTGAACACCGAAGGCTACTCCATCACGCGGAACGTCGTCCTTGCCAACTCCCGTTCGTTTGGCTTCCTGATCCTCACGAAGGAACCGGCCTGGCACGAGTTGACGAACGCCATTCTCGTGGACAATCCCTCGCAAGTCTCCCTATCACACACTAAGGCGGACAACTTGCTGATCCTGAAATCGCCCGGGTTCAAGATCGCTCAAGCGTTGCAGTGTGGTCCCGCGACGGAATTGAGACGCGTGACCGCCGCGGGAAACTCGGCGCTGTTTCGCGCCGACGCCAACAGCCGGGTGTCAATCGTAGATTCATTATTTGCAGGCGGGCAGCGCGGTTTCCACATTCGTTCCGACGATCCGTTTGCGGTGTTGAGTCTGCTCAACGTCGTCGCTGGCCCAGATCTGAGCGTGGAGTGGGGAAGCAAGTACCCGTGGAGGACGGCCACATTTGCCGAGTGGGTCAGGGATGCGGGGTCGAAGGGCGCTGCGCGAGAAGTCACGACGCAGGAAACGTCCTGGGCGGAGGCGCTTCTCGCTGGCATTAGGTCACCCCGTCTGCCGGAGAAGACGGGGTGTAGTCAAAATCTAATCGAGAGGTATCTGGATTACTGCACGCGCAAGTGAGACCACGCCATGGTAGCGATGGACACCGCTCTTACCACCGGCGAGGTAGCAAACTCCGCAAACTGAATCACGCGTTGTAGAAGATGTTGATGAGGTCGCGAGCCTGGGTCGCATCTTCTTTGCGAACGAGGACTTCCCCCCAGGGTCGGTTGAGAATGGGAGGACCCACATAGGAGGGAATCTGCGTGGATCTGACCATCGCCGGGATGCCATTGGCCTCCAGATGGTCACGAAGGGCAACCGCCTCTATCTCATTCTCCACTTCACAGGCTCGCACAATGACTTCATCCCTCATCGATCGTCACCCTCAAAAGCATTGCGGTAGCTTCTGCTGCGATCTCGCCGCTCGGCAGACAGGCCTGTGCGGCGGCGAGCAACGACCTTCCTCGATCCTGAACAATTCGGCCTCGCGCGGTAATGGGGGTTCCCACGGGGATCGGCTTGCGCAGGCGCACCTCCATCTTCGCCGTGATCGCAGGAATGTCCTTAACCCAGGCAAGACGCGCCATCACTTCATCAAGAACCGTGGTGATGATTCCGCCATGAGTCATCCCCACGTAGCCCTGATGTTCCCGACGCGGGGTGAACTCGGTAACATAATCTTCGCCCCCATCCGGACGCGGCTCAAAGCGGAACTCCAACTTCAGACCGATAGGGTTCTCTACGCCGCAGGCAAAACAGTGTTTGTTGGTTTCGAGTCTCAACAGGAACCTCGCTCGGTACGGAAGCACATGGTCAATAGCTGCTGGGCAGGAAGTCAGCGCTGAATGTCCTCAACCTTGGGAGCTTTGATCTCAATACGCGCGTTATAGTCAAAGAAGTCCACAGCGAAGGAGAAGTCCGTCGCGTCCCCGCGTGAATCCTCTCCTTCGGCTTTGACGGAGACCTGCATCACCCACTTGTCTTTGCGGGAGATGAGCAAACGCCCTGCTGAAGTTTTGGGCCGCAAATCCAGCGCGGCCGGCAGCACGGGAGTGAATGTGAAGCTGTGGCATGGCGTCTCTCGTAGCCGAACCGAGTCGCCTTTCCGAAAACCGGCGGCGGAGTGGAGGTAGAGCGGGAGGTCTGAGACCACCGTCGGGATCAACTCATCATCGGTCGCTTCGGACACGATCCATTTGTTCTCGGCATCCCCACGAACGTAGTTCTTCCCTCCGGTAATCATGGTCGTCGCTGTGTAGGTATTGTCCCCCATCCAGACCGTCTCCTCGATCCGAAGGGCTTTCCCGACCAGCCATTCCCCCACCGTTTCTACGCGCAGCATACTCTTGCCACCATGCCGGAGGTCCTCTAATTCGGAGAAGCGCACCGAGACAGCGCGCTGCACGTTCTGCAGACTCTGTTCGACGAGCAGCTCGTTCTCAGCATCGTTAGGACGAGACGCGTCGCTGATGGATCGTGTGAGGAGAAGCAGGGCAAGTGCGGGAAGTAGGGGGCGAAGAAGCATGGAAAATCTGAACGTCGCTATCGGTCGGGGAACCCGAAACTGGCGCGCTTGCCAAGCATCAGCCTGCGGTCGCACACCAACGCCCGGAACCTTTATGTCGCCCCCGCCGAGGCAAGTTGCTGCTTCAGCACCATTGCCCGCCGCGGCGCGAGCTTGTCGGTCGAGCTGATCTTGGTCATATACTCCCAGATCTCAAGCGCCTTCTTGAGTTTGCTTGGGTCCTTCTCGCCCCACTTCTCGTAGATGCGCGCGAGAAGGTGATTACCGATGAGGTCAGGCGGGTCCTTCCTCAGCCAATCCTTTACCGCTCTCTCGGCCTCAGCATAGCTGCCGATCTTGTAGCGCTCCCAGGCAGGGACGTACCTCTCCTTGATGGTGATGCTCGCGCCAGTGGCCACCGGATCGCCCGGTTCCAGCTTAAGCAGACGACTGTAAGCTTCAAGGGCTTTGTCGATGTCCGGGAATCGCTCATGGGCGTGGCCGACCATTCGGAGAATGTAGTCGGGATCGCGTGGCGCGTCCTTCTTGACGCGTGCTTGCTCGAAGTACTCGACGGAATTGATGAAATCTCCCTTCTTGTCGAAATACGTCCATCCAAGCTCGAAGTAGAGATCGAATTTCTCAGGATTCCACCCAATGCCCTCCTTGAGGAAGTTGATACCGTTCTGCAGGCACATCTCCTTGAGAGCGGGATCATCGGTCTCGACAAAAAGGTTGTACGCCCAATGCCAGCCAGCGATCCGCCAGGCGTCGAGAAAATGCGGATCAAGGAGGGTGACGGTGCGAAGCACGGGGATCATGCGATTTGCCTGCCCACTGTGCCAGTATTCATCCGACTTCATCCACAGAAGGTCGGCGGCCAAGCCGCCCAGCCCTCCGACCAGCCCGGCAACTACCATGATGGTCACCGCTGTTGCATCGACCTTATCCAGGTTCTCGATCCACTTGAAGGACGGACCGTAGTGCAGCTCGGGATTCTCACGGAACGCCGTGATGGTTCTCTGAACCTGACCATTCACAACGAGCAGACAAGCGATAACGACTGCGATTGATGGTCGAACCAGTGCTCTCGGCATCATTCTCTCCTTTCAGTCAGCTCGAAGCGGTCAGAACTCCCTGTCGTAGAAGAACAGGTAGCCGAGAAGCAGGGCGATGAGGATGAAGATCGCTGCGTTCCCCAGTGTCGGGATCATATAGTTCAGTCCCACAGGCTCCCCAATCAGCAGCCGCTCGCGAACATCGAAATTGTCCAGTTTGGGGATGAAGAAGTACGTGATCCGCAGCATGGCTTCCACCCACGACTGTTCCGTGTGCTCGATGAGATGCTGAAAGGAACTGCTGATGTGGCCTGCGAAGTAGATGAACATCGTCAGCACAATGTTGAAGGCAACCGACGCAACCACGGAAACGGCGATGGCAATCGAGCACAGGACCACCAACTCAACGTAGATGAGCACCAGGGCTTTCACGAGGTTCATCAGCGACATCCCGATGTGCGGATCCACCCCCCTCTGTTTCAGATAGAAGGCGAGAAGGAAGACAGCTCCCATCATGACCACGTTAACAAACACGGTGATGATCACTCCGAAAAACTTCCCGAGCAAGAAGTGCAGCCTGTCCACCGGCTTTGCCAGGATGGTAAAGATGGTCTTCCTCTCCATCTCAGCCGGAATCAGATAAGCACCGAGAAAGACGGAGATCAGCATCCCCGACAGAAGAATCGCCCCCAGGCCGAAGTCCGTGATGAATTTCTCTTCCTCTCCGGTAGACATAAACGAGAAGAAGTTGGAGTTGCCAATGGCGATCATCCCGAAGATCAGAATGATCAGGAAAACGCGACGGCGAACCGCCTCGTGGAACGTGTTCCACGCAATAACCATCGTGGTTCTCAACTTGTTTCGCCTCCTCGAATTGCGCGCACAAACACATCCTCAAGAGTCTCCGACTTCGGCTCCACGGCCAGCAGCTTGCCCTTTGAGTTGCGGATAATCTCCATGATGTGGAACACCTGGTCAGGTGTATTTGCCTCTATCACATGGCGACCGTTGTCCGTGGTGATGTTGGACGTAAGCTTCTCAAGTTCCTGCACGGCCTCGGGATCCAAATCAGCAGCAACCACCTCTGTGCGTCTTGTGTCGCTCAGCAGATCCTCCACCTTGCCAAAGCGGACGAGGTTGCCGCGGTGTAGAATGGCGACACGATCACAAATCGCCTGCACGTCAGCCAACAGGTGAGAGCAGATGAACACGGTCTTCCCACGTTTGCGCAATCCGACAATCTGCTCTTTCATATCGATGGCGCCGAGGGGGTCAAGACCCGTCGTCGGCTCGTCGAGGAACAACAGGTCGGGGTCATTGAGCAGCGCCTGCGCAAGCCCAACTCGCTGTGTCATTCCCTTGGAGTAGTTTTTGACGTGCATCTTGCGTCTTTCCGTGAGCCCCACCAGCTCGAGGAGTTCGTCCGTCTTCCGGCGACGTTCTTCCTTGCTGAACTTGAAGAGCTTACCGTAGAAGTCCAGTAATTCGTCGGCATTGAGGTAGTCGTAGAAATAGGGGCCGTCGGGGAGGAACCCAATCCTCTGCTTGATCCCGATGTTTCGAGCCGACTGCCCGAAGACCTCCACGCGACCACTCGTCGGCCGCAACAATCCAAGCAGCAGTTTGAGGGTCGTCGTCTTCCCAGATCCATTGGGACCCACCAAACCGAAGACCTCTCCACGACGAACATCGATGCTGAGCTTGTTCAGAGCCAACACGCTGTTGCTGCTGAGGGGAGCACGGAATTCCTTGGTGAGGTTTTCTGTCTTGAGAATGGTGTCTTCATCTGACCCCAATCCTTCCTGGATCTGCGACGACGGGACGGAACCTGGAGAAGGTGTTTCGTCCGGCATCCGGCATTTCTCCTTTCACAATAACCAAGTCTGAGTAACGATTATACGGAAGGACCGCTTCCTTTGTCAACGCGGCCGTCATGTCGATGGATGTTAACTGCGCTCTATTCCCCGTTTCCGGAGGTCTCAAGCACTGCGTGAAGAAAACGATCGGATCCCTGTAAAGGTTCCCGACGGTTGACACTACGGTTTGAAATTCCGACCTGGGAACGACTTCAGTTTGAGATGCTCCTGACTACATGTCGGAAGCAACCATTGCTATGCTGGAATTCCAGACGACCACAATGAGTGTTGTCAGCAGGTAAACATTCTGGTAAACTAATCCCCGTCGTTGACAACATGTCGATGTGGCGGGGCGTAGCTCAGTTTGGTAGAGCGCACGGTTCGGGGCCGTGAGGCCGGCAGTTCGAGTCTGCCCGCCCCGACCATCCCGATCTCGGATTTCCGAGAGCGGAGGGCGGATGTTGAGCGCCACAACGAACTTATTGGATTCAGTTTGTCTTTGACCGTTGGCTCGCGTCACTGAAGGGCAGTGGAGGTATAGGACGGGGCGTAGCGCAGCTTGGTCAGCGCGCTTGAATGGGGTTCAAGAGGTCGCCAGTTCGAATCTGGCCGCCCCGACCATTTTTCAACATTGGGATTGACGATCGCGACTTCCGCATTCGGAGTAGGGGCCTGATTCGTTCGGGAATCCGGCCTTTTTTTGTAACGGGTGAGTGCAAATGAACATAGATGCAGATCAATATGCGGAGGAGATTGTCGATCTCTACTCACAGCATCTGAACCCTGGACTCGTAGCACTTCTTAAGTTCATGGGTTTTGAGAGCGTCGAGGTCGAGGCAGAGGGATGCGTTGTGCGTGACGCTCATGGCAGGGAGTATCTCGACTTCCTCGGTGGTTTCGGGGTCTTCAACTTTGGACACCGTCCCAAGAAGATTATCGACGCGGTCTCAGACCAGCTTCATCGAATGCCGATGTCGTCACGGGTTCTCTTCAACGAGAAGACTGCTCGCCTGGCTGCGAAGCTTGCGGAGGTCTGCCCCGGCCGTCTGCAGTATTGCTTCTTCTGCAACAGCGGAACGGAAGCCACGGAGGGTGCCATCAAGATTGCCCGACTGGCAACCGGACGTCAACACATCGTGGCCACCGTCGGCGCTTTCCACGGCAAGACGATGGGTTCTCTCAGCGCCTCCGGCAGGGAGCCGTACAAGGCGCCGTTCAACCCGATGGTCCCTGGGTTTTCCCACGTCCCGTTCGGTGACGCCAAGTCCCTCGCGGAGACCGTCAACGACAGCACCGCCGCGGTGATCCTGGAGCCGATCCAGGGCGAGGGCGGAGTCGTGCTGCCCCCGGACGATTACCTGCCCGCCGCGCGTGAAATCTGCGATTCCCACGGTGCCCTGCTGATCGCCGACGAAGTGCAAACTGGCCTGGGACGCACCGGCGAGATATTCGCCGTGAACCACTATGGCGTCGCCCCGGACATGATGCTGCTGGCAAAGGCTCTCGGGGGAGGTGTGATGCCGCTGGGCGCCATCGTGGGCACCCCGGACGTCTGGTCGGTTCTTGAGTCCAACCCTCTGCTCCATTCATCAACGTTCGGCGGCAACCCGCTTGCCTGCGCAGCCGGACTGGCCGCTCTCGAGATGCTCATCGAGGAGGATCTCGCGCGACAGGCAAAAGAGAAGGGGGAATTGCTGCTCGACAAACTGCAATCGTTCCAGACCGACCATCCTCGAATGGTTGTGGACGTTCGCGGGAAGGGGCTAATGATTGGCATCGAGTTCACCCAGGAAGACATTGGCGGCCTGGTGATCGCCGGACTCGCACAACGCGGAGTCATCGCGGCATACACCCTGAACAACCCGTGCGTGATTCGTCTCGAGCCCCCGCTGACCGTTACCCCCCAGCAGATTGAGCAAGCCGTATCGGCTTTCCGGGGAGCGGTACAGCAGACCGAATTGCTTGTGGACGAGTTTGTGTGAACACCACGGGAGGAGGAAACCTGTCGATGCCAACGGTTCTGAGCGAGATTACCATCGACTCGCCGCCGGATGCGGTGTATGCCCTTGCGAAAGACGTGGAGAAGTTCCCGGACTTCATGCCCGACATTGAGAGCGTGAAGATCGTCAAAGACGATGGCCGGGGCCGCACAGTCAGCGAATGGGTCGGGAAGATCCGGCAGTTCAATCGGACGCTGAAGTGGACGGAAGAAGATTTCTGGAACGACACTGAACGCGTCTGCGAGTTCAAGCAGACTAAAGGAGATTTTACCGAATACGGCGGCGTGTGGAGATTCTCTCCATCCAAAGAGCCGAACGCTACAGAAATTGAGCTTCAGGTTGACTACGTGTTCGATATTCCGCTCATCGGCAACCTGATCAAAGCGGTTCTCCAGAAGTTGGTCCAGCAGAACGCCGACAGCATACTGCAGGCGCTAAAAAAACACGCCGAGCAGTGCTGACTGCTCGGAGCGTTGAATTCGATAAGATTTGCAGCGCCTTATTACCTCTATTAATCCTTTCCTTGTTCTTTCGCTTGCCCTTGTCGTCGTCTTCGTCGTCATCGTTCTTCTTCTTGTTGGTCTTTTTTCTTCCGGAATCAAGCGTAACTGTTTGGTTGCCCTTGTCGGAGATTAACTCCACTTTCCCGTTGGTTACCTGTACCTCAGTCAATTGCTGCTCGCCCACCAGGTACACCCACAGCTCGAAGGCGGTTCCACGAACCGCCGCCACCGCGGACGGAGTGGCAATCTCAAAGCGCCCACCGCCTTTGCTGTAAACACCAGAATGCGAGGGATCAATCACGGCTGTCACATGTCCAAACGCTCCGGTAATCGCCGCGCGGACACTCGCAATACGGATCAGTGAGGTAGGGTCATCGGCCGCCTTTGCCAAGTTGAGGGTGAACTCCGTGTTCTGGTCGACCGTGACAGTCGATCCCTTGTCGTCAAGCTGCACGACAGCAGTGCCGCCGACATCCGTGACAACGGTATCTCCCACGTACAGCTCCTTCCCCGCAGAACCTGTTTCTCGCAACCAGTCGCCATTCTCCCAATTGCTGTTATGGCGGATGATCGAGGTGGCGCCGGCCACCGACGTCAACTTGGCATCTTGGAACTCTCCCTTCTCAATCTTCCCATCGATCGTCAGCACGAGCCCCTTCTTATGGAAGGGACATCCACACATGATCTCTTGCCCGGGTTCCCCAGTTTGGCGGATAGTGTAGAGAAGGTCGTAGCCATACCCGCCAGCGTATACGGGGGCCCCCTGCTGCTCGCGGGAATCGGCAGGGCACATCAGACTGCTCTTGCTCTCAATGTACTGCGGATACAACTCACCGAAATACTGCGGGTATCGTTTGTTGTCCCTCTTGAATTCCTGAATCTGTTGGAAAGCGGCCTGAAGACGCGCTTCACACGCGTTTTGCGAACGGGCTGCGCTGACAGTGCGGTAGGTCGGGATGAGCAGAGCCACAAGGATTGCCGCGATATTAAGGACAATGATCAGTTCAACAAGCGTAAACCCCTGCCGAGATACGGTACGTCCAAACATTTTTCCATCCTCCTGCGTAGTGCAAAACCATCGAGGGTGTTGTACCACAGACACGCTGCCATACACCAATGAGGCAATAATCAGTGCCGGTGTGCTGCCGGGCGCCGACATCGCCTCCGTTGAGGTTCTGAACTCCCTTGTCATTTCCGGCGATGCGAACGGAGACTGAAACCTCAGCTCCCCGTGGTTCTCGGCAGACCGTACTGTCATCGGCATTATGTCCGATTATTTCGCACCCGGCCAATGTGAGGCATTGTTCTATCGGGGATCTACCCAAGAGCGTCTCTGCCCCTCACCCTCGAACCCTATGGGTTCGCGCCCTCTCCCCATCGGGGGAGAGGGTCGGGGTGAGGGGGTGTTTTCACCCGTAACGAGTATAGTTTGGTCCAACCCCCTCGGTTCAGAACTGGAGCAACGGCGTCACGTCACTTCCGTCAACGGTGTGGAGAGATCACTTGTTGCAGAGCGGCACGCAAGTGCTTGATCCGGGGCGGTTTCCCGAGTACGGCGTCCGCCGCGGCGGCGGTATCCTGTGCGCCCGAAAGCTGCTTGCCCCACTCCGTCGGCAGAATGATGGGCGTCGCAGGTGACGATAACTTGATTGCCCGAATCACCTGATGTCCGTCTACGTGTGGCATGCCGAGGTCGGTGATAACGACATCAAAGCCCCTGTCATCCCGGAATGCCGCGCAGAAAGCCGCGAGACCCTCCTGCCCTCCCTCGGCGGTCTCCACCGCATGTCCGTCGGTCTCGAGAATGTCTTCGATCAATTGACGAATCATGGGTTCATCGTCGATGCAAAGGATGCGCAGCGGAGACGCCGGAGCGACCACACTTTCGTCTGCCGCATCTCTCGTTTCCCCGTCCGCCGTCGGCGCTGGGAAGGTCAGTCGGATGGTAGTCCCTTCGCCAGGCGCACTCTCGACCTCGAACTCCGCGCCGTGGCGCTGGGCCGTTCCGTAAACCATGGCAAGTCCGAGACCAGTGCCCTGCTCACCCTTGGTTGTGTAGAAAGGCTCCAGGCAGCGTCGCCGGGATTCCTCATCCATGCCTGCGCCGGTGTCAGCGACTTCGAGAACGATGGGGAGCGGAATCCTGTTTCCGTCCTCCCCCAGCCTGGTGCTTGTTGTCGTGCGGACGGAAATAGTTCCCCCCTCTGGCATGGCATCCACCGCATTGAAAATGATGTCGGTCAGTGCTTCACGCAATTCACTCTCGATTCCGTATACGAAAGGGATGTCCTGCTGTAGGTCAGTGTCAATCTCGATGTCGACACCGCGCTCGTGATCCATATCCCGCCACCGTGGCCGGGTCAATTCCAGCGACTGCTCAACGACAGCGTTCAGATCCACCGGGAGCAGACTTTCTTCCACAGGACGCTTCCGATAGAAGGCGCGCATCCGCTGGATGATGTGGACGACATCCTCGCTCGCGGTGCGGATAGTCGTTAGATGCTTTCTTGCGCGTTCGGGCAGGTCATCCCCCATCAGCAGCAGGTCGGTGAAACCGACGATGGGTGAAAGCGCGTTATTGATGTCGTGAGCGATACCGGAGGCCATCTGTCCCAGGGAGCGGAGTCGTTCCTGCTCCATAGCGGATTGCTGCGTTCCGCGCAGCTCTTCATACACCTGCTGCAGGTCCGTGTATAGTTGAGCCTGACGGGATGCCAGTGAAATGTGGTTTCCCAATTGTTGGAGGAACTCACACTCGCCACGATTGAAAGCATCCCTTGCGCGACGGACGGCGAAGAGAACGCCGAACACACTGGCATCGGCGATCAGAGGAACCGCGACCATGGAGAAGAAGCCCGCCGCCGCAAGCCTCTGTAGATAGGAGGCCTTTGCGAGCGCAACGTCGGGGATGTAGGTCACCTCACCGGCAAGGCACGGTTGAGCTCCCGCTTCTCCCACCGTCAGCACTGTTCCTTCGGAGTCGCCGGTCTCCGAGACTACCTCTCTCCCCTTGCGGCTGCGAGCAACCACCGTCAACGTTTCCGCCCCCGCGTCATACAGGCAGAAGCTTCCCAGATCGATGGGCAGGTGATCCTCAAGCTGTTGCTGCACCGCTCTGAAGATGCTGTTCATATCCTGTCTCTCAATCACTGCACGCGCGATCCGGTTCAACAGATTAATCCGGCGCAGATGTTGGAGCAAAGCTTCCTTGCTTTCTTCTCCCGCCAGAGCCAGACCGATGCGTTGCGTTGCGCTACACACCAAGTCCACCTCTCGGTCAGTGAAGGTCGCCCCACGTGTGCGCCACAGCCGCAGGATGCCCATCAGTTCCCTGCCAGCCAACAGAGGAGAGAGAACAAAGGATGATATACCGAAGTCCTCGATGACCATCTCCCCCACACGCGGGTCGTGTGCCGCATCTTGGACAATCAACGTCTGTCGAGTTCGCAGCACCTGGGCTACATCGTCTTCGGTTTCGAAATGAATCGCGGGATTAAAGAACTTGCTGCGGAGGCACTGATCCAAACCGGGAGGGGCCGCAACAGGCAGCAGGTGGTTGCGTTCCTGATCCCACTGCCAGACGAAGCCCTGTGCGTCGGGCAACATTTCGCTCAGGAGCTCCACCGCCGTCTCACACACATTCTGCACCCCGCGTGATTCGCCCAAAGCGGTTTCGAGGCGCAGAAGGGCCGCGTTGGTTTCGGCTTCATCCTCTTTGGCTCGCTCCGCCTCCCGACGCTCGGTGATGTCGCGAGCGCTGATCACGATACCGCCGATGACGGAATCCTCAAGGAGATTCGTCCCCACTGCCTCCGGAATGCAATACGAACCGTCCGAGTGCAGGAATCGAAATTCGGCTGAACGCGCCGACCCGGGATTCTCCTCCAGCGCTTGCGTAAACACCTTCAATACGCCGGGGAGATCCTCTTCGTGAATGTACTCAAAGACGTTTCTGCCAACCATCTCCTCCACCTCGTACCCGAGGACTCGCTTCACTGACGGGCTGACAAGTGTGACGTCTCCGTTCTCGTTCAGAACAGTCACAATATCGGAAACATTCTCAATCAGAGCGCGGAACCGCTGCGCGCTGCGGTCGATGGCTTCCTCGGCTTCTTTTCGTTGAGTAATGTCCTCCTTAATAGCAATAAAATGGGTGACCTCTCCGTTGTCAGTCTGGATGGGAGTGATGGTCATCTCCTCGGTATAGAGCGTTCCGTCCTTGCGCCGGTTGACCACCTCTCCCTTCCACACTTCGCCTTTGAGGATCGTGTTCCACAGCGCTTCATAAAACGAAGCGCCGTGCATCCCTGATTTCACGATGCGGGGGTTCTGCCCGAGGAGCTCGTCGCGGGAGTAACCCGTCAACTGACAGAAGGCAGGATTGACCCAGAGAATAGCGCCATCCCGATCGGCAAGCATGATACCGTTAGCTGCGGATTCCAGCGCGGTCTTCTGGAGTCGCAATTGTCTTTCGGTGACCGCGCGGTCGGTGATGTCAATAGCCACACCGGCCACAGAGGTCAACTCTCCCGCATCGTTGAGTAACGGGAACTTGGAGACATGCCAGTAGTGGTCTTCCCCCTGCAGGGGTACAACCTCCTGCATCTCCAGCGGCTGTCCGGTCGCGATGACCTTGAGATCGTTTCCCCTGAGTTTGTCTGCAACCTCCCGCGGCCAAAGCTCCTCATCTGTCATCCCGACCACCTGCGCACTACTTAACTCGAACGTCTCTTCCCAGGTCTCATTGATGTAGGAGTACCTGCCGGCGGTATCTTTGATCCATGTGAGACCAGGGAGGTTCTGCATAAAGGACGCGAAAAGGTATTGGCTCTTCCGGAGCGCCATCTCCGCAGAATGGCGTTTCTCGGTCTCCATCTTGAGGACCCGGTTCAGTTCCACAAGTTCTCCGGCGAGGTCCTCGGCAGGGGCGCCGGGCTCATGAGTTTGACATTCGCTTGCTCGATAGCTCAATTCTCGATCGACCCCCTCGCGCTTCGGCGATCAGTCAGGTCCACGACATGCGCTCGCGTTGCGGGCCAGACGGCTGGTCAATGTCGACAAGCTCCCACGTGGGAACAACGAAGAATACGGACCAATCTTTAGTGCATCGTTTTGGAAGTTCCCCTACAAAAGGACGCCGGATCGCTTCAGCGTCCGGTAGCTCACACAGGCAGCTACACGATGGAGGCTACTCTCCTTTTCTCTCCTTTCAACCCGTGTTCGTGCCGAACACGGGTTGAAAGGAGAGAAAAGATGTCCTTTCTTGGCGCTCGGTAGTCAGTTATGTGAGCTACCGGACGCTGAAGCGATCCGGCGTCTAATGTCAAAGAATTTACGAAAGGATGCACTAATACATTGTAGCGACACGATAGTCAACAAGCCAGAGGCAGGTTGTCTATTTGGCGGATTCATGGGTCCGTCCGGCGGAATTCTGCGGAGACATCGGCTTTTTGGGGTCAATAGGTTGACAACCCACTCCGTCTGAGGAAAGATGATGGGGTGGAAGCGAGAAGCTGTTGACCCTTCGTTTGGTTCTGGGAGGTAATCTTCATATTGCGTGTAATCGTTGCCGACGACGAGCCACCCATGGTATCCCTTCTTCGACGGCGCCTTGAGGCAACAGGCAGAGTGGAGGTCGTGGGGGAAGCGCTCACTGGAGACGAGTGCGTGAAAATGGCCAACGCTCTCAGGCCCGACGCGCTGTTTCTCGATATTGCCATGCCCGACCTCGACGGGATCGAGGTCGCGGAATTGGTGCTGACATCCAGCCACCCTCCCCTCATCGCCTTCGTGACTAGCTTCCCCGACCATGCCATCAAGGCTTTCGAGATGGAAGCCATTGACTATATTTTCGGTTTCTCACCAGAATGTGTGGGTGAATATAGGGACAGGTAAGTCGCCCAGAGCATGGTACAAGGCGATTTCCGTGGCTGCGAAGGTGCGAAAACCATAGGCTTTTCTGATAGTCGGTTTCAGTTTGCAGT
>Ga0210051_1000842_pt1 | contig 30104 bp, 27 predicted proteins | sample CryGey092014_all_FD_185464 | JGI IMG/M metagenome (GOLD analysis project Ga0210051, IMG submission 185464) | Groundwater microbial communities from aquifer - Crystal Geyser CG23_combo_of_CG06-09_8/20/14_all (SPAdes) (version 2) | ecosystem: Environmental > Aquatic > Deep subsurface > Groundwater...
GAATGACCAGGGCCAGGTTGAATTTCCGATCTCTTTTACGGCCGGGCCTGAAGGAAGCATTGTAGCGCCGAATATTAAGTATATAGCTTCGAAAATCGCCGTTACAAAAGGCGCAGAACTTATTTCGGATCTTATGAAGCGGCTTGACCCGCAGACGACAGAGGCGCCGGCAACGACAGGAACGCCGGTAACTACAGAGACGCAGCAGGCGCCGCAAGGCAGCACGACTGAAACGACTAATCCGCTGTTGCAAAAGATTTTCGGGCAGTAAATTCATTACCTATCCTAAAGGCGCATCCATATAATCTCCACACCAAGGCTGATGTACCAAATTGTGGCGAAAGCGACGCACCCTCCCTCGATAAGAAGGTTATGGCTGTAGTAAGCGTAAGTTTCGCGATCGAATAAACGGGCTGTAGAATAAATCTTATGAAAAAATTACCCAAAAAACGATGGTTAGGCGGAATAGAGATAATCTATGAAGATAAGGACATCCTCGTTGTGGATAAGCCGCCCGGGCTTCTTACGATGGGAACAGGCCGCTTAGCCGTAAAGACCGCGTACTATATCCTTACCGATTATGTGAGGAAGGGCTATTCCAAGTCAAGAAACAGGGTATATATAGTTCACCGCTTAGACAGGGGTACTTCAGGTATCCTTATTTTCGCAAAGAGCGAAAAAGCTAAATTATCTTTGCAGGCGCAATGGGGCAGCACAGAAAAGAAATACCTTGCAGTTGTCCACGGACAATTTAATGATAAAGCCGGGACCATTACATCATATCTGGCAGAGAACAAAGCCTACGTTGTTTATTCCACCAAGGACGCTAAGGAAGGAAAATTATCCCACACCGCTTATAAAGTTATTAAAGAGACAAAACGCTTTAGCCTTCTCGAAATAAACCTTATAACCGGCAGGAAGAACCAGATAAGAGTGCATTTAGCGGATAGGGGGCATCCTGTCGTGGGCGATGAAAAGTACGGCAAAAAGGATAATATCTATAAGCGATTGGCGCTTCATGCCAAATCGGTTTCATTTAACCATCCTTATAGTGGTAGGCGTCTTACTTTTGAAACCAAGTTCCCGGGGTATTTTGGGTACTTGCTTAAATAGGGAAAATCAATTATAATAAAGTTTAAGGTTGGGTTTCATCCCTCGTAGCCTGAGTTAAGCTAGGGCTACTCGGGACAAATTGCCTGCAGTTTTAATGCGATAGCAATTTGGAGAGTTGGCAGAGCGGTTGAATGCGGCGGTCTCGAAAACCGTTAGGCGGGTAACTGCCTCGGAGGTTCGAATCCTCCACTCTCCGCCATTTTTCGGTCTCCGGCAAACGCACTTTATAAAGGTGGCGTTTGCCTGCGACCCACAAAGAGTTACACTAGGGTGGGGCTAGCGCCCGAATGTTTTTAAAGCGGTGACTTTATTTTAAACATGCAAAACACACCCCTAATAATCAGGCTGCCGTTTAGAGGTCTCAGGTTTCTTATCGGCGGGCTTTTTGGGTTAACATCTATTGCCCTGGTGATCGGCCTGTCAAAAGGGGTCATTACAGTTTTACCCAGCTTGATCTCGGCGCTTTTCTTAGCCGGAGTAAGCCTGCTTTGGTTTGGCCTGGAACATATAATAGTTATAGCGCCCGGCACCAAACAATTTAAGTCTTATTGGTGTTTTTTTAATATTCCTACCGGAAATGTCCGAACATGCGATCTGAACGGTGCAGACCGTATTAAAATACATAAAAAAAGATGCTTTATCTCCGTTCCGAACGTAAAACCTTTACACAGGATTTTACATATCCGGTGTATGTGATGAACAAAGACGTTATTTTGACATATATCACCGGTTGGCCCGAGAAAAAAACTGATAGCAGGTTCTATGTCGACAGTACAAGCTTGCCGAACTGCGCCCATTTCCCGACTTATTCTCAATGGGTGGCAGCGCATGCGGCCGCTGCGCTCGGGATCCCTCTAGAAGACGAACGGAGCGCGAATATCTACGCCCCCGGCCAAATTCCCAAGGAATGGTTCGATGCCTCCAAGATACGCCTGGCCATCACCATGAGCCCCACTTTCAGATGCTAATGTATTAGCGAGCAGTGTACGGCGAAAGAAATATTAAGGGCATAAAATTTTTTTACTTTTTTCTTTACAAAGCAATTATCAAGTGTTATAATGATACAAAATTCGGAGGAAGGCGCGACTGGTGATGCATGGGTAACCATGAGGGAGCGCTGAACTGGTGAAACAGAAAAAACCGTACACCTGGGTTTTTAAAACCCAGGTGTTTTTTATTTTATGGAGGTTGATATGTTTACAAGAGGAAGATGGGATAAAACAGTAGATGTAAGAGACTTTGTTAACAGGAATTACACGCCCTATGACGGAAGCGAAGAATTCTTATGCGCTCCCACAAAAAGGACGAAAGCGCTGTGGGCTAAATGCCTCAAGCTTTTTGAAAAAGAAATGAAACGGGGCGGCGTGCTTGACGTGGATACCGATACGGTCTCTACCGTTACAAGCCACAGGCCAGGTTATATCGACAAAAAACACGAAATAATCAAAGGCCTGCAGACCGATGAACCGCTTAAAAGGGCTATTAAACCGCTTGGCGGCATAAAACTTGTTGAAATGGCCTGCAATGATTACGGGTATAAACTCAGTGATAGAATTAAGGAAATATACACTAAGTATCGCAAGACGCACAACGACGCTGTCTTTGACGCTTATACGGACGATATTTTAAAGGCAAGGCACGCCGGCCTGATCACGGGTTTGCCGGATAATTACGCCAGGGGCAGGATAATAGGCGACTTCAGGCGCGTGGCGCTTTATGGAATAAAAAAGCTCATAGCGGCTAAAAAACATGACAAGAAATTACTGGAAGATTCAGCCCTGCCGGAGGCTATCAGGCTAAGAGGAGAAGTAGCGGAACAGATAATTGCCCTGGAAGATATCCTGAAATTGGGAAAAATGTACGGTTTTGACCTGTCAAAGCCAGCCGGGAACGCGGTCGAGGCTATACAATGGGTATATCTCGCGTATTTGGCTGCCATAAAAGAGCAGGACGGCGCCGCGATGAGCCTCGGAAGTGTGAGTAATTTTTTTGATATCTATATAGAAAATGATATGAAAAAAGGCCTTCTCACAGAGGAAGAGGCGCAGGAGCTTATTGATGATTTTGTGATCAAACTGCGTCTCGTAAGGCATCTCAGGCCAAAGTCGTATTCGGAAATATTCGCCGGAGACCCTGTTTGGATAACGGAAAGTATCGGCGGGGTAAGTATCGACGGCAGGCATAAGGTAACGAAAACTTCCTATAGGTTCTTACAGACGCTCTTTAATCTTGGGCCCGCGCCGGAACCGAACCTCACGATCCTCTGGTCAACGAGGCTCCCGGATAATTTTAAGAAATTTTGCGCGGAGGTATCAATAAAGACAAGCTCCGTCCAGTACGAAAACGATGATATGATGAGGCTTATCGGAGGCGATGATTACAGCATATCCTGCTGCGTCTCCCTTCTTAAAAACGGAAGCGAAATGCAGTATTTCGGGGCGCGATGCAACCTCGCGAAAGTCCTTTTATACGCCCTTAATGAAGGCAGGGACGAAATGACAGGCGAAAAAGTCATTCCCAATATTGCGCCTATCCAAAACGACCCGCTTGATATCACTGAAGTCAGGGAGAAAGTAAACCAGGTATTGCGCTGGACGTTAAAGACCTATGCCGAGGCGCTTAATATAATTCACTCATCGCACGATACGTATTATTACGAGCGGGCGCAGATGGCTCTTCTTGATACCGAGCTCACGCGTTATATGGCCTTTGGCATCGCCGGGCTTTCGGTGGTCGCCGATTCGTTGAGTGCGATACGTTACGCGAAGGTATACGCCCTAAGGAATAAGAAAAGGCTCACGACAACATTTAAGATAAAAGGGGATTTTCCGAAATTCGGGAACGATGATGACAAGGTTGACGGCAGGGCCGTGGACCTGGTGAAAACATTTATAACGGAACTGAAAAAGAATAATTTTTACAGGAATTCTATACCTGCGGTCTCTATTCTCACGATAACTTCCAACGTGATGTACGGTAAAAAAACGGGCGCCACGCCGGACGGCAGGGAAAAAGGCAAACCTTTCGCTCCGGGCGCCAATCCCATGCACGGCCGCGACGAGAACGGTATAATAGCGTCCCTTAATTCCGTCGCGGCTATTCCCTACGCGGACTGCAGGGATGGAATATCGAATACTTTTACTACGCTCCCTTCGGCTCTCGGACGAACAGACGAAGACAGGATCAATAATCTCAAAGGAATGCTTGACGGTTATTTCACTAAAGGGGCACACCACGTGAATATCAACGTGCTCGATAGAGAGTCCTTAAGGGATGCCGTGAATCATCCTGAAAAATACCCCCAACTTACTATAAGGGTGTCAGGTTACGCCGTCCATTTCACCAAATTATCGCGGGAGCAGCAGAAAGAAGTGCTGGCCAGGACTTTTCATGAAAGCATGTAAGAAAAAAGAAAAATTAGCGCGTGTACATTCTATAGAGACCTTTGGAGCGCATGAAGGCCCGGGCATAAGATTTGTGCTTTTTTTGCAAGGGTGCCGCGCAAGGTGCCTCTATTGCCAGAATCCTGATACGTGGGGCCTTAGATCAGGAAAAGCGATGACCGCCGCGGAGATATTCGCCAAACTAAAAAGATGCCTGCCTTATATAAATTCTTCTAACGGCGGTGTTACCATCTCCGGAGGGGAGCCGCTATTGCAGATGGATTTTTTAACGGATTTCTTAAAGCGCTGCAAAGATAATAAAATACATACTGCGATAGATACAAGCGCCTTCTATAATTTAGGCGACAAACCGAAATTAAAAAGCCTTCTTTCGGTTACGGACCTGTTTATAGTGGATATAAAAGCGGCTTTTGAAGGCCTGCACGAAAAGCTGACCGGAAGAAAACTCGGCCAGGTCATCGAATTTTTGCAGATCCTGGAGAAAAACAAGAAAGACTATTGGATAAGGTATGTGCTCGTGCCGGGCCTCAATGATTCCAAAAAGGATATGGAAGGATTAAGGAATATTCTTAAAAATTTAAAATTCTGCCGGAAATTCGAATTTTTACCATACCACACTCTAGGAAAACATAAGTGGGAATATTTGGATCTTAAATATCCCTTAGCCGATGTAAAGCCGGCAACCTCCGAAAATTTAAAAAACGGGTATGAGCTGTTAAATTATATCGCTTAATCCCTTGACATAGAATAAGTTATGCTATAGTCTATTTGCAAGGCAGATACTATAAACCCTTCCTAAATTAGATGATAAGCGTAGATTATTTTATAGAAAGCTTATCAAATAAAATACTTTTCAAAGACCCATTTTTTGTAAAGAATCTGCATACACTCGCCTTAAAATACGGGACAGACAAATCCGGCCATCAATATACGAAACCTTACCGGAGGAATTATGCTTAAAAGGTATCAAGTTGTATTCAATACTTGGCTGGCCGATCATCTTAAGGGCATATCAAAAAAATACGATATAAGCTTTTCCGAAGCATTAAGACTTGTGGCGTGCCTACAGGTTCCAAAGTTAATTTCAGCAGCTTATCCCAAGTACAAGCCTGTTGATCTAGAGAAGGATTTTGTAAAAATGATAAAAAAATATAGCAGAGCTAAAGGTGGCAGATCCGATCTTCACAGGCTTTTTTCAGATGTTTATTTTGAAGCGCGCAAGGCAGTAGAATTTTGGGAAAACGAGGAAAAGAAGAGAAAGAAAAAAAAGACCTGCCAGTGAAAAACTGAATTAAAAAGATCCAGCTTGAGACTCAGTGAAAGTTTTAAAAATTTTTATTTTAATCTGAAATAACTAATTAATTGACATTGTATATATTGTATTATAAGCTATTTATCAAAGAATAGTTATGAGTGTTATGAAAAAACGAACTATTTCAGTTTTTTTATATACTATTTTACTTTCAGTTATAATTTTCCACCAGACTGCCATACACGCCGAACAAGATTCAGCTATCTCGATAGAAAAAATAGTTGAAGAAACGCTTAAATCAAACCCCGAACTTCTTGCCGCGCGTAGATCATATGAAGCCGCAAATGCTAGAATACCTCAGGCAGCCAGCCTTAATGACCCTGTTTTAGAATTTGAATATGACAAGATAACTGCTGACAGAATGTTGTCCGGGAATCCGATGAAGACATTCTCTATTTCACAGGAGATCCCATTTCCGACAAAACTCTATCTGCGCGCCAAGATTGCGGCAAAATTGGCAAAGATGTCTTACGAAAATTATAATACAAAAGAGAAGGATATCATATCGCAGGCGAAAAGCGCCTATGCGGAACTTTTTCTTATTTATAAAACTATCGACATAAATAAGGAGAGCAAAAGCATTCTTGATCAATTCGCCGCAAGTGCCACTAATAGGTATTCGACTGGAATGGGGGCGGAAGGAGATGTGTTAAAAGCTCAGGTTGAGGTCGCAAAAACCGATAATGAACTTATTACGCTGGAGCAAAAAAGGCTTACAGCGCAGGCCAAACTCGATGTTTTGATGAATAAAGATCCTGAAAATGAAATAGGTATTCCCGCCGCCGAAGCGCCGGTTGCGTCTATACTGCCTCTTAAAGAATTTTATGTTATTGCTAAAGAGAATAATCCTGAACTTAAAACATACAGGTACGCTATAGATAGAGGGCAGGCCGCGTACGATCTTTCAATCAATGAATTTGCCCCTGATTTTATGGTAAAGTTCAGGCAAATGGCTGACGACGGCGATTTTAAAAGCGGTTCATGGGCCGGAATGCTGGGAGTCACTGTTCCCCTTTGGTTTTTTGAGAAGCAGGCTTTTGGAGTGAAGGAGATGAAATCAGAACTGGAAATGTTAAAAGCCGAATATGACGCAAAAGAAAAAAATATCTTATTAGATATAAGGGATGCCTACGCAAGAATAGAAGCGAATAAAAAAATGATAGAATTATATGAAACCGCATTTATTCCTCAGGCAGACGAAGCCTTGAAGGCGTCTATTAAAGGTTACGAATCCGGGAAGACGGATCTTTTTATATTTTTGGACAGTCAACGAACGTTGATAGAATTTAAACTCGACCACTATAAAGTTATTTTGGAATTAAGGCTTGCCTTGGCAGATCTCGAGAAAGCTATAGGCGTGAGTTTGAACGAAGTATTAAACAGAGGCGGTTATGGAAAAAAATAAAAACATCTCTATAATTTATTTATTGTTGGTTTTTTTAGTAATGATGACTGTTTCAGGATGCGGACAATCGCAAGACCCCAACATTGTTTCACAGAGCAAAATTACTTATCATTGCCCTATGCATCCGACGTATACGTCTGATAAGCCCGGAGATTGTCCGATTTGCGGGATGAAGCTTGTTAAAGCAGAAAATGATTCTTCGGATAAGGCATCCGCCCAGGAAATGAATATGCAAGCGCCATCCAAAGAAAAAACATTGGAAGAGGTTTGCGTTACCTATAAATGCACTATGAAAGATTGCCCGATGTCAATTAAGGCGCATATTAAACCGGGAGAAAGACTCATCTGCCCCGTATGCGGCGAGGTCATTGTTACTACGAGCGGGAAAGTGGTGGAAATACCTAATGACAAAACACCGCAAGGATCCGTTTCAGCAGAAGGTAAAAAAGAACGAAAGCTCCTTTATTATCGAAACCCGATGAATCCCCAAGCTACGTCACCAGTGCCTATGAAAGATTCGATGGGAATGGATTATGTTCCTGTATACGAAGAAGAAGCACCGGCAGCGGCCTATGGAGGGCCTACTGTTACCATAAGCCCTGAGAGACAGCAAATGATCGGTGTTAAAACAGAGCCGGTTAAGATAATGGATCTAACGAAGGTTGTGCGCGTGTCCGGCAAGATCGCCTATGACCCCGAACTTGCCATAACACAAGAAGAATTCATTCAGGCGCTGAATACGCAGGATAATGTCAAAGATTCCCCCCTTCAGGATGTCATTGATAGGGCCAAAAGCCTTACAGAAGCCTCGCGAAATAAATTAAAACTCTTAGGCATGAACGACGATCAGATCGCTGTTCTTGAAAAGACGCGAAAAGCCGAAACAAATCTATATCTTCCCGGCAAGGGAGAAAACGTTTGGGCTTATATTGATGTGTATGAATATGAAATAGGATTTATTAAAATTGGCGATCCTGTGGACATTGAGGCTGTTGCCTATCCCGGAGAGAAATTCCCCGGCAAGATCGTATCCATCAATCCTGTATTAGATCCGGCCACACGGACAAATCAGGTGCGTGTTGAAGTGCCGAACCCCGAAAATAAGCTCAAGCCGGAGATGTTTGTAAACGCGTTAATTAAAGAAGACCTGGGATCCAAATTAGCGGTTCCTGAAACAGCCGTCTTAGACACTGGTTTAAGAAAGATCGTGTATCTTTCCGAAGAAAATAACGTGCTTGAGTCCCGCGAAGTAACACTTGGGCAAAAGGCAGAGAACTATTACGAGGTTCTGGGTGGTATTAAAGAAGGAGATGTTGTAGTTACAAGCGGGAACTTTCTTGTTGATTCCGAGTCAAAATTAAAATCTCCTTCTCAAGGAAAATAGCATGATCGAAAAAATCATCGAATTTTCGGCAAAAAATAAATACATCGTTATTATTTTTGTCATAGCGGCGATGATAGGCGCGGTATATTGCATTAAAAATATCCCCTTAGATGCCATCCCAGATCTTTCCGATACGCAGGTTATTATTTATTCCCGATGGGACAGATCTCCCGATATTATCGAAGATCAAGTGACGTATCCTATTGTAAGCGCGATGCTGGGAGCGCCCAACGTCAAGGCGATTCGGGGATTTTCTGATTTTGGATTTTCCTACGTTTATGTCATTTTTAAAGACGGTACGGATATTTATTGGGCGCGCAGCCGTACACTTGAATATCTTAGCAAGATCATCCCCAAACTACCCGAAGGAGTCAGGACCGAGATGGGGCCGGACGCAAGCTCCGTCGGCTGGGTTTATCAATATGCCCTTGTCGATAAGACCGGTAAAAACGATTTAGCAAAACTTCGCTCCTTTCAGGACTGGTACCTGCGCTATTGGCTTCAGGGTGTTCCCGGAGTAGCCGAAGTAGCTTCTGTGGGAGGATTCCAGAAGCAATATCAGGTGAATGTTGACCCTAACGCGCTGCTTTCTTATAAGATACCGCTTACCAAGGTTGTTGACGCGATCCGTGATAGCAATAATGATGTGGGCGGCCGGCTTGTGGAGTTTTCCGGAGCTGAATACATGATCCGAGGCAGGGGTTATGCGAAATCTACTCAAGATATCGAGAATGTTGCCGTTGGCTCCGACGCATCCGGTACGCCTGTACTCGTAAAAAATATAGCCAAGGTTGCCCTGGGCCCGGATATGCGCCGCGGGGTGGCGGATCTCGACGGTGAGGGAGATACCGTTGGCGGTATTGTCATTATGCGCTACGGCGAAAACGCCCTTAATGTGATTAACCGCGTGAAAGATAAGATCGAAGAAATCAAACCATCTCTTCCCGAAGGCATCGAGATAGTCACAACGTATGACAGATCAGAACTTATTAAACGTTCTATAGAGACGCTGAAACATCAGTTGATTGAGGAAATGATCATTGTCAGCTTTGTTATTCTTATTTTTCTCTGGCATTTTCCGTCTGCAATTATTCCGATCGTTACGATACCTATAGCAGTGTTCCTTTCCTTTATCCCTATGTTTGGGATGAGACTTACTTCAAATATTATGAGCCTTTCGGGTATCGCGATCTCGATCGGCGTGCTTGTCGATGGGGCTATTGTTGAGGTGGAGAATGCCTATAAGAAATTACAGCTTTGGGAGGCCGGAGGACGTAAAGGCGATTTTCATATCATAAGGCTCAATGCGCTAAAAGAAGTCGGCCCTTCCGTATTTTTTTCGCTCCTTGTGATCGCGGTTGCTTTCCTGCCGGTGTTTACTCTCGTGGATCAGGAAGGGCGGCTTTTCAGGCCGCTTGCTTTTAGCAAAAACTTTGCGATGGCAATTGCGGCACTTCTTGCCATTACGCTCGACCCTGCCATGCGGATGTTGTTTACGCGGATGGACTACAAGCATTTCAAACCGCGCTGGCTTTCAAATCTCTTTAATGCGGCGACCGTCGGTAAATATTATCCTGAAGAGAGGCACCCTATCAGCAAGGTGCTCTTTCGTATTTACGAGCCAGCCTGCAAGTTTGTATTAAAGCATCGCAAGACTACGATCATAACTGCGGGAATACTAATGCTTTCCGCCATTCCTGTTTACCTTCAGCTGGGGTCAGAGTTTATGCCCCCGCTTAACGAAGGTACGATACTTTATATGCCTACGACTTTACCGGGCATTTCGGTAACGGAGACGCAGAAACTGCTTCAATCGATGGATAAGATCCTAAAAAGTACTCCTGAGGTTGAAAGGGTCTTTGGCAAGGCGGGCCGAGCAGAGACGTCTACTGATCCGGCGCCATTTTCTATGATGGAAACAACAGTTGTGCTAAAGCCCGAGAACCAGTGGCGAAAAGTTCACCGGTGGTATTCATGGATGCCGGATTTTATGCAAACACCGTTTAGGCCTATTTGGCGCGACCGCATTACATACGAAGATCTGATAAATGATCTAGATCAACAAATGCAATTCCCCGGAGTATCGAACGCGTGGACTATGCCTATCAAGGCGAGGATCGATATGTTGTCGACTGGGGTGCGCACGCCGGTCGGAATAAAGATATATGGCGCTGACCTAAAAGAGATCGAAAAGATCGGCCTAAACCTTGAATCAACCCTGAGAGATATTAAAGGCACACGTTCTGTTTTTGCCGAACGCGTGACCGGAGGATATTTTATAGATTTTGATATCAAGCGCGAACAGATCGCCCGCTACGGTCTCACGATAAAAGATGCGGAAATGATCATAACATCAGCCATCGGCGGTGAACCGGTCACAACAACGATTGAAGGCCGGGAGCGCTACACCGTTAATGTACGTTATGCAAGAGAATTTCGCGATGATTTGGATAAGTTAAAAAGAGTGCTTGTGCCCACGATGTCGGGCGCCGAGATACCGCTTGAGGAATTAGCAGATATTCATTTGTCTTTGGGGCCCGCTATGATCCGGGATGAAAACGGCATGCTCGCAGGATATGTGTATGTCGATATCGCCGGACGTGATGTGGGGAGCTACGTTACAGAAGCAAGAAAAATCGTTCGCCAGAAAATTCAACTGCCTGCGGGCTATGCGCTCGCGTGGAGCGGGCAATACGAAAATATGCTTCGGGTGCGAGAGAGATTAAAGCTTGTTATACCCATCACGATCTTTCTCATCTTTATTTTGCTGTATATGAATACCAAATCTCCTATTAAGGCTTCCATAGTCATGCTGGCGGTTCCGTTTTCTTTGGTCGGAGCCGTATGGTTCTTGTATCTTTTGCACTATAACATGTCGATCGCGGTTTGGGTTGGGATGATCGCCCTTATGGGGCTGGATGCCGAAACAGGGGTATTTATGCTTCTCTTTTTAGATATGTCTTATTACGATATGGTCCGGCAAGGAAGAATGAAAACAAGAGAAGATCTCGACGAGGCTATTATTCACGGTGCCGTAAAGCGGATACGGCCCAAGATGATGACGGTGATGGCGATGTTTATGGGTTTGCTTCCTATTATGTGGTCAATGGGCGCAGGGGCCGACATGATGAAACGAATTGCCGCGCCGATGATCGGCGGCATATTCACGAGCTTTATTATGGAACTTTTGGTATACCCGCCTATTTATTCGATATGGAAATGGAAATATGAAATGAAGCAGGGGGGCGTCAGGATTATCCCCGCCGAGGAAAAATGAAAGAAAAAATACTGATCGTAGAAGACGAAAAAGATATAATTAAGATGCTTGATTATAATCTTAAAAAGGAAGGTTTTAAAAGGGTTTCAACCCGCGATGGCGAAGATGCCGTTGATCTGGTGAATAAAGAACGGCCGGACCTTATCATTTTGGATCTAATGCTTCCCGGAATGGATGGTTTTGAAGTATGTAAGACGCTAAAAAATGAAAGCAAAACCGCAGCTATTCCTATAATTATGCTTACGGCAAAAAGCCAGGAATCGGATAAAATAGTAGGGTTGGAATTAGGCGCGGATGATTATATGACTAAACCTTTCAGCCCAAGAGAATTAATCGCCAGAATAAAGGCCGTACTGCGCCGCGTAAAAGAAAAAGATAAAACGCCTGAGGTATTAAAAATAGGTGATTTGGCGATCGATTTTTCTAAGATCGCAGTAACGGTAAAAGATAAACCCGTAGAACTTACGGCGAAAGAATTTGAACTATTAAAAACTTTAATAAAAGCCAAAGGCAGGGTTTTGTCTCGGGATCATCTTTTAGACACAGTTTGGGGAATTGATCATGCTATGGAGATCCAGACCCGCACGGTAGATGTTCATATTAGAACGCTGCGCAAAAAGTTGAAAAGCGAGTCAAAATACATTATTACCGTGAAAAATTACGGATATAGATTTGAATATGAAGATTAGTTTTAAACTAAAACTGATTTTTTCTTATATTTTTGTAATTTTAGTTTCCTTCGGATTTATAGCCTTCTTTTTAGATAAAAATTTAGAAGAGAACTCCATCCGCAACATTGAATCCTCCCTAATTACTCAGGCTAATTTGATCGAAAGCCAGATTTTCCCTGAGCGCCTGAGGCAGGAAGATACCCCGTACTTAGAATCTCTAGTGAAGGCCTCGAGGCTTAAGACAAAATGCCGTATTACTATTATTGATAGCAAAGGCAGGGTTTTGGCCGATTCCGAAAAATCACAGGAAGAAATTCCTCAAATGGAAAACCATCTTTACCGGCCGGAAGTAAAAGTTGCTTTAACCGGTGTCACCGGTATAGATACGCGTTATTCATCTACCCTAAAGATAGATATGCTATATGTTGCTGTACCTATCAAAAATAAGACCGCAATCCCAGGAATACTGAGATTGTCCCTTCCTTTAGAGAGCGTACAAAAGACATTATTCGCGATTAGAAGAATAGTCTTTATTGGACTGCTTTTTGCGCTTGTGTTCGCTTTTATCTTAGGTTCTATTGTTGCACGCCGCACTATTAAACCGATCAACAGGATGATCCAGATTTCACGCAAATTTTCAGAGGGCGATTTTAGCCGCAGAATAATCCATAACTCTAAAGATGAGATAGGTGAGCTCGCTAATACCTTAAATAACATGGCGCAAGATATAGAGGATAAGATCAAAGAGATCGAAGCCCAAAACCAAAAGGTAGCGGCAATTTTTAATAGCATGATCGAAGGTGTGATCGTTGTAGATAAGTCCGCTCGCGTGATTTCCATTAATCCTACCGTTGAGAAGATATTCGGTATCTCCAAAAAATACGTGGAAGGTAAATTGTTGTTAGAAGCAATACGTAATAATGATATCTCGGAATCTATAAACGATGCCATAAAGAACGGTAGATCCGTCTCGGGTGAAATAAGCCTTGTTTTGCCTGTGCGTAAAATATTTCAGATCAACGCCGTTCCTATTTTTGACAATGATAGCATAAACGGGTGCTTGGCGGTCATACATGACATAACCGAAATGAGACGGCTTGAGACCATGCGCAGTGATTTTGTTGCTAACGTTTCGCATGAGTTAAAAACACCGCTTACTTCCATAAAAGGCTTCGTGGAGACGCTACTTGAGGGCGCTTTGGATGATAAGGAAAATAACCGTAATTTCTTGAAGATTATATATGACCATACTGAACGTCTTAATAACTTAGTTGAGGATTTGCTTTCTCTGTCACATCTTGAATCAAAAGAAATAATACTTAATAAGAAAAGCTTTAATTTAAGGCAACAACTTGAAGAAGCCATCTCAACATTTAAGGCTCAACTGAAGAAGAACGGTATAGAGGTTAAGAATGAGTTGCCTATAAGTATTTCGGTAACAGCCGATCAAGATAGAATGGAGCAGGTGTTCACTAACCTTATTGATAATGCAATAAAATTTAACAAAGAAAAGGGCGCTATTCGGATATATATCCAGGAAGTAAATGGAAAAATAAAAGTTTTTGTAGAAGATAAAGGAATCGGCATTCCAGAAAAAGACATTCCCCGCATTTTTGAGCGTTTCTACCGTGTAGACAAAGCGCGCTCGCGCGAACTCGGCGGAACCGGCCTTGGGCTTTCTATCGTTAAACACATTGTCGAGCTTCACGGCGGCAATGTAGGCGTAGAAAGCGCTGAAGGCCTCGGCTCGAAGTTTTGGTTCACTATCCCGAAATAGTCCAAAAATCCACCAAAATAATTTTACCCCTATTTAACATTCCTTTGAAGCGCATTTAATATCCCCCTTGTATACTTGAATTGAAAAAAAGAGGTGAGATATGAAAAGCGCGCTAGTTAAAATGATCCGTTTAATAACAGGCTTCTTCAACCGCATTATAGATAGGGAAGCAGAAAGAGTCAATGGATTTAACCAGCAGTATTTTAACGAGGATTGGACATAGGTAAAAAATAATGAAGGGGGGATATGAAAAATATGATTATCTGGATATACAAACTTGCATCGATCATTACGACAAGTGCAAAAAATATCATTAATGGCGAAATCGAACAAATGGACAGATATTACAGGCGATGCGCCTGATATAAAATAAGGAAGGAGTGAAAGAATGAAAAAGTTGTTTAGGTTTGCGGTATTTATGGCTGTATTTATGTGGATAGGTATAGGATATTGTTTTGCCGGCGAAATTGACACGCTGGTCAATAAGCTCATTGAAAAGGGTGTGCTTACTCCGGGCGAAGCGCAGCAGATCATTACGGAAACAAAGGAAGAGGTTAAAAAAGAGATAGCTGAAGGCAAGAGTTCTTCTTTGCCCCAATGGGTTCAGAACACTAAGCTGAAAGGCGATTTTAGGTTAAGATATCAACGTGACCATTCAAAAAGTACAACAAATAATTCAATTTATCGCGATAGGGTCCGCATTAGAACGAGGTTGGGGCTCGAGTCAAAGGTGAACGATAAGATTTTGGCTGGGATCGGCATAGCAACCGGCCTGTCTGACGGTTCAGCAGATGCCGCAAGATCGACTAATGCGTCGCTTGAAAAAGGTTTCAGCAAGAAGGCTATTGCTTTTGATTATGCCTATGCGCAATATGCGCCTTTTTCCTGGGCCACTTTTATAGGAGGCAAATTTAAAAATAACCTTTGGGAACCGGGAGATCTTGTTTGGGATACAGATATCAATCCGGAAGGCGGCGCTGTTAAATTGACCAAAAAAATCAATTCTGAGCTTGACCTTTTTTTGAATTCCGGAGTTTATGTAATAGAGGAACAATCAGCATCCGATCATGATCCCATGATGTACGCGATACAGCCTGGTTTTAACCTTGCGATCAATGATACGACCTCTCTTAAGGGTGCGATTTCTTACTATCATTTCGCAAATGCAAAAGACAACTTATTGTCCGGCACAAAAGGTACTAATACCGGTTATACTGTGAGCGGCAGTACTGTCAGCGGACGTTTGAAGTATGATTATAGGGAAATCATACCGGCCCTCGAGCTCAGTTTTAAAGAGCCGTTTAAGCCGATAGGTTTGGATTTACCGTATATAGCCCTGTTCGGAGAATATGTGCAGAATGTCGATTCAGGTATTAAATATAATAAAGGGTATATGCTTGGGTGTAAACTGGGAGCCGAGAAGGTAGAAAAATGGGCTGATTGGCAGGTGCGATATAACTATGCCGCACTTGACAGAGACGCCATTCTTGATACACTGCCTGATTCAGACCGTTATGACGGCAAGACCGGAATGAAAGCGCATGAAATTATGTTCGATTGGGGTTTAGCCAAGAACACATGGATCGGTTTTGATTTTTATCAGGCTCAAAAGATTAAAAGCCAGTTTGGCTCTACACAGTCTAGTCCGGCTATTGTTGCATAGGTGGATTGGAATATGAAATTCTAGCAAAAAATTAATTTTACATAGATTTTACATTGGTATAACATAAATATTACATGACTAAAGTATAATTTAAGAAAAAAGGAGGAATTTATGTTCAAGAAGGGGTTAATTATTTTAATGGCGCTTATGCTCGCGGGTCCGGCTCTTGCCAAATCGGGGAAAAATTCAATACAGGTTAAGGGTTCGGATACTATGGTGAATTTGGGCCAGGCATGGGCAGAGAAGTACATGGAAGAGAACCCCGGAGAGTTTGTTGCGGTTACGGGCGGCGGTTCGGGTACGGGATTTTCCAGCCTTATAAGCGGGACTTGCGATATTGCAATGGCTTCAAGAAGTATTAAAGGAAAAGAAATATCGCTTGCTAACCAAAAAGGTATAAATCCAACAGAGATCAAAGTAGCTTTGGACGGCCTTGCGGTAGTAGTGAATCCGGCCAATCCGGTCAGCAAACTTACCTTAGATCAGCTGGCAGGAATTTTTACAGGTACCATTTCCAACTGGAAAGATGTAGGTGGTAAGGATGAAAAAATCGTAATACTTTCACGTGAGATAAATTCCGGCACCCATGTTTATTTTAAAGAACACGTTTTGAGAAAAGGCAATGCTGACGGTAAGGAAGAGTTCGCGCAAAGCGCGCTTCTTCTTTCTTCTTCACAGGCAATCGCCGATGAAGTCGCAGGTAATGCGTCAGCGATAGGATATTATGGTATGGGGTATATATCCGCAAAACAAAAAGCAATAGCCGTTGCCAAAGACGCGAGCTCAGAGTATATTACGCCGACGATCGAAAATGTCGTAGATGGGAAATATCCTATATCAAGACCATTGTTTACTTATGTCAATGGCGCACCCCAGGGTTTGGTGAAAAAATTTATAGATTTTGCGCTTTATAAAGAAGGCCAGGACATTGTTTTAAAAACCGATTTTGTTCCGATCATAAAATAAATTCGATGCGCAAACTTAAAGAGTTTATTATTGAGAAACTCATATTAATATGCGGATTGGCATCAATATTTTTTGTGGTGCTGATCTTTTTGTTCCTTCTCAAAGAAGGGCTTGCGGTATTCAGCACCGTAAGCCCTTTTAAGTTCCTTTTCGGTAAGAATTGGTATCCTATTTCAGACCCGCCTCAATTGGGAATACTCCCTCTGATCTTAGGCTCGCTTTTAGTGACTTTAGGCGCCGCGATCATCTCTATTCCTATCGGTGTCGGTTGCGCCGTCTATATCGCGGAGGTAGCTCCTGCAAATCTAAAAGAGATCCTTAAAGCGGGAATAGAGCTGCTAGCGGCTATACCAAGCGTAGTTTTGGGATTTATTGGTATGGTGACACTCGTGCCGTTCGTGAAAACCTTTTTTCATTTACCGACAGGTCTTACCGCGTTATCCGGCTCTATAATGCTTGCGTTTATGGCCATGCCTACGATCGTCTCGATCGCTGAAGACGCGCTTTACTCTGTTCCGAAGACTTATAAAGAAGGCGCATTTGCTTTGGGGGCGACTCACTGGCAGACGATTCATCGCGTGATGCTTCCCGCGGCGTCCAGAGGTATAGTTGCTGCCATTATGCTGGGGATCGGAAGGGTGATAGGCGAAACCATGGCTGTTATGATGATTACAGGTAACGCTGCCGTTATGCCGAATAGCATATTTGCGCCTGTGCGGACTTTAACGGCTACGATCGCCGCCGAGATGGGCGAAGCGGTAGTGGGGAGTGAACATTATTTTGCGCTATTCGCTATAGGGATAGTTCTATTTATAATTAGTTTTGCGATCAACGTAACGGCAGATCTGTTTTTACACAAAAGGCAATGATGACCCATTCGGCTTCGCTTGAGGGTCATCCTGAGCGACTAAAAGGAGTCGAAGGATGAAAAATCCGCACATAACACAGAATATAGCCTTTTTCTTTTTATTTCTCGCCACACTTTTAATAGTGGTGCCTGTTGGTTTTATCGTTTTTGTGATCATTCAAAAAGGACTGCCGGCTATTGACTGGCAATTCCTTTCCGATATACCAAGGCATGGGATGCGCGCAGGCGGTATTTTCCCCGCTATTGTCGGAACAGTGTATTTAGTTACAGGTACCATTATCTTCGCCTTGCCGATCGGTTTATTGGCGGCGATATACCTTAGTGAGTATTCAAAAGAGAATCTGCTTATGCGGCTTATAAAATTGGCAATCGTTAATTTGGCAGGCGTACCGTCAGTAGTTTATGGGCTTTTCGGTTTGGCGTTATTTGTTATATTTTTCAAATTTGGAGCTTCGATCCTTTCGGGTTCGCTGACTTTAGGCATTATGATACTTCCTATAATCATTACTACTTCGCGCGAAGCATTGGAAAGCGTACCGTATTCCTTCCGCGAGGTAAGCCTGTCTTTAGGAGCAAGCAAATGGCAGACCATAAGAAATATAGTTTTACCTAACGCCGTACCCGGCATATTGACCGGGACTATCTTAGGATTGGGAAGAGCGGCCGGAGAGACCGCGCCGATCCTTTTTACCGTAGCGGCTTTTTATCTGCCTCAGCTTCCTTCGTCGATATTCGATCAGGCTATGGCATTGCCATATCATCTATATGTTATTTCAACACAGGTTCCTAATGTTGATGAAAAGATAAGATACGGGACGGCGTTTGTTTTGTTGGCGCTCGTTTTAATCATGAATTTAGTGGCTATAATAATACGTTATAAATTTAGGAAAAGAAAGAAATGGTAAACCCCGTTAGAAATAAAAAATTAGAAGAAACCTCGGGAAGAAATAATCAAGAAACAATTTCTAACGGGGTAAAATTTGAGATACACGATCTAAACATATGGTTTGGCCCAGCGCAGGTCATAAAGCATGTCAATATGGAGATCCGATCTAATGAGATCTTAAGCGTGATAGGGCCGGCCAATAGCGGAAAAACAACTTTTCTTAGGGCGCTTAATCGCCTTAATGAGCTTAATACTAATTATAGAATAACCGGAGCGATAGAGCTTGAAAGAGAAGATATTCGCGGGATCAAAGTGGAAGAATTGCGCCGTAAAATAGGCATGGTTTTTGCGCTGCCCCTGCCTCTTCCGTTATCCATATTTGATAATGTAGCCTATGGGATAAGAATGCATGGTGAAAGAGGAAAGAAAAAATTGGAGGAAAAAGTAGAAGAAACCTTGAGACAGGCATATCTTTGGGAGGAAGTTAAAGACAGGTTAAGCGAATCGGCTTTTAAATTATCGGGAGGGCAGCAGCAGCGTCTTTGCATCGCAAGGACATTAGCGGTAAGGCCCGAGGTGGTCTTGTTTGATGAGCCTTGTTCAGGGCTTGATCCTATCTCCACCGCTAAAGTAGAAGATGCAATGGTTAAGTTTAAAGAGAAATTCACCATAGTTTTAGTAACCAACAATGTAAAGCAGGCTGCAAGGGTTGGGGACAAAACAGCGTTCTTCTTAAACGGTGAACTCGTTGAATTAGATAAGACGGATAGAATATTTACCGCGCCGCAAGATAAACGCACGGACGGTTATGTCAGGGGGAAATTCGGATAATGGCAAAAATTACAACTAAAAATCTAAACCTTTGGTATGGTACTTTTCACGCCTTAAAGAACATAAACTCAGGCATAGAGGCGAATAGGATTACAGCCATAATCGGTCCTTCGGGATGCGGCAAATCGACTTTGCTTAGAGTTTTTAACAGAATGAACGATCTGATCGATGGCGTGCGGACGAACGGTGAAGTTTTGATCGATGGTATGAATATTCTTAACGGCAGTAAAGACCTTGTGACTTTACGCAAAAAAGTGGGAATGGTTTTCCAGCGGCCCAATCCGTTCCCGTTGTCTATTTACGAGAATATTGTTTTTGGCGAAAAGATACACGGGGAGAGAATAAGACGGGATAAATTAGACGAGATCGTTAAAGAAAGCTTAGAAAGCGTTCTTTTGTGGGATGAATTGAAGGATAAATTGGATAAACCGGCCTTAAGCTTATCGTTAGAGCAAAAGCAAAGGTTGTGTATTGCCAGGCTTATTGCTGTTAAGCCCGACATATTGCTGATGGATGAACCCTGCTCGACTCTTGACCCGCAGGCAACGGCGCGGATAGAAGAATTAATGCGTGAATTAAAGGACAATTATACTATAATAATAGTGACGCATAATATGCAGCAGGCTGCACGCGTTTCTGATAATACGGGTTTTATGCTTTTAGGTGAATTAGTAGAATTTGGTAAAACCGAGAATATATTTACCGCGCCAAGCGATAAACGCACGGAAGACTATATTACCGGGAGATACGGATAATTATTAGCGTATAGCGAATAGCGTCTAGCGTATAGAGAAACTAAACGCTATGCGCTAATCGCTAAACGCTAGAAGTCAAAATAAGGAGACAAGTATGGAAAGACATGTTGATCAAGAATTAAAAGAGTTGAATAAAGATATATTAAAGATGGGGGCTTTTGCCGAGGAGGCGATCTATAAATCGATCGAAGCGCTCAAGAATCGCGATAAAGAGATGGCAAAAAAAATAATAGAAAATGATGACAAAATAGATGAGCTTGAGTTGCTTATAGACGAGAAATGCATAGATCTGATCGCTCGATACCAGCCTATGGCGAAAGATCTGCGATTTATCACGACAGGGATGAAATTGAACAATGAGCTTGAGAGGATCGCCGATATAGCCATGGACATAGCGCAGCGCACGCTTGAGATCATAGACAAACCGCTTTTAAAACCGCTTATTGACATTCCTAAATTAAGCGAGATAGCACAAAATATGGTGAAAATGGCCATAGACGCGTTCGTAAGATCCGATATTCAATTGGCTAAAAAGGTTTTATTATCAGACCCGGACGCCGATAAACTGAGAAATTTAATACAGAAAGAACTTGTAGAAGATTATATGGTGAAGGACGGATCTACGGCACCAAGGGCTGTTCAACTGTTGCTGATAGCGCGTTTTCTAGAACGTATATGTGATCACGCTACAAATATTGCTGAGGACGTGATCTATATGGTTCAGGCAGAAGTGGTCAGACACCATCCTGAAAAATTGAAGGACGGTAAATAATTTATTCGGATTTTTTTTCTTGACAGAACAATATATAGGTGTTACAATTTTTACATTCGTAATACAAGAGGAAGGGTGATATGTCACCAATAGCAAGATTCGGAGTTTCTTTAGACAAGGAGCTTCTTCTAAAATTCGATAAGCTTATCAAGGCCAAAAGTTATACCAATCGCTCCGAGGCGTTCCGGGGCCTGATCCGGCAGGAACTGGTCAAAAAGGAATGGAAAGACGCGGATGAGGTCATAGGCGCGGCTACGCTGATCTATGACCATCATAAACGCGAATTAGTGAATAAGCTTTTGGATATCCAGCATAAATTCGGTTCTTGCATTATTTCCTCACAGCATATTCATATGGATCACGATAACTGCCTCGAGATACTTGCCTTAAAAGGCAGTCCGGAAAAGGTTCAGCACCTGTCAGACAGCCTGAAGGCCGTAAAAGGGGTAAAGCATTCAACCCTTAGTATGTCAACAACAGGTCAGGGCATAGTGTAGGCATTATTTTTTTATCCAGTAGTAGCACGAAAATAATTTTAGTAGCAAGATAAGGAGATACGCATGCGAAAAGTTTTTCTTTGGGTAATATTTATTAATCTCATTTTCTTTGACCCGGTGCTCGTTAGCGCCGATGCCGGTCAAGAAGAATGGAATCCGTCTTCAGCAGGTCCTATTACGGCGTGGACAGCGCCTTTATGTGGTAAAGGTAAATTTGTGGTTCAGCCATTTTTACTTTATAACAGGACAAGAGGCGCTTTCAATTCGGACGGACATTATGATCCTTTGCCTAAAGGGGACAAAAAATATCAGTTTCAGGAACAGCTTTTCGCGCAATATGGCATTACTGACAGGCTTGAGCTTGACGCTCAAACAGTCTATCAGGAGAATTACGTAAAGCAGGACTCTTCCAGCGCCCATGCCGATGGTTTTGGCGACAGTTATCTTTTTATGCGCTATTGCGCTTTAGAAGAAAAAGGGTGGTTTCCTCATATAACAGGATTATTTCAGCTCAGAATGCCTACGGGCAAATATGAAAACGCCGATCCTGATAAATTAGGAGCAGATTTAATGGGGGACGGCTCATGGGATCAGGGTCTTGGCATTAATCTTGCTAAGAAGTTGAAACCATTCATACTTTATGCCGATGCCACATATAGCATTTCGCAACAAGTATATGTTGATGGTATCAAGACGCGTTACGCGGATTATCTTAACTACGATTTCGGCGTAGAATATTTTCTGCCGAAAGGCTTCAACCTCATGTTCGAGGTCAATGGATTTTTGCAGGGAGATAGAAGAGAGGATGGGGCAAGAACCCCAGGATCGGATGTTAATTATCTTACTATCGCTCCGGGTATCGGATGGTCAAATGACAAAATTCAGACCTTAATTACCTATCAGCGCATATTAACAGGGACCAATACAGACGCAAACGATTCTATTGTCGCGACGTTTGTCTATACATTTTAAGAAGGGGGAGATTTATGCATATACCTGATGGTTATTTAGGGCCGGCAACATGCGGGATTTTTTACGCGATCATGCTGCCTATATGGACAGCCGCTTCACGCATCGTTAAGAAGACGCTCAAGGCAAGACAAGTCCCTTTGCTTGCTATAGGCGCCGCATTTAGTTTTGTGATCATGATGTTCAATGTGCCCATACCGGGCGGTTCCACGGGACACGCTGTAGGCGGAGTTTTGGTGGCAATATTATTAGGGCCCTGGGCAGCCTCTATTGCCATAACGGTTGCCCTGGTGGTCCAGGCATTATTATTTGGCGACGGTGGTATTACCGCGATAGGGGCCAATTGCTTTAATATGGCTTTTGTGCTGCCGTTTACGGGTTATTACGTCTATAAGGCAATCAGCTATAATGCCTCTGCAGATTCAAGCAGGAGAATGTTAGCGGCAGGCGCAGCCGGATATATCGGTATTAACGTGGCGGCTTTTCTGGCAGGCGTTGAGTTTGGGTTACAGCCATTATTATGCCATACCGCGAACGGCCAGGCTCTTTATTGCCCTTACGGATTAAAAATCGCGGTACCGGCAATGGCGGGTGAACACCTCTTGATATTCGGCTGGGTGGAAGCCGTTGTTACCGCCTTAGTAGTCAAATATCTCCAAAAAGAAGCTCCCGAAGTTATCGAAGAAGGGGGGATGTAGTTATGAAAATTACTACGAAATTATGGATAGGATTAGCAATATTGATCGTGCTCTCTCCGCTTGGGTTGTTGTTGCCCGATCATTTTAAGGCAGGTGACGCCTGGGGCGAGTGGGGAACGGATACGATCAAGGAATTAGTCGGATATATTCCGAGAGGTCTGGAAAAACTCTCAAGCCTCTGGAGTGCGCCCATTCCTGATTATGCCTTCAGGGGTTGGGAAGAAAAAGGCTTGCCGCGTTTAAGTTTTTCCTATATTATATCAGCGGTTGTAGGGATAACTGCAACAGTTATCGTAGTATTGCTTATCGGTAAAATATTGGCAAAGAAAGACGATTAAAAAATGCTTAAGAATAATAATTTTATAGAACGCTCGATCATGGGCGCTCTATCCTTCTTAAAAGAATCTGTTTTCGCGGATGAATACGCTTTAAGAAAAGGATTATTGCAATCATTGGATCCGAGAATAAAAGCAGCGACTTTTCTTCTGTTCATCATCCAGGCAATTCTTATAAAAGATATCCTTATTTTATTATGCCTGTACGCGCTATGTTTATCGTTGGCCTGTCTTTCTAAAATTAACCTGGGTTTTTTCTTAAAGCGCACCTGGATTTTTATTCCTTTATTCTCGCTATTTATCGCTATTCCCGCTTTATTCAGTGTCTTTACCCCAGGGGAAACATTAGCCGTGATCGATCTGCTTGGTTTTAAACTTATTATTACGCGTCAGGGCTTCTTCGGGGCGCTGTTATTTGTCACGCGCGTAATAACTTCAGTGTCTTTTGCTGTCCTGCTCAGCATTACCACGAAACATTTTGAGCTCTTGAAGGCCTTGCGCATCTTCAAGGTGCCTCAAATATTTGTTATGATACTCGGCATGTGTTACAGGTACATATACCTTTTTATGGAAATAATCGAAAATACTTATACGGCGATAAAAAGCCGCGTGGGACTAGAGGTACATTATAAAAGAGGCCAGCGCATAGTCGCCTTAAATATAGCTTTTCTATGGTACAGGTCCTACCGTTTGAATGAAGAGGTCTATAATGCCATGCTTTCGCGGGGATACGACGGAGAACCTGTCATATTGCATGATTTTAAAACCAGCGCAAAAGACTGGCTGTGGTTATTTTTTGTAATAATTTTGTTTATGGGACTTACTTATTTGGGCGCAAAAGCGAGAGTTTAAGGCATTATGGCTAATACGATATTTGAGTTAAAAGATGTTCACTTCTCATATCTTGGAAAATATCCGGCTTTGCGCGGGATAGATATTAAAATAGAAAAAGGCCAAAAGATAGCTGTGATAGGCGCAAACGGTTCAGGTAAGTCAACTCTTTTACATATGCTGGACGGCCTCATTTTTCCGGAACGCGGCAGCATTACGGCTTTTGGCAGCGCGTTGAATGAGGATATTTTTAATGATAAGGTTTTTTCCAAGGATTTTCGTAAAAAAGTAGGCTTAGTTTTTCAAAATCCCGATGTTCAGTTATTTTGCCCCACCGTAAAGGATGACATTATTTTCGGTCCCCTGCAGCTTGGGATAGAGGAACAGGAGATCGAAAAGCGTCTCGAGAGGCTCCTCGCCATTTTAAATATTAAAGATCTCGTTAATAGGCCGCCGCATCAGTTAAGCATAGGCGAAAAGCGAAAAGTGGCTATAGCGTCCACCTTGATCATCGAACCGGAAGTCCTCATTTTAGACGAACCTACCGCCGGCCTTGACCCATTGACCACCAGGCACATCATTGACCTGCTTATAGAAGAGAATATTTCAGGTAGAACTATAATCACCTCTACGCATGACCTGCATATAGTTGAGGAGATATCTGACACTGTCTATGTGTTTAGCCATAATAAACAAATAGTCAAGTCCGGGGAGCCGGACTCGATATTGAAAGACGCCGCCCTTCTTCAGGCGAATAACCTTGTGCATATCCATAGCCACAGGCATAAAGACAAAATACACATCCATTCCCACATACACCTGGACCATCACGCCGAAGGTTAAAATCCTAACTAATTGATAATAAAGAAGTTATGTCATAACGTTTTTATTATACAGTTTTGTTTGAATTAAGGAACTTTTTGGCGATTACTTTTGTCTAACTATCTGAAAGATTAAAAACCAGGATGTTGTTATCCAGACTAAAGGGAGGTGCGTTATGTTGAGCAGCAGAAGCATAAAGAAAATAGTAGTGGTTTCTTTTTTGGTTTTAGCATTCTTAAGTCAATCGCAACCGGCTGATGCGCGCGGGTTTGAAGGTCCGCGGTCCCACGATTTTCATAATTATCCCCCGCACGGCAGGGCTTATCACTCTTTGCCTTACGGTTTTTTCAGGCTTATAATCGGAGGGTCGAATTATTATTATTACGAAGGCACATACTATCAACGCTCGTCGGATCGATATGTCGTTATCCCTGCGCCAATAGGAGCGGTTGTTACAACAATTCCTGCGGGTTATCAGCCGGTTATTGTTGATGGGGTTCCCTACTATACGATTAACGGTACCACTTATATGTATACGAATTATGGATATCAGGTTGTGCCTCCGCCGCAGGTGATCATTATTAATAAAGACCTCAAATCCGAGCAGGATGCCGCTTTCAAAAAGAAGGTTGCCGACCAGGTAAAGGCCGAAGTGGGGGTTCCGGCAAAAAATACAGAAGAATCTTTTACCGTGAACGTGCCCAACTCCAAGGGCGGATATACTGCCGTTGCGTTAAAAAGATCGGGGAACGGTTTTGTCGGTCCCCAGGGCGAATACTATACGGAATTTCCCAAGATCGAACAGTTAAAAGTCATGTACGCGAAATAAAAAGCAGGGCTATTTCCGTGGTTTATTATTGACAAGGGATTTGATTTAATATAGCATACTATTAATAATAAAAAAACTTAAACTAAAAAAATATGACTAAGCACATAAAATTTTTTATTACCTTCCTATTATTCTTTAATATGTTTATCGGGAACGCATTAGCCGAGGAGGTTCTTGCGTGGCAGGACTGCATTGGAGAGGCCCAAAAGAACCATCCAAATTTGATCTCTGCCCAAGAAAGCATAAAAGAGAAGGAAGCCAGCAAGGCAATAACAACAAGCGGCCTGCTTCCCCAGATTACCGGAAATGCCAGCGGCAGAACGGCGAAGACAAGCACGAGAACCGACGATGAGATGAGGAGTTCCACGAGCAATAGCTACTCATACGGTGTCGCCGGCACCCAGTTAATATTTGATGGTTTTAAGACGATAAACGACGTAAGGGCCGCTTCGGAAAATATAAAGGCCGCATAATATAATTATAAATTTACCTCGTCCGAAGTAAGATTAGACCTTCGTACCGCCTTCATTAATTTATTAAAGGCACAGGAGTTAATAAATGTAACCAATGAGATCGCAAAGATCAGAAAAGACAATCTGGATCTGATAACTTTACGGTATCAATCGGGGTTAGAGCATAAAGGAGCGTTCCTGACAGCAGACGCGAATCTTGCGGAGGCGAATTTTGAGCTTTCGCAGGCCAAAAGAGACGTAGAACTCGCGCAAAGACAGCTAACGAAAGAAATGGGGCGCAGGGAATTTAAGCCTATGAGTGTGAAGGCGGATTTTACAGTACGCGATCCGGCCAAAGAAAAACAGGATTTCGAAACTTTGGTAAAAAATAACCCATCCTACCTCAAGCTGGAAGCGGAAAAGAACGCGGCTTCTTTTGGGGTCAAATCCGCGTATTCGGAATTTTTTCCGACACTTTCAGGCACTGCGGGAGCCACTAGAAGCGATTCTCGTTGGCCCCCTGAAGGCGATGGGTGGAGCCTGGGTTTGAGCGCAAGCGTGCCTATATTTGAAGGTGGATCAAAAGTAGCTCAAGTCTACCAGGCCAAAGCCCTATATAATCAGGCAGAAGCCAATGAAAGAAGCACGAAGGACAGCGTTGTTGTAGCGCTCGAGCAGACATGGACGGCGTTGCAGGATGCCCTTGAAACGGTAGAAGTACAGAGCAAGGTGCTTAATGCAACCGAGGAGCGCTCAAAAATAGCGCAAGAACAGTATTCAACAGGTTTTATCACATTCGATAACTGGATCATTATCCAGAATGATCTGGTAAGCGCCAAAAAGGCATATTTAAACGCTCAAGCCAATGCTTTACTTGCCGAGGCGAACTGGGTTCAAGCGAAAGGAGAAACAATAGAATATGCGCAATAAAAAATTGAAGATCATTTCTATATCTTTATGTATACTGGCGGCCCTGATCTTTCTGCATGCGAAATTGTGGCATCCTAAGCAGAATACCGAAATAACCGAAGAGATAAAACCGGTTGTAGGGAACATCGAGAACATCATTTCCACTACCGGTACGGTATTGCCCAAGAACAGGCTTGAAGTAAAGCCGCCTGTTAACGGACGGATCGTGGAAATGCTGGCTAAGGAAGGGGAAGTGGTTAAGACCGGACAGATCTTAGCGTGGATGAGTTCGACCGAACGGGCCGCGCTCCTTGATGCCGCGCGCGGGCAAAGCAATGAATCGTTAAAATACTGGAAAGAAACGTACAAGGCCATTCCGTTAATTTCCCCGATCGACGGAGAAGTTATCGTCTCGGATACTCAGCCGGGCCAGACCGTTACCGCATCCGATGCTATAGTGGTATTGTCGGACCGCCTTATCGTGCGGGCGCAGGTAGATGAGACCGATATAGGCAAGATCAAGCCGGATAATAAGGCCGTTATCAGCCTGGAAGCCTATCCGGATACAAAGATACGCGCATCCGTTGAGCATATTTATTATGAATCGGAAACCGTTAACAACGTTACAGTCTATAAGGTCGATCTTATGCCCGAAGAGGTGCCGTCATTTTTCCGTTCAGGCATGAATGCGACGATTGATTTTATAGAACAAAGTAGATCCGGCGCCTTACTTCTTCCCGTGGACGCCGTGCTTAATGAAAAAGACGGAAATTACGTATTGGTTAAAAGAAATAAAGATAAAAAACCTGTTAAAACAGCCGTTACGCTCGGCATGTCCGATGATAAAAATATAGAAATTCTTTCTGGCCTGACCCAGGACGGCAAGGTAGTGATAAAGACACAAAAGTACTCTCTTCCGACAAGCACGACAGGCACTAACCCGTTCATGCCCAGCCGCAAAAAACGATGATAGAATTAAAAAATATCTATAAAACCTATCAAATGGGCCAGGTCGAGGTAAAGGCCCTGCAGGACGTTTCCTTAAAGATCGCTCCTGGGGAATTTGTCGCGATCATGGGGCCTTCCGGCTCGGGCAAATCTACGCTTATGCATATTTTAGGTTTACTTGACAGGCCCAACGCGGGAGAATATTATTTAGGGAAAAGAAAAATCAATGAGCTTTCAGATGAAGAATTATCAGCGATACGAAACCGTTTAGCCGGTTTTGTGTTTCAACAGTTCCATCTCTTGCCGAGAATGAGCGCCTTGGAGAATGCTGAACTTCCTTTAGTTTATGCCGGAAAGCGGCATTTAAAGGACCGGGCTAAACAAAAGATAGAGGAAGTAGGTCTTGCCGAAAGGATAAACCACCAGCCGAATGAGCTTTCAGGAGGCCAGCAGCAGCGTGTCGCGATCGCCAGGTCATTGGTTAACGACCCTTTAATTATCCTGGCCGATGAACCGACGGGTAATCTTGATTCAAAAAGCAAAGAAGAGATCATTTCGATCCTGAAGGATTTAAATCAAAAAGGAAAGACTATTATTATTGTTACGCATGAACATGAAGTTGCCGCGCACGCCAGGCGCGTTATTCGCATGGTAGACGGCCGGGTTATTTCTGACGAGAGATCCGGGGTTTTACCGGTATCAGTTGAAGAAAATGAGGCGGACAAGATAATAGATTTCGTTTTATCCAAATCAGAGAGGATGAACAGGGAAACAAAATTTTTTGATTATCTGAAACAGGCAGCAGGCGCGATGGTGTCGCATAAAATGCGTTCATTTTTATCTATTCTCGGCATATTGATCGGCGTGGCAGCGGTTATAGCGATGCTTGCGGTAGGGCAGGGGGCGAAAGAGTCGATAGAGAAACAGCTGGCGTCTTTAGGCTCTAACCTGCTCGTGGTGAGGCCCGGCTCTTCAAGGGTCCATGGAGTAGCCTTAGAAACAGGTTCTGTGACGCGTTTTACCTTGCAGGATGCGGACGCCATTAAAAAACTTATCGGCGAAGTGAAGAGTGAGAGCCCTTCGGTGACAGGCAGGGGGCAGTTAGTGTATGGAAATAAAAATTGGAATACACAAGTTGAGGGTGTCGGGGTTGATTATGCCGGACTCAGGGCCTCGTATCCTGCCGTAGGCAGATTCTTTAACGAAGATGAAGAAAAGATGAGGGTAAAGGCCGCCCTGCTCGGCACTACGCCTGCCAGGGAACTCTTCGGTGACGCAAATCCTGTCGGGGAAACGATAAAGATAAACCTTCTTAACTTTAAAGTAATAGGAGTGCTGCCGTCAAAAGGGGCGGCCGGTTTTCACGATCAGGACGATACTGTGCTTATTCCCGTTACCACGGCCATGTATAGGGTTTTTGGAAAAGAATACATAGACTCCATTTATGTAGAGGTAAAAAGCCCTCAGTTGATGGATGCGGCGCAGGATAATATATCCAAGCTTATTATTAAAAGACACCATATCAATAAAAAAGATGTTGATGACTCGTTTCAGATCCGCAACATGGCCGACATAAAGAATGCGCTTGAATCAACAACCAAGACAATGTCTTTATTATTAGGGTCAATCGCGGCCATTTCACTCCTGGTGGGCGGGATAGGGATCATGAATATTATGCTTGTTTCAGTGACCGAGCGCACGCGCGAGATCGGGCTGCGTAAGGCGATAGG
>Ga0210051_1000844_pt1 | contig 30070 bp, 33 predicted proteins | sample CryGey092014_all_FD_185464 | JGI IMG/M metagenome (GOLD analysis project Ga0210051, IMG submission 185464) | Groundwater microbial communities from aquifer - Crystal Geyser CG23_combo_of_CG06-09_8/20/14_all (SPAdes) (version 2) | ecosystem: Environmental > Aquatic > Deep subsurface > Groundwater...
GTGTGGGATATATGTTTGAGATAAAAGGTGGACAATATATACCCAAGTATAGTGTGAGCGTAAATGATTTAGGATGTGTCGAGAATTTTTTGCGAGCTATGCGTGAATATGAGGATGTACAGGAGATATATGCTAACCTTGGGTAAAAGGGGACTGACGAAGAGGCGCAAGTTTTTACTGGTGGCGATCTTGTTGTCGTTTGGACTCTTGATCGTGCAGAAACTGCCGATTGAGTCTAGGTACAGCGCCATCGGATTTTATGCTTTATCTGCATATTTACTGACTGCGTGGTCACTACTCAAGGACTTGCGCGGGGTCAACTGGATAGTTAACTTGATTCTGCCGACGATGTATCCGATCTCGGTAGCATTGTTTTACTTTTTGCTCCCGCAAGCGATGGTAACTCGGACTATTGTAGTCATATTATTTTTGATCTCGATGTATGCCTTGCTGTTGACCTCCAATATCTTTGCAGTGGCAACTACTCGGACTATCCAACTCTTGCGGGCCGCGAGGGCGGTCGGGTTTTTACTTTCAATCCTGACAAGTGCGTTTTTGTACCACGTGATTTTTTCTCTGAGAGTTTCAGGTTGGGTTGTGGGGCTCCTGGTTTTTGTGGTCTCGCTCCCGATTCTTTGGCAGGGGGTGTGGTCATACGTGGCCTCGACTACCATCAAGCGCGAGTTTTACTACGGACTGGCTGGGGCGGTCGTGTTGTCTGAGATGGCGATTGCTTTATCATTTTGGTTGATAGATGTGCCACTGGCTAGTGTGATGCTGGCCATGGGAATGTATGTGATCTTGGGGCTGTCTCAACATGATACGGAAGGTAGATTGTTTAGTCGCACGATCCAGGAGTACTTGGGGTTTGCAGGGATAGTATTTGTAGTTGTAACACTAGCCGTAATTTTGCGCTGGGCTCGTTAGGGGAGGGTAGCCTATAATTATAGGCTTTTCACGAAATGTCCTATAATTTTTCACACCGCCGACGGCGGTGTGGATAAAAAGTATCCGATCCTTGCACAACTTCGTTGATCAATTTTGATACAGTTTGTCTGGCATACACTTCAGGGGGATATAGATTTCTCGACTACGCTCGAAATGATGGGGAAAGTACTGGTGTCATCTCGACCTAAGCGGAGAGATCTAGCAACCCACCCCTTTTGCGAGACCGAGGGAGGCGGAAGAGTAGATATGCACGATGTCGCACAATATATCTTTTATGACGTGGTGGGTGGAATTGGTAGGGGGCTGAGAAAAATCACAAATCGCAAATTCTCAAATTTTAAATACGACTTTAATTGTTTGGCGACGATTTGTTTGTTTTAAACTCCCCCATTATTATAGATACCCTCATTTTGCCTATCCCCCAAGGAAACCCGTAAAAAATGAGGATTTTGGGCTTGACGTGCCGCTCAGCTGAGCCTTGAATATGCCGTAGAATCGATCCTACAGCCTCGTGATCTGGTAGAAACAGAGAATTGATTATAGCAGTTGACAAGTGACGTACCATGTCGCACAATGTAGACAAGGGCAAGGTAGTTTTGAGATGTTCCCTACCCTTTTAACTATAGGTTATGTAATATAAATCCTATAGGACATATACTGTTTGTAGTGGTATATGCGGTGGGTGTGTATGAGTAAATTAGATGGATATATCCCTCCCAATTTTTATTCGAGTTGCTTGGCAGTCGAGACTATATGAGTGCTAAGGACGAAACTCCCACACTCTCGGCCTGCATTGATGAGTACCTCGAGTACCTCACAATTGAGCGTCAAGTCTCCCCTTTTACGATCCGTAATTATAAATTTTATCTTTTGAAGTTTGCCGCTTGGCTAAATAAGTTTTATCCAGATAAAGATTTGGCGGATGTATCCTCTAAAATGTTGAAGACCTATCGTGTGTATCTAGCGCAGACTAAGCTTGCCTGCGCAAGCAGGGATGGGAGAGGCGAGTACCTGGCTCCTGTGACGCAGGGATACTATGTAATCGCGCTACGCTCGATGTTGCGCTATCTAATCCGTCAGGACTATAACGTAGTGTCGCCTGAGCGCTTGGAACTACCCAAAGGCAAGGAACATTCGATCAAGTTTTTGGACTTTGCACATGTGGAGGCGATGATAGAGAAAGCTGATACCACAACTATCCAGGGACTGCGTGACCGCGTGATTATGGAGACGTTGTTTTCGACGGGGTTGCGGGTATCTGAGCTTGTCTCGCTCAACAAGACGACGATCAATCTGGAGTCACGCGAGTTTGGGGTGGTGGGGAAAGGCAAGAAGATCAGGGTAGTCTTTCTCTCGGATCGGGCGGCTACGTGGATTGAGCGCTACCTGCGAGAGCGTGATGATCATTATCACCCGGTATTCATCCGTCACTCGGGAACAAAGCCAGAGATAGATGATCCTAAGGCGGGAGAGAAATTGCGTTTGACTAGCCGGAGTGTGCAGAGGATTATCGCTAAGTATGGGCGGCTTGCGCACCTACCATATTCTGTTACTCCACATACTATAAGACATTCATATGCTACTGATCTCCTGAGCAATGGCGCTGGACTACGGGATATACAAGAGATGCTTGGGCACAAAAATATTGCCACCACCCAGATCTATACCCACGTAACCAATCCGCAGCTTAAATCGGTTCATGAGAAGTATCACTCGACCGGCGAAGCAGAGTAGAGCGCCCCGCGAGTACGGCCAAGTTTTTGGATGTAGTGACCTTTTTGCAAAGACAAAAGATCATAGCGGGGGGTGCTGGGGGGGACCATCATAAAGCGACGATGCAAGAAATCAAAACTACAGGGAGAGTGATCAGTAATAATATTGAGTATTTCTTGGCGCCGAGGAAGAAGATTTGAAGTAACAGCTTCTGTAGGACGTGTGATTTTTTCAAGAACTTTTGTAGCGGAGTCAGTCATGAGGGTGAGAAAGTATTCAACAAAGCCAGTAACATCTTTACTTTCGTTTTGGAGATGATAGTAATAGTCGTCTCGGGTAGAGTTGATCGCTTCTTCGATGACTAGGAGACCGCCAAAGTCATATCCTAACTGACGGAGTTGTTGTGTGAGAATAAGTCTACCTACTCTGCCGTTGCCATCTATAAAGGGATGAATTTTTTCGAATTGGTAATGCGAGATAATAGATTTACAAAGATCATAACTTTGTAATTGCCACTTTGCTAGGAGAGGTCGGATCTCTTGAGGTGGAGGGGTGAGGTAGATAGCAATTCCAGCTGAGTTGAAGATGGCAGATTGTTCGGTGCGAAACGTCCCGGCGTCTGATCTCAAGTTATGGAGTGATTTGGTGTGAAGTGTTTTAATGAAGTCTGGGTTTAACTCGATATCTGAGAGTTGATAGTACAACCATGAGTAGGTTTTTTCTAAATTTTGGATAGCTAGTTTGTCTAGATCAGAATTGTCAGTTATCCCTTCTATCCTAGCGGAATATAGCGCGGAATTGAGGAGTGAGTGACGGCGGAGATTGCGCGATATTTCTGGTTTGATGGGAATCAGGGTGAAGGCAGTTCTTTGGCCTTCGAGATTATTTAGGAGTGATTGGATTTGGTGAGATAAGGCAAAAAATTGATTGAGGATCATTAGTTAATATTAGCAGATGTTGGCGGATACTGGTAGATATTTTAGTGGGAGAGATTGAGAGTGGATTTTTGGGTGTGGCGGACTAAAGCAAGTGTGATAAGTTTATCGAGTAGCTTGGAGTAAGAGAGTCCAGAGGCTTCCCAGAGCTTGGGATACATACTAATCGGGGTAAAGCCGGGTATGGTGTTGAGTTCGTTTAAGTAGTACTGATTAGTTTTGGAGTCGAGGAGGAAATCGATGCGGGCGAGCCCAGTGCAGTCGAGGACCCGGAAGGCTAGGCGGGCGCTGGCTTGGATATCTAGTGCGAGTTTTTTGGGGAGATCGGCCGGGATGATCGCACGACTATTGTCCTGGATATACTTGGCGGCATAGTCGTAGAACTCGTTGCCGGGGATGATTTCGCCTAGGAGTGAAGACTCTGGGACGTGATTGGGACCTAGGAAGGCGCATTCGATTTCGCGGACATTGGATACTGCCTGCTCGACAATGATTTTGTGGTCGTGGATGAGAGCTAGTTTAATGCCAGATAGTAATTCTTTTTGATTGTGAGCTTTGGTGATACCGACACTGCTACCTTGGTTGGCGGGCTTGATGAAAAGAGGAAAAGAAGTTGGGGGGAATTTTTGGGCAAGATTAGATAAAACCTGAACTTGATCTTGGTCCCACTCCCCTTTTGTGAACCAAAAATACGGAACAACTGGGATTTTGTAAGATTCGCAAATATTTTTTTGCAAAACTTTGTCCATGCAGACGGCAGAGGAGGCGACCCCGCAACCGACGTATGGTAAACGCATGAGTTCAAGGAGTCCCTGGATCGTGCCGTCTTCACCGTAGGGGCCGTGGAGGAGTGGGAAGACGAGATCGCACAATTTGGAGAGTTCATAAGGATTGAGTCCCCTGCCCTTTTGATCAATCCATTTATTGTTCTTGGTAATCTTGATTGGGATTACTTCGTACTTGGTTTTGTCGAGGTTGTTGATAACTGCTTTGGTGGAGACGAGACTAACTTCGTGTTCGGTGTTGGTCCCACCAAAAATGATGGCGATCTTGAGTTTTTGCATAATAGATGGATTATATCAGGTGGAAATTTGGGAATGACTGAGTGATATCATGATTTAAATCATTATATCACTTTAATGTAGTTAATATTGGATTAAGTTTCTTCTTCCTCGGCGTCATGGAGTGTAGTGACGGAGGTGACGACGTCGCCTTTGGCGGGACGCATGAGGATAACGCCTTGGGTGCTTCGTCCCAAGACCTTGATGTTTTTGAGCGGAAGTTTGATGACCTGGGCGGCTTTGGTGGTGATCACAACTTGCTCATCATCTTCTGTGACCATACGGACTGCGGCAATGTCGCCGGTGCGCTCACTAAGCTCGGCTACTTTGACACCCTGCCCTCCCCTCTTTTGCTGGGGATACTCAGAGACATCGGTGCGTTTGCCGAGGCCGTGCTCTGTAACGACTAAGATCTCGCGGAAAAACTTGCGACGTAAGTCGCTCGGTTTGGCCGGGGTGATCTCGACTGTTTCCATGGAGATCACAGCATCGCCTCCTTTGAGAGTGATACCTTTGACGCCCATGGTGTCGCGGCCAGTGGCGGTAACATCAGTTTCTTTAAATTTGATAGATTTGCCACCCTTGGTGACTAAGATAAGATAGTTTTGGCCGTGGCTGATCTCGACTTTGATGAGTTCGTCACCATCGCGCAGAGCAATCCCGATCTTGCCGCTATTTCTGATATTGGCATACTCAGAGAGTGGAGTCTTTTTGATCATGCCATTGCGGGTTGCCATGGTGATAAAGTGACCCTGGTCATTTAACAAGTCTTTGGGAACTGTAAGGACAGCTTGGATCATCTCACCTTGCTCGATGTTGAGAAGATTGATGATGGCCTGGCCTTTGGCGGTCCTGCTCCCCTCGGGTAGCTCGAAGACGCGCATACTGTAGACCTTGCCAGTGCCAGTGAAGAAGAGTGCAAAGTCATGGGTATTGCCGACTGTCATGTGGAGAATCTCGTCGGTATCTTTGGTGGTCATACCTACTACTCCCTTGCCTCCGCGGCGTTGAGAGCGATAAGTACCAACGCTCATACGCTTGACGTAGCCATCCCTTGTGATCGCTACAAGATTGTCTTCGGAGGCGACTAGATCTTCCTCGCTAAACTCACCGAGTTTGCCTTTGATGACTTTGGTTTTACGGGGATCGCCATAGATCTCTTTGAGATCGGCTAATTCTTTGACGATGGTTGAGAGGATGGCCTTGGGATCTTTGAGAAGTGCGAGGAGTTCGTTGATCCTGACCATGAGAGCGTTGTATTCGTCTTCGATTTTCTGGCGCTCCAGTGCGCTTAAGCGACGTAGTTGCATATCGAGGATTGCCACGGCCTGGATCTCGCTAAAGCCGAACTTGGCGATAAGGCTAGCTTTGGCATCGTCGGTATCTTTGCTGGCTCTAATGGTCTTGATAACTTCATCGAGGTGATCGAGAGCGATCTTGAGACCTTCGAGAATATGGATTCTGGCTCTAGCTTCTTTGAGCTCGAACTGAGAGCGACGCACAATCACGCTTTGGCGATGGCGGACGTAGTGACCAAGAATTGTCTTTAAGTTCATCAAGTGTGGAGTACCAAGTTCGTCAAGTGCGACCATGTTGGCGGGGAAGCTAGACTGGAGCTCGGTGTGTTTAAAGAGATTGTTTAAGACACTTTTGGGCTTACTGGCCTTTTTGAGTTCGATCACGATGCGCATACCCTCACGGTCGGATTCGTCACGTAGATCAGAAATCCCATCGAGTTTTTTGTCGCGGACAAGATCGGCGATGCGCTGAATGAGTTTGGCTTTGTTGACCTGATAAGGAATTTCGGTAACGATAATCTGGAATTTGCCGGTTTTGGTCTCTTCGATTTCGGCTACGGCGCGGGTGATGATGCGACCTTTGCCGGTGGCATAAACTTCGCGGATAGCTTGCGCGTCATAAATGATGCCACCCGTGGGGAAATCGGGTCCCTGGACATGAGTCAAGAGATCGTCGACCGTGGCCTCTGAGGTAAAGTCGCCCATGAGATTTTGGTAAGGGATATTTTGGATGTCGGCTTCTTGTGCGGACGAGAGGACCTCGCCCCTACGGGGAGAAGAACCCATGTCAATGAGGGTGGTAACGGAGTCGATAATTTCACTGATGTTGTGGGTGGGGATCTTGGTTGCCATACCGACCGCAATACCATCTGAACCCATGAGGAGGAGGTTGGGGAGACGGGCTGGCATGACGGTGGGTTCCTGGAAAGTACCATCAAAGTTGTCGATCCAATCGACGGTTTCTTTGTCTAGATCACCAAGGATTTCTCCGGAGATTTTGGCAAGTCTGGCTTCGGTGTAACGCATGGCGGCAGGGCGATCTCCATCGACACTCCCAAAGTTCCCCTGTCCATCCACAAGCATATAGCGCATGGAAAAATCTTGAGCAAGTCTGGCTAAAGCTTCATAAACTGCCGAGTCACCATGAGGGTGATATTTACCCAGGACTTCTCCGACTATTCTGGCACATTTTTTGAATTTGGCTGGAGGTAAAAGAGATAATTCTTTCATACCGTAAAGGATACGGCGATGGACGGGTTTGAGACCGTCACGAGCATCGGGTAAGGCACGAGAGACGATGACTGACATGGCATAGTCAAGATAGGACTTCTTCATTTCGTCGACTACCCCAACGGTGGCAATACGCCCAAACTGGGTCTCTTCGAGATCCCAAGGTTTTTGGGCACCGACGGTCAAGAAAGAGGTGCGATCGGTTTCTTCCAGGTCCAATGGTTTTAAAATTGAGTCATCTGTCATATTTTTTTATTGGGGGTCCGTCCCCTAGGTATATTTGTTACGCCTAGGGGACGGACCCCTAGGTACAAGCGATTCATGTCGGCTTCTAATACTTTGGTGGCGTCTGTCGCGCCTAGGAAGGCTCCGGTTTTGACAAATTTGCCGGGTTCTAGATCTTTATAATGATCAAAGAAGTGTTTGATTTTATTTTTGGTATGTTCTGGGATATCTTGAATATCATTCCAGGTGCCAAATAGTGGATCGACTTTTTGGATTGGGACGGCAATAAGTTTGGTATCTACTCCTTCTTCGTCGCTCATCTCAAGCATCCCGATCAACTTAGCTTTGATACCTACGCCAGGGATGATGGCCTCAGACGCCAAAAGAATAATATCGGTGGGGTCACCATCTTCACCCAATGAGTCTATGACATAACCGTAGTTGGCTGGGTAATACATAGGGGTGTGGAGGATGCGATCACACATGAGCATACCCGTTTCTTCGTCACGCTCATATTTGACTTTGCCACCTTCGGGGATTTCGATAAAAACTTTGATGTCCATAATGTTGCCTTTCGAACCATTGTTGGTGGTCCATATATTATTGCGGGCGGACACGGGGGTCCGCCCCTACATATTATAATTTAAACATCAATGGTCGCCTGGGTTGCATTTACCTGAATAAACTTTTTGCGTGGGGGGACTTCGTCTCCCATGAGGACGGTAAAGATCTCGTCGGCGGCGAGAGCGTCGTTGATTTTGACTTTTTTGAGCATGCGGTATTTGGGATTCATGGTAGTCATCCAGAGTTGCTCTGGGTTCATCTCTCCTAGACCTTTGTAACGCTGAAGAATGATTTTTTTGCCCTTGTTGGCTTCGAGAATCGTGTCTCGCTCGGCTTCGGTATAGACATATTGTTCTTTTTTGTCGATTTCGATGCGGAAAAGTGGTGGCATGGCGATATAGAGATAGCCACCTTCGATGACTTCTTTCATATGACGATAGAAGAAAGTAAGAGCTAGGGTGGTAATGTGTTCACCATCAACGTCGGCATCGTTCATGAGGATGACGCGGTGATAACGCAAACGATCCGCATTGTAGGTCTCGCCGATTCCAGTACCCAAGGCGACAATCAAGTTTTTGAGTTCTTCAAAGGCGATAATTTTGTCTAGTCTAGCGCGCTCGGTATTGAGGATTTTGCCGCGAAGTGGAAAGATAGCTTGGAAGCGACGGTCCCTGCCCTGCTTGGCTGAGCCTCCGGCTGAGTCACCCTCGACAATGTAGATCTCGCAGAGAGCGGGATCTTTTTCTTGGCAATCGGCGAGTTTGCCGGGGAGAGTGGTACCTTCGAGGACTCCTTTACGTACAACGGCGTCGCGAGCGGCGCGGGCAGCCATACGGGCGCGGGCGGCGAGCTCGGCTTTTTCGAGCATTTTCTTGGCTTCACCTGGGTGTTCTTCCAGATATGTCTCGAGTTGGGCTTTGACGATACTATAGACGGCTGACTGAGCTTCCATATTGTTGAGCTTGGCTTTGGTTTGCGACTCAAACTGGATGTCACTAGAACTCATTTTGACAAAGACGACAGCAGTGAGTCCCTCTTTAAGATCGTCGCCGGAGAGTTCGATTTTGTTTTTGCTATCGCCCATCTTCTTGGTCATGTAATCTTTGATAACTTTGGTCAGAGCAGTGCGGAAGCCGGTCAAGTGGGTCCCGCCATCGTAAGTGCGGATGACGTTGGCAAAACTCAAGATATTTTCGGAAAATGAGTCATTGTACTGGAAGGCAACTTCGACGCCAATCTTGAGGCCTTCGACAGTCTCAGAGCCAGTCATATAAACCACATCGTGAAGAGCTTTTTTGTGAGTGTTTAAGTGATCGACGAGTGATTTGATACCACTTTCAAAGTAAAAATTGGTAGACTCGCCACTGGTTTCGTCACTCAAGTGAAAGTAGAGTTTGGGGACTAGGTAAGCACGTTCACGGACGCGAGTTTTGATGCTACGATACTCGAATTCGATGGTTTTTTTGAAGATGCTTTTGTCGGGGATAAAGCTGGTGTAGGTACCGGTTGCATCAGTAAATAAGTGTTCATGACCGCCTGCTATAATTTTCTTGGCTTGTTCTTCTGAGATGACTTTGACGGGGAAGTCGGGAACACCGATCTGGTATGATTGGAGATGATAAACACCTTCACGCTTGACGATGACGGTCATGTGGGATGAGAGAGCATTGACGGCTGAGGCTCCAACTCCATGTAAACCACCTGAGGCTTGGTAAGCAGTCTCTTCAAATTTACCGCCCGCATGGAGCTTGGTCATACTGACTTCGAGAGCCGAAACGCCTGAGGGGTGCATATCGGTCGGGATACCGCGACCATCATCGGAGATAGCTGCATAGCCATTGGCACCTAAAGTAATATAGACATTTTTGGCATAACCAGCGATGGCTTCGTCGACCGAGTTATCGGTGATTTCTTTGAGAAGCTCTTGAATACCACGCTCATCGGTTGAGCCAATGTACATACCTGGACGCTTACGAACAGGCTCGAGCCCTTCGAGCACTTTGATATCGGATGCATTATATGATTGTTTGACTGGCATAAGAAATTATTGTAGCACATGAGGCAGTAAGAGGTAGAAGTTTTGGATGACGAGAGAAATGCTACAGTTGGAGAGGAGTTCTTTGTGGGCGTTTTGGGTAAGATTGGCGATTATAGCTAGTGTCTGATAGTTGGCCATCGTCAAGTTGGGGGTAGCTAGTTTGACACGGAGAGCTGTCTCTAGTTGAGTGATCCAAAGAATTGTTTCGGCTCGATCACGCTTTTCTATACTCATGAGTCTATCTCCTGGCGAGAGACCCATGATGGTCTTAAGAAGTGGAAGTTGGGTCTCCCAGACTACTTCGTTTCTGGAGACATTTCTCAGGCGCTTTAGCGCTTGATGTGCACAGCGGGAGCGAATGGTAGGTAAGAGTGAAGACTGGGATTGAGTGGTTAAATAGATCGTGGTATTGAGGGGAGGTTCTTCGAGTAGTTTGAGAAGCGCATTTTGGGCGGGAGTGGTGGCGAGCTGGGCTTCTTCTATCCAAATAAGGCGTGGGAGGCGAGGAGCGGTCGCAAGGCTTGTGAGTAGAGTATGGATTTGCTTGATGGTGATCGAAGATTTTTCGGCGAAGACGTGGATGAGTTCTGCACGGGGAGTAAGTACGGACTGAATATATTCTCCACGTGACTCCTGGGTACCTCCGGCAATAATATTGGTATACATGTGTTTTATATTATACTGGAAGAATGTTGAGACGTCTTTGGTTGGTTGTGGCTCTAGGTTTAGTTCTATATTTACCCTCGTTACCGAACCATTTTGTTTGGGATGATGAGGAACAGGTAGTGGCGAATGAGGCGGTCCATTCGATGTCCCATATCGGTGAGTTGTTGTCTGGTAGTACCTTTAATAGCGGTGGGTCGACCAAGCTGGGTGGAATCTACTACAAGCCGCTGATGAGTGTGAGTTTTGCAGTTGTTTATAGTATTTTTGGTCCTTCGCCCTGGGCATTTCATTTGCTACAAATTGGGTTGCATATGGGAAGCGTGATTCTTTTTTATTTCATTTTTTGTAAGTTGTGGAAAAATGAAAAGATCGCACTGTTTATGGCATGTTTGTTTCTAGTGCATCCGCAAAACGTCGAGACAGTTGTGTATATTTCTAGTCTCCAAGATACCCTATTTATGTTTTTTGGGATGCTTGGTTTGACGTGGATAGTGATGCGAGAGAAACCAATAGAGTGGAAGGATTTGCTATATGCAGGAATGGGTGTATTTTGGGCTCTCCTAGGAAAAGAAACAGGGATATTGTTTATGGTAATTATTGGGATGTACCTTTGGCTTTACCAAACAAAAAAGGATTTTTGGAGATGGATCATGATATTGGCGGGTATTCTGGGTATTTATTTATTTTTTAGAGTTGGATTGGCACATGTGGGGCTCTATAAAAACGCATTTACTCCGATGGCTACACTACCTATAATCACTCGATTGGGAAATATGTCTGGAATCGTATGGTACTATCTTGTGCAGTTTGTGTGGCCGAGTCAGCTAGCTATCTCTCAACATTGGGTTAATAACAATCCAGGAATTTTTGAATATTTAAGTTTGTTGGGAATAGTTGGGGGATGGTTGGTGATATTGTGGTGGGGAGTAAAAAACAAAGTTCGGAACTTTGTTTTTTTCTGGCTGTGGTTTGGCTTGGCTCTAGCTTTTCATGCACAAATATTTCCTTTGGACTTGACGGTGGCAGAGAGATGGTTTTATTTACCGATGGCGGGACTTGTGGGGGCGATGGGGAGCATGGTGAGGAGATCATGGAGGATAGAGCGTCGATGGTGGGGGGTGATGGCAATGATCATCATTATTATCGCCCTATTTGTCAGGAGTAGTATCAGAATCCAAAATTGGCGAGACGGATTGACTTTGTATAAACATGATAGTCAGATCATGTCCGACAGTTTTGATTTGCAAAATAATTGGGGGGTAGAGCTGTATCGCAGTGGTGAGATGTCTGGGGCAAGGGAGCATTTTGCTCGATCTGTAGAACTAGCCCCTACCTGGTGGACCAATTGGAACAATTTGGGAGTGATCATTGAAGCTGAAGGAGATTGGGATACGGCTCTTAATTATTATCGCCACGCCATTGATAATGGACAATATTATTTGGCGTATGGCAATTATGCACGGGTGCTATTGAAACAAAATAAATGGCAAGAAGCTAGATCTTTTTTGGAAAATAGTTTGATGATATTTCCCAATAGTCAAAATCTACTTGATTTGTATCGTTATGAACGGATGAATGAACGGTAATTGCAAAAATTCTATTTTTTTGACATACTGTATGTATGCAAGATCTTGCCCTCATCTTGAAAAAAGATGGTCTTTTGTCGGAGGCTGATTTTGCGCGCCTTGCGAGTGAAAGTTATGCAACTGGAGTGAGTTTGGATGAACTCATAGAAAAGTCTGGAGTGGTGGAGGCAGAAGCATTGGTAAAGGCGAAGGCCAAACTTTACAATGTCTCATTTGTGTCGCTAAATGAACTAGCCTCGTCACCTGAAGCCCTGGCTATGATCCCGGAAAGTGTGGCGGAGCATTATCTAGCACTCCCCTTTGGGTATGATACTAAGACAAGATTACTTTCGGTGGCGATGAAGAACCCGCTGGACTTGCAATCGATTGCTTTTTTGGAGGCAAAGTCGGGGGCAAAAGTAAAACCGTTTATGGCGATGGCCGGTGAGCTGGTTGAGGAGATTCCAAAGCGTTATTCCCAAGGATTGTCGGCGGAAGTATCTGAGGTACTGAAAGAATCGGTGGATTATGAAGCGAATCATCGAGTGCTTGATGTCCAAAAAATAGGTGATGTGATTCGCGAAGCCCCGATTGCCAAGATTGTGGCGACGATCCTAGAGTTTGCGGTAAAAGCGAGAGCCTCTGATATACATATTGAACCACTGGAGAATCATACGCGAGTGAGATATCGCATAGATGGTATCCTCCAAGAAAAACTAGTTTTGCCACGAAAAGTACATGAGGCAGTCGTATCGCGTATCAAGATTTTGGCGGAGCTCAAGATCGATGAGAGGAGACTCCCACAGGATGGACGTTTTAGTTTCCGTAGTGATGACCAAGAGGTAGATTTGCGTGTTTCGTCCCTGCCTACGGTAGATGGTGAGAAAATCGTGATGAGACTACTACGCAAAACCTCTCATATCCCCTCTTTGGCTGATTTGGGACTTAGGGGGATGGCACTTAAGATCATTGAGGAGTCGATTAAGGTGCCACACGGGATAGTACTGATCACTGGACCAACTGGATCTGGTAAAACGACGACTTTGTACTCAGTTTTGCACATTTTAAACACTCCCAAAGTAAATATAGTGACGCTTGAGGATCCAGTCGAATATCAGATAGACGGGGTAAATCAAGTCCAGATCAATACTAAAGCAGGACTGAGTTTTGCGACAGGACTGCGGTCATTCTTGCGACAAGACCCCAATATCATCATGGTGGGTGAGATTCGTGACAATGAAACAGCTGACTTGGCGATCCAAGCCTCACTTACTGGTCACCTCGTGTTTTCCACACTTCATACCAATTCTAGCTCAGGTGCCCTACCTCGCTTGTTGGATATGAAAGCCGAACCATTTCTACTGGCCTCGTCCATGACGTGTGTGGTGGCTCAGCGGGTACTGCGCAAAATTTGTGATAACTGTAGAGAAAGTTATACACCATCACCCATTGTGATTGAGGAAATCAAGAAAGTACTGGGCCCTCTATATGATGCACACGTGACTAAGTTGGCTGGAAAGCCAGTGACGCTCTCTAGAGGTCGCAAGTGTGAACAGTGTGCAGATACTGGTTATAAAGGTCGAATGGCGATATTTGAGGTTTTGAAGATTACGGAGAAAATTGGTAAACTAATACTGGAGCGAGCACCAGCTACGCAGATAGAGGATGTGGCAGTTGGGGACGGGATGGTACTAATGGAGCAAGATGGTTATATTAAGGCTCTTGAGGGAGTTACGACTCTTGAAGAAGTTATGAGAGTCGCAAAAACATAAAAGGAGGATAAATGGAAATAAAAAAGATATTAGAGATGTGTGTACAGTACAACGCTTCGGATGTACATATTATGGTGGGGGTCCCACCCATGATCCGAATGCATGGCAATTTGTTGAGTGTACCGGAGACTAAAGCAATTACACCAAGTCAATCTCTAGAGATTGTAAACTCGCTACTATCTGAACAACAACAAGAATTACTCAAAGTAGATCGCGAGCTCGACTTTTCTTATAGTTTGGTCAATGGGGCACGGTTCCGGGTAAATGTGTATTTTGAAAAAGGTAATGCTGCCGCTGTTCTACGCTATATCCCCAAAGATATCAAGACTTTGGAGGAGTTACATCTACCAGAAGTAATTGGGAAAATGACGGAACTCAAGCAAGGACTGGTACTGGTGACTGGTCCGACGGGACACGGGAAAAGTACAACGTTGGCGGCGATGATCGCTCGGATAAATAGTACTCGGTCCGAACACATTGTGACGGTCGAAGATCCGATCGAGTATGTACATGTACCCCAAAAGAGTATTATCTCCCAACGCGAACTACATGCTGATACTCATTCTTGGGGGGTAGCACTCAAGTCGGTTCTGCGTGAGGACCCAAACGTGGTGCTGATTGGAGAGATGCGAGACTACGAAACGATCGAGGCGGCGCTTACGATCGCTGAGACTGGCCACTTGGTCTTGGCTACCCTCCACACCAACTCGGCGTCGCAGACGATAGACCGGATAGTGGATGTATTTCCAGAAAAAGAACAGCAGCAGATCAGAGGTCAACTGTCATTATCGCTTGAGGCGGTGATTTCACAACGACTGGTACCATCGCTTGACTCCGCTCGCGTTGCGGTAGCTGAGATCCTTTTGGCTACTCCAGCGGTAAGATCGCTGATCCGTGACGGGAAGAGTCATATGTTGACCAATGTGATGCAGACCTCGACTGATGTGGGGATGCGGACACTAGACATGGCTTTGGTTGAGGCATACCGAGTGGGCAAGATCAGCCTCACGATTGCTAGAGATTATGCCCTCAATTCAGAAGAGCTAAATAGATTAGTTGGCGGATCAAAGTAAAGATAATATGCAAAGATATCGCTTTAAGGCAAAGACAAAAGTAGGTGAGACTCGCAAGGGAATTGTTGAGGCACAGAGCGAAAGCTCGGCCGTACAAGTTTTGCGTGATCAGAAACTGATCATTATTGAGTTGCATGAACTAGCGGTAGGTAAATCGTTCTTTTCTTTTGGGCAAAAAGTCAAGTTTGATGATATCGTCAATTTTACTCGTCAACTCTCTACTATGATAGGAGCAGGACTTCCACTAACTGACGCTCTAGCTATCTTACAGATCCAGGTCTCACCTAATCTCCAAGTAAAGGTGGCGGATATCTTGCGCTCAATAGAGGGAGGATCAACTTTTGCAGATGCTTTGACTAAACATCAAGATACTTTTTCGCGTGTTTATATTGCTTTGGTACGTGCGGGAGAGGCGGCGGGAGTACTGGATACTATTTTGATTAGATTGGCTGATACTCTTGAGAAACAACGCGAGTTTCGGGAGAAAACTAAGGGAGCGATGATTTACCCAGTGATTGTGCTTATTGGGATGTTATTGGTTGCGACGGTGATGATGATATTTGTGTTGCCTAAGCTCACTCTGATGTATAAAGATTTTGATATCAAGCTCCCCTTCTTGACCCAAGCTTTGATCTCGATTTCGGATTTTATGGTGAATTTTTGGTATATTTTGGGACTTTTGGTTGCTGGAGGCGTTTATACTTTTAACTGGTGGCGTAATACCAAGATGGGAGCATATCAGTGGGACGGCCTTGTGTTTAAGCTACCGATTTTTGGCAAGATTAAGTCGATGGTTTTAATGGCCGAGTTTAGTCGTACTCTAGCTCTCTTGGCTTCGGCTGGAGTGTCTTTGGTTGAGGCTCTTGGGATAGTCAAGGAAGTGGCAGACTCTGAGATCATGCGGCGCGCACTAGGTGAGATCGCTAAAGATGTGGAAAAAGGAAACCCTCTGGCGATATCTTTGGCTAAACATCCAGTCTTCCCGATGATTGTGTCGCAGATGACTTCGGTGGGTGAACAAACTGGGAAACTAGATGAAATTTTGACTAGAGTGGCAGGTTATTTTGAAAATGAGAGCGAACATGCGATCAAAAATCTCTCGACCGCGATGGAGCCAATTATTATGCTCCTCCTGGGTGTGGGAGTTGGATTATTGGTTGTGGCAATCATTGTACCTATCTACAACTTGACTAGTGCGTTCTAATGTGATGTTATTAAGTAAGTAAATATATAAAGGGGTCTATATGAAGATGTTTAGTCTGAAAAAATTCGGTTTTACCATGATCGAGCTTTTGATCGTGATTGCAGTCTTGGGTATTCTGGCGGTGGCGGTGCTCTCGGCCATCAACCCGATCGAACAGATTAATAGAGGTAAAGATACTGGATCTAGATCGGATGCGGAACAACTCTTGTCGGCTAGCGATAGGTTTTATGCGGGAAAAGGTTATTATCCATGGATGACGGCTGAGGATACGGGGAATGAGGAGATTAATAATGGTGGGGCGGAGGGCGCGGCAGCTGTTTTGACAGAATTGACTGCTTCTGACCAACAAATAGGAGCTGATGTTACTGGATTTCTAGATAATTTATCATCAGGTGGTACCGCAGAAATTAAAGCGTCATTTGTTACCAGACTTGTTGGATCTACAGCGAATAAACTGTCGATATATAATGATGGTGTTTCGGGGTCGAGTACCTACATATGCTTTACTCCAAAATCTTCTTCATTTAGAGAAGAGGCGTGGAAGAGATGTTCTGTAGAAGGGGCTGTAAGTACTATTTTGCCTGATGATTTCCCTGCTGATGCATGTCCAGCAACTGATTGTGGAACTGCAGTAGCAGCACTTGGTGCTACAGCTTGTATGATTTGTCTACCGTAAGTTAGTTATAAAACTGATAGAATGTGAGGATGATGTATTTCATCCTCACATTTTTTTTGGGTGCAAGTGTCGGGAGTTTTGTCAATGTTTTGATTGATCGCACGATGAGGAATGAAGATTGGGTAAGGGGTAGATCACACTGTGATCACTGCAAGAAAACTCTAGCTTGGTATGACATGGTCCCGATTGTGAGTTATTTCATATACCTTGGTAAATCTAGATGTTGTGGCAGACCCCTCTCCTTCCGGTATCCAATAGTCGAGATTATTGTGGGACTTTTATTTACTTGGTGGCTGGGGGTCGGGTTTGTGTTTTTCCAGCTAGTCAAGGCACCACTTATCGTGATCCAGCCTCTATTCTGGCTTTTGATAGGGATCATCTTGACGATATTGGCTATGGCAGATTTATTTTATGGTGTCGTAATCATGCCAATCGTCTGGGTAGGAATGGGATTGACCATGATTTATCGATTGGTCTTACTTTATTATGGAGTATTTCAGGGTATAGATCTTGTTAATTCTTTGATTTTGGCAACTGTTTTTTTTGGGTTCTTCTGGAGTTTGTGGAAAGTGACGAAAGGTCGGGGAATGGCTGAGGGGGATATGTATGTGGCAGGATTGATGGGACTCCTACTGGGGTGGCCTAGCGGGGTAGTGGCGATGATGGGGAGCTTTGTCTTGGGTGCCATTGTGGGAGTATTCTTGATTGTTACAAGGTTGCGTACACGCAAACAAACTGTCCCCTTTGTGCCGTTTATGGTGGCGAGCATATTGATCGCACTTTTGTGGGGGGAACAGATTATTCGTTACGTAGGTTGACGGAAGTTTCAAGGTGGAGGGTGGGGTTGCTGGTGGAGTGATTGTCTTGCAAGTTGAATGAAAGATTGACAAGGGTGAGATCGGGACTATCACAGGAGAAACTAAGAGCTGAGACGGAGAAATCGTCGGGTGTCAAATAGGCTGAGTTGGAGGCTACGTGATTGTCTATTACTGTGAAAATAGTTTGATCACCATCTAAGTTTTGAATGGTGAGTTTGCTGGGGATACATTCTTTAATTGATCGAGCGTTTCTGATTAAAATCTGCATTTGACCAAGAGCATAATTGCCAGCCTGTTTGGTACTGGTGGCTATCCTGAGTCGATTACTGCTGATAATACTCATGAGCATGGTGCTAGAGATGGCCAGCATAAGGAGGGAAAGCAAGCCAATGACGACGATAAGTTCGATAAGGGAGAAACCTGATTTGTTTACCATTTGTTGAGCTCCATTTCGACTTTGGCTTCGCGTAAAGCTCTGTCTGTCCAAGAAACAGTAATAACAAATTTGATAGTATCGGCGGTGGGTTTGGTGAGCGTAATCTTGCGCTGATACTTGGTGCCTAGAATTGTGGTACCAGATGCACATGGTCCAGGCCAGTTGCCAGTGGGTAAAGTGTTGAAACAGTATTCAGCCTGATTCTGGGCATAGATTGTGGCAAAACCAAGAGTATCCCTCTGTGTGCGGATCCAGTCGGCGGCCTGGGTATTGTACCTGGTGGCCTCGGAGAGATCTCTGGCATAGATATTTTGACTTTGTGATCTATTCATCAAAGAAAGGGCGGCAATGACGGCTACGCTGATCATGGTGGTGGCGATCAAGATTTCGATAATAGAGGTGCCGCGTAGTAATTTCATGGTTGGATACCCAGATTTTCAATTGTGCCTGAACGAGTAATTTTGATGTGATAAGTGAGGCCGATCGGGGTGGTATAGGCAATGATTTGCTCCCCTGCCCCTGCGACTAAATACGTGCCAAGGGATAAGGGGTTGAAAATGATGGATGTAGCAGTAATCGAGCTGATACCAGGGATGGTGGAAGTTGTCTCAATTCCAGAGTTAGTAGAACACAAACTTTGAGTTTTATATGTGTTGGTACCTGAAAAAATTACTTTCTGACCAGTGAATTTGCCGGTACAACTACTATCGATCTTGCCGACATTGGCAATTTTTTGATTCTCTTGCAAGATAGTGAGAATCTGCTCGCCAGCGGCCTGTCCGATTTGGCGATCTCGTGCTTTGGTATAGGCAGAAATGCCAAAACTGACCAAGATAGAGATGATGGAGATGACGACGATGAGTTCGATGAGGGTGTAGGCAGATTTTGTTTTCATGGTTGATAGACGCAATGGGGTGTTGGTGTCAAAATCTCTAGATTGGCACATAATCCGTAAGTAGTGGCTGGACTGCCGGGGGTGTAGGTATAGGTAAAGGTGGAGCCGTTCTCTTTGGGATCTGTTGGTACGGTGGTAATGTAACCGTTTTGTAGAGCAGTTTTCCATGTTGCACTTGGAGGATACACCCCCGTGGCGGATTGCGAGCGGTAGGACTCTAGGGCTTGGCGGATCTGCTCGAGGTCGGTTTTGCGCCGGGCATCGCGAGCAGACTTGGTGGCGCGAGAGTAGCTGACGCTAGCTACACCAATCAGGGTGGCAATGATAGTGATGACAACTAGCAGTTCGATGAGTGTAAATCCCTTTTTCATAGTAACCTCCTATTGTTGGTTTTGGACACAGAAATAATCGCCTGTTGCGCTCCAGGCGCAAGACACGCTACTGGCATTGCCTTTGCCAGTCTGCTCAAGTTCGGCACAGATACAATATCCCGCTGTAGAGATGTCATCATCGTTGTAAGTATATGATGATGGTTTGGGATCAGATGGAACAGGGAGTGGGGAAAAGGCGGTTGCAAGATCTATGGCATACAAATTGGCACCAGTAGTGGCGTAGTATTGCTCCATGGTAGATTGGACGGCTTTCATGTCAGAGCGACGGCGGGCGTCGCGAGCTTTGATTTGGGCCCCGGTGTAGCTTGCGACGGCGACGGCGACTAGTATCCCGATGATAGAGATGACAACCAAGAGTTCGATAAGAGTAAAACCTTTTTTCATAATGACCCTCTCGTGCTTATTCGGCACAAACGACATATTCATTATCGGCGGGGGAAGGATAGACAGTCAGACATCGGGCGTGGGAATCTAAAATGTCGCCGTCAGATATGTTTTCGAGGGTGGCGACAAGCGCAAAAGTATCTCCACCCGCGGAGATATACTTGTAAGAAATAATCGTGGTTGAAGAAGATGGGTCAAGGGGGAGATGGCCCATGTAGGTGGTAGAGCTGTCGTTGCTAAAATCGGTATCCCACGGGCAAGGAGTGTTACCGGAGGAGCCACAGCCTATAATTACACCATTGGAACTTGTGGGAAAGTGTTGGTAGTCGGTATAGTAGAGGCGGAGGGATTGACTGATGGCTTCTAGGTCCCCTTTGCGGCGGGCGTCACGAGCTCTAGCGCGGGCGGCAACTAGGTTGGTAGTGACGATGGCAGTCAGGATGCCAATGATAGAGATGACGATGAGGAGCTCGATGAGAGTGAAGCCTTTTTTGAGTAAATTTTTCATTGGTTGCTACTGGTTATTTTGTAATTACAACTAGCTCCTGTACCACCACACCCTTCGATGGGAGTGTCGAGAAGACTTGGATCTTCTGTATTTTCGAGATGAGCATAAAGGGTGTAACTAGTATTGTCTGAGTCGTATTTATAGTCATATCCACTGGTGTCTTCTGGTAATTTGGCGGCGTAGATAGTTTCTGGATGGTCTGGATCAGAGAATTGAGTACCAAAACTGAGCGCATCAGGATAGCCATTGTGATCGTTGGCGTAAGCCTCGAGGCTTTTGGCAACGGTGGCTAGGTCTAGTTTGCGGGCCGAATCGCGAGCTTTGATCCTAGCTGAGACAAAATTGCCAACTCCAATGGCGGAGAGGATACCTAGAATCGCCATTACTATCAATAGTTCGATTAAAGTAAATCCTTTGCGTTGCATTGCTTTAGTATGGCCGATTTGACGGATGACGTCAAGTTTGCTTTGATAGAGGCATGCAAAATAAATTCCCTAAGGGGCAAGTAGGTTTGTTGTTGCTCGTGGTTATGGGGATAGTGGTGGCGCTGGTGATGTCGGTGGCTTCAAGAAGTTTGTCAGATACGGTCCTTTCCAGACAAGAGCGTGAGAGTAGTGCGGCATTTGCAGTGGCCGAGACGGGTGTGGAGAGGGCTTTAAATATATTGCGTACAACTCCTGGATCAGTTAATGATACGAAATTTGATGTTGGGGGATTTGTGGAGGGTAATTATAGGGTGGATAGCATGACAAGTTATAATCTGTATGTCAAAGAGCTAGATGTAGCGCAACTAGACGTAGCTGGTTTTACTGGGGATTTGGAGATATCGTGGACAAAAAAAGGCGCTAGTAATGAGGATTTGGTATGTGGTACTGAAGGTAGTGGTGGGTCATCTAGCGCAATTGAGGTCACGGCAATAAATGGAGCAACCATGGCTGTAACGCGAAATTATTATAATTCTTTTAATAGTTGTGGTTTTTCAAATGGATTTGCCAGTAGTGCTGATGGTGGCACAAAATATTTGAGCAGAGTAAGTTACTATGTGGTTGCAGGGACAACTATCTTGCGAATCAAGCCGATTTATTCTGGGGCGACGATTTCTGTTGCGGGAAGTTCGTTGCCTACCCAATTGTATTTGATAAAATCTCGCGCTGTCGGAGGAGACGCACAAAAAGAAATCGAGGTAACGAGAGGATTAAATGCCTCCCCAGCGATTTTTGACTTTGCGCTGATGGCTGGCGGGGTAATTACACATTTGTAAAATAAATTAAAAAGTAATAGAGTAGATGAATGATTACATATTTTGGGTTGGATATAGGTTCTTCGAGTGTCAAGGTAACTAAGTCGAATTTAATGGGAACGAAGGCTTTTGGGGTGGAGGCGATTGGATTGGCAGTAAATCCTGTTGGTTCAGTTGATTTTGCAAATCCAAATGTAGTAAGTAGATTGGGATTGACAGTCAAACAACTACTTAAGGAAACTAAGATTCGTGAAAAGAGAGTGGTAGTTGCGATTCCTGAGAGTCGTGTATATAGTCACATTCTCACGATGCCTACTATGTCCGAGGCAGAATTGGACTCGGCAATTAAGTGGGAAGCAGAGCAGTTTGTGCCTGTACCGGTCTCTGAAGTTGAGCTAGATTTTTCGATTATCGAACAACAAGTGAGTGGGAGTACGGACAAAAAGATGTTGGTTTATATGGTGGCTGCACCTAAAAAATATTTGCAATCAATGGTAGATTTTTTGGTGGGGGTCGGATTGGAGCCTATTGCAATAGAGAGTGAGATGGTGGCTGTTGCTCGTGCACTGACGTTTGAACAAACGAAAGCTACTAGTTTGATTGTCCATATAGGAGCTATGTCAACAGTACTATCAATAGTAGATCGATCTTCGCTCTCATTTTCTTATGTCATTGAGTCGGGTGGAGTAGCGCTGACTAGAGCCCTTGCACAAGCACTTTCTCTTCCACTACCGCAAGCAGAGGAATATAAACGAACGTATGGGCTGGATGAGACAAAATTGGAGGGAAAAGTAAGAATGGGTTTGTTGGTAGTTTTGGAGGTTATTGTGGGTGAGATACGTAAGGCAATGGAATTTCATTTATCTTCGAGAAAATCGAGTGTGAGTAGGATTGTTTTGTCTGGCGGAGGTGCTTACCTACCGGGATTTGGAGCTTATCTGTCTACGGTATTTGGTGGGCTGGAGGTGATTGTGGGAGATCCCCTATCCTTGGCAAAACCTGGTCGTGGTCTAAACTTCCCACGTGAGCGAGCGGTTTACTCGGTTGCAGTGGGGCTTTCACAGAGGGTTTTTTGATGGCAAATATTAACGTAAATTTACTCAAAAATAAACGAGTTTTGAGTGAAAAGGATTATCAAAGAGAAAAGAATATTTTAAGACAATCTGTGGTGGGTCTCATTGTGATTGTGGTGTTGATAGTGGCTCTTTCTGTGGTAAACCTGATGACGACGCATAAATTGGCTGGAGTGGAACAATCTTTGACAAAAGTTACAAAAGAGATTCAGGGTTATGCAGATGCCAGTGCGCAGCAGATATATCTAAGTAGTAGATTAAAGCTGATATCTGGTTTTTTGGTTAACAGATCGATTATTCGCGACTCACTTCAGAGAATTTTTTCGATGAATATTGCTGGTGTGCATGTAAGTGGAGTTACATTTGAAAATAATGATATTTTAGGGGTTCAATATGAGGCAGACTCAAGTCAAGCAATACAAGATCTTTTGAAGTATTATCAAGATGATGAGGAGTATTTTATTCAAGCAACAAGTCGAGGCATTACCAGAACTGAGAATGGTAGTTATCAACTAAGGCTAGCTTTGTCGTTACCCAAATAAAGGAGATGAACTTTATATGATATCGATACGACATAAAGATTTGGTAGTGGCGGTAGGCGTGGGATTGTCGACGTTTGTCTTGATTATAATCGCGATGATACCGCTTTATCAGAACATGAGAATGACGGGTGAGAAAATTAAGGTAAAATCTAATGAACTGGAACAGTTAAATAGGAAGGTCTCTGTACTGGCTGGACTAGATACTAATGTCTTGCAAGAGAGAGTGAGTGTATTGGATCGAGCACTACCTCCTAGAAAAGATATTATCTTGTATCTCAATTCGATCTCTGCCTTGTCTCAAGAGTTGGGGCTTCAATTTGGTGGATTGTCGCTTGCACCTGGGAATCTGTCGGAAGCGACATCTTCAGGAACAAAGGCGAATGAGGCGGATGGTGTACAGAAGCTGGCAACTGAAATAAAAATGACTGGAGATCAAGATAGTATCTATAGTTTTTTGAGAACAGTTGAGAGTATTTTGCCACTCATGCAAATTGGTGATATAAAAGTCGCAGTGCAAGGTGAGAATAGATATTCTCTGAATGTAACACTCGAGATGTTGTGGGCGCAACCGACAACGATAGACGTGAAGGGACCAATTTCTTTATTTGGAAGCGAAGAGAATAAATATTTTGAGCAGTTGTCACAATATCGCTGGTTTGAGAATTTCCAGATTCCTCAAAATAATGAATTAGGGCAAAAGCAAGATATATTCGCACCGGTTGAGGTTATACCTCAACCGTAATACTACCATCTTCTTGAGCTTGGGGGTCCGCCCCTACGACAATTTCTTCATTTGGGGCATCATTTTCGGAAACGACGGAGATGCGGATGTGGACACCGCGTTGAATGGCGATTACACGCATAATAGTGCGAATAGCTTTGATTACTTTGCCTTCTTTACCAATAATACGACCAACATCGGCGGGGTTGACGGTCACGATATAGTTGGTAGTACCTGCCTGCGCAGGCAGGCCCTCCTCATTTTGTACATCAATCTTGATGTCGGCTGGGACAGTAGTGATGTTTTTGAGAATGAATTGTAGTATATCTTGCATGGAGCTCCTTATAAATTAGTTAATTGTTAATGGTAAATAGCTCATAGTTAGTTATTTGGTGACTTTGGATAAGCGGAGAGCGAGGGAGCGAACAGTGTCAGTAGGGCGAGCACCTTTAGCAAGCCAGGAGTTGTAGGACTTCATATCAATTCGGAGCTCTTTGTCTTTGGATAATGGGTTGTAGTAACCTATTTCTTCGACGTGATCGGTACCGGATTTAGTTCGATCTTCGATGACGACAACGTGATATTGTGGTTGGGCTTTTTTGCCTATTCTGGCGAGTTTGATTTTTAACATAGCGTGTATTGTATCAGGTATGAGTGATCATCTCAAGTGTATTTTTGGCGGCATCTTCTTGGGCTACTTGTTTGCTTTTGCCAACACCCTCTGCGTAAGTTTGATCCCCTACCATAACTTGCATGACAAATTTTTTGTCGTGATCTGGACCAGACTCGGAAAGTAAGTTGTAGAGAGGAGTAGCTTTGTAACGAGACTGAGCGATTTCTTGCAAAAGTGACTTGTTGTCTTTGTAGGTTTCTGATTTGAGAACCCGATCGGCTTTAATAAAGAGATTGGTTTGAAGGAACTCGACACAGGCAGGATAGCCCTTTTCTAGATAAAGAGCACCAAGATAAGCTTCGAGGGCGTCAGCGAGAATAGAGCGATTTTCCCTTCCACCCGTGGCTTCTTCCCCCTTACTCATTAAAAGTTTTTTAGAATAATCCAAGCTTTGTGCGATGTCAGCCAAGCTTTCAGTGCGGACGAGGGCGGCACGCATATTTGTAAGCATACCTTCTTGGAAGTCGGGATATGTGCGATAGAGAAAGTCTGAAGTGGCTAATTCTAGAACAGCATCACCCAGATACTCAAGACGCTCATTGGAATTTTCAAACTCTTTTGATTCGTTGAGATAACTACGATGAACGAAAGCATTTTTAAGTAAATTGGCCATGGTGCTCCTTGTTTTTAAGTATAGTACCTAAGACTCCATTGATAAAGCTAGCTGAGTTTTCGGCGCCAAATTTTTTGGCAAACTCGATAGCTTCATCAATCACTACTTTTGGAGGAGTATCGCTGCCCATAAGTTCGTCGGTGGCTACTCTGAGGATTGCCAGATCAATTTTGTTGATGTTGGCTAGTGGCCACTCTGGAGCGGCATTGGCGATAAGTGAGTCTTGTGGAGTGCTAAAGCCTGGGATAAAACTCTGAGCAAAAATCTTGGCGATTTTGAGTTCGCGTTTTTTGTGTCTAGGATCGGTAGATGTTTTCATTATTGATTGCAGTTGGTGCAGACGGTATGGGATTTTTTCATTTGTTTGCAGTTTTTGCACTCAACCAGTTGCGGGAGAGCTAGTTTGATACTGGCTCGTCTCTTGCCTTGGCGCCTGGTGGACCATTTGCGTTTTGGTAGTGGTGTCATATGGGATGTATTCTAACAGCTTCATAGGTTTCTTTCAATAAAGCAGTATCATAAATCGAGGCAAAGCGAAGACTAAAGAAGCCATGTTGGGAGAGACCAAACAACTCTCCTGGTCCCCTGCTCTCGAGGTCGAAGAGTGCGAGTTTTTCGCCGTTTGATTCTTTGGCAAAATAATTTATACGTTCATATATTTTCGGGCGGACACGGGGGTCCGCCCCTACGAACAATAAACAATAACCCTGTGTTGATCCCCTGCCTACCCGGCCACGCAATTGGTGCAACTGGGCGAGCCCAAAACGCTGTGCATCTTCGACGACCATAATATTGGCTGCTGGGATATCGAGTCCTACCTCGACCATACTGGTGGCGACTAAAATATCGGTAGTACCATCTCGAAATGCCTGGAGATGCTCTGTTTTTTCGGCCTCTTTCATTTTGCCGTGCATGATATCGATAGATAGACTAGGAAAACGTTTTTTAAGATTGATTTCGAGTAGTTTGAGAGATTTTTGGGGATTACCCTCTGCGTCCTCGGCTTCTTCGATCAGTGGGACAACGACAAAGACTTGATTGTGATTGAGGGTGATCTCGTTTTTGATCCAGGCGTAGGCACGTTCACGCTTTTCTTCCCCTACTAGATAAGTTTTGATAGGTAAACGTGAAGCGGGTAGCTCATCGAGACGAGAGATATCTAGGTTGGAGAAGATAGTCATGGCGAGGGTGCGAGGGATTGGGGTAGCGGTCATAGTCAAGACATGGGGGGCGGGAGTCAGCGAAGCCAAGTAATCACGTTGCTTGACCCCAAACTTGTGTTGCTCATCGACGATGACTAGGCCAACTTTGCCAGGTTTGTGTTTGGGAGATAGGAGAGCTTGAGTACCCACTACAATATCTGCCTCTAGGCTACCACTGGATCCTGCAGTGACAAGTGAGACGGAGAGATCACTCAGGAGCAAAGTGAAAGAGGCGGCAAGTTGCTCAGCCAAGATTTGGGTGGGTGCCATGACGAGGGTTTGGAAACCTGAGAGATGAGTAGCATAAGAGGCTGCGGCAGCCACCATAGTTTTGCCGGAGCCAACTTCCCCCGCCAAGAGGCGATGCATCGCGATCGGTTTGCTCAGATCGGCGAGAATTTCTTTAATGACTCTAGTTTGGGCAGAGGTGGGGATATACGGTAAATCAGTGATCCAGTGTTCCAGTGTTTCAGTATTCCAGTGGAGTGGAGTCGTAGGTATTTTGTTGAGTTCGGACTTTTCTAAACTCTCTAGTTGGAGAGTATAGAGTTCGTCAAAGGCCAGGCGATGGATTGCACCTTCAAGGACTGTCCTTGAAGGTGGGTTGTGGAGGGTGCGAATGGCAGAATCTAGATCAATAAGGTGGTGCTTTTGGCGAATAGATAGTGCGAGCGGATCAGATATTTTGGATAATGAATCGAGGGCAGAGCGAATTATTTTGCGCAGGACTCCTGATTTGAGAGTACCAAGGGATGGGTAGATAGGTTGGATAAGAGTAGCTGGTAGTTGGTAGCTGGTAGTTGGCAATTTAGTAAATTGGGGGGCGACAATTTGGCGAGTATTGCCAAAAATGGTGAGCTGACCCCGGATCTGGTAGAGAGCGGTTGGATCGATCGAACGAGGCAGATATGGCATATTGAACCAGCGGAGGGTCAAACTGCCGGACTCGTCGGCGAAGGTAGAGAGCTGGGTGGTGACGTGGGTTGTGTGCTTGCTGATAGGCCTTGTGAGCGTACCGGTGAGCGTAACCCAGTCGTCAAGGTGCGCGTGGGACGCGCTCGTGGCATGGTAGGTGCGGTAGCTACGGGGAAAGTAAGTTATTAGATCGTGGATCGTAGATAGTTGATGAGACGCAAGAGTATGAAGGGTCTTCTCGCCAATCCCAGGTACTGCTGATAGTTGCATAACTATAGTTTAGCTTATTAGCTAAAGAATGGTGCAAACGACATGGCCAGAAGAGCCAGGGTGGAGATGGCGGTAATCACGGTCCAGATCTTGCGCTGGCGGCGAGTTAAGCTCATAGTTTATAGCTCATGGTTCATAGATAATTTTTCTAAAAGTATGCTTGCCGAATTTGAGAATATCATCTTTGACTTCTACTCCGCCCTGTTCGAGCATACGTTTGATTTCGCTATTACTCACTCCTAGATTAGCTAATTTGAGAATATCTAGGACAGGGGTGCCAGATTTGACTGTGACTACTGGCAGATCGGAGGGAGCAACTTTGGGCTGAACCACGGTATCGTAGTAGGTAGCGCCTGCTTTGGCACCAGCCTCGCCATGCAACTGACGAGTGATATCGTAGGCAAGGCGCTTTTTGTTTTCAATCGGCTTGGATGGATCAAGCGAAGCGATCTCATCCATAGAGAGATCTGTCAACAGTTCGAAGTAAGTAGACATAAGACTGTCTTGTACAGCCATGAGTTTGGTATAGATAACTTCTGGAGCGTCGTCGAGGAAGATGCAGTTGCCAGTAGACTTGCTCATTTTCTTGCCATCGGTTCCGGGGATCATAGGTGTCATGAGGACGTATTTATCGCGATTATTCATCTTTTTTTGGAGTTCACGACCTACGAGCATGTTAAATTCTTGGTCGGTGCCACCGATTTCTAGATCTACGTCCATGACGACAGAGTCGTATCCTTGCAGGAGTGGGTACATAGTCTCGTGATACCAGACAGGGTCACCCTTTTCTATACGTCGTGTGAACGATTCTCGCTTAAACAGCTGAGTGGCGCTGATGTTGCTGGCGATCTCGATAATGTCTTTGAGATTGAGCTTGGTAAGCCAATCTCCATTTTGCCGAATGGTGACTTTGTCAAAGTCGACGATTGGGGAAACTTGTCTTTTCCAGTCCTTAATATTATCGTCGATTTCCTCTTGAGTAATCAGCTTACGGCCGGTGTCGCGTAGGGAGGGGTCGCCCACGAGCACGGTTCCGGTACCAAAGAGGAAGATGACTTCGTGATCGGCATCCGCAAACTCCATGAGTTTGCGCATCCCGACAGCGTGACCCAAGTGGAGATGACCACCGGTTGGGTCAAAGCCCTGGTAGAGGCGGATTTTCTTGCCCGCAATTAATTTTTCTAACCCTGTCCTATCCGGTAAGATTTTGGCGACACGACGAGTTAATAAGTCTTTGTTTTCCATAATGTTCTCCAAATTTATTATAACTTGATTTCCTTAGTTTTGTCGAAAGCTGGTGAATGCACCAGGAAACATTCCATGTCTCCGGCATATGAATATGGAGTATTCATGGGGATAATGACGAGCTCTCCACTTTTTACTAATTGTTTTTTGCTTTTAATTGTGAAAGTAGCGGTGCCATTAATAACGAGGAGTTTTGGGTGGGAACGGTTCAATGAGATTTTCGAAAAGGAGGCAGATATTGCGAAGGTGATTTTTGACGGCAGGAGAGACGTCCCAATTATTGGAAGTGCCAAAGACTATCCTAGTAGTTGGATCTGTGCAGATATATGGACTCTCGTGAGGTTTGGCGGGATCACTAGTAAGACCTGGCTTGATGAGGATAGTGGGTAGATTGTGAAGAGTATCAAAATGAGACTCGTCAGTGATGCCTATTTCTTTTGGTGAAAAGGTCCATCCGATTTTGATACCGACGCCGTGGTTAGTCGTAAATAGGTTGATATCACGAGTTTCTAGTGTTTCGTAGTTACTCTCTGTAGTACCAGGAAAGATCTCGGAAGCTAGGTGAATACTCCAGTCTTTCAGTTTAAAACACGTGATGATATTGGAGATAATGTCCTTGAGCTTTTGGGTAGCAAGCTTAGCTTCATCCTGGTTTATTTGATTGGCTAGCCAAGCGTGCTGGTCGGCAATGAGGAGATGAATTTCTCCTTTGGTCAACCTATTCATTTGTTCGGCGGTTAGCATGAATCCAAGCAAGTCAAAAGGAACTGAGCGAGAAATTTGGTTCTTGGTGGCTACTCCCCCACCAAGGAAAATGTTTGAATGATTTGGATTCACGACTATATCAGGCTGGTTTGGCCAGATGAGTGGGTTTAGCTTGATTAGTTCTTCAATTTTTATTTTCATAGTGCTGAGAGAGGGATTTGAACCCCCGTAGGCTTGCGCCGCTTGTTCTACAGACAAGCCCCTTTGACCGGACTCGGGCATCTCAGCCTATTGTACATATATTTTTAGTGATGCCTTTGGCAAAACTGCCATCTCCATTTTAGAGGAGTATCAGACTCCAGAAGCACTAGAAACTTTAAGCTCTAGAAAACTGACCAACTTAGTTTCTAAGTTGTCACGCGGGCGATTTGGCAAAGCTATGGCTCAGTCGCTACACGCGGCAGCTAGTG